>Ga0315901_10003900_pt1 | contig 18973 bp, 12 predicted proteins | sample LakEriMetagenome_10_FD_203761 | JGI IMG/M metagenome (GOLD analysis project Ga0315901, IMG submission 203761) | Freshwater fungal communities from buoy surface, Lake Erie, Ohio, United States - Buoy 2 MA116 | ecosystem: Environmental > Aquatic > Freshwater > Lake | place: USA: Lake Erie, Ohio...
TGCAATGTGGTATCGGCCTGACATTTCTAAAACACCTGTAAAACCTTCTGATGTAGAGGCGTATAAGCCAGGAAAAGATTTGAAACCATCTCCAGGTCTTAAGCCAGCACCTTGGCTTACTCAGCCAGCAAAAGGCTTTACTTCTGCCGCTGAATCTAAAGAGGTAGAACTAAACCCAGAGACATCTGATGTCCCACCTATTTATATGGCAATTGTTTCTCCAGACGACCCTCAGGCTGTTATGGAATTAGTTTCATTAGTACCTGCTACTAATAAAAAGACTACTCCAATGACTTACAAGCGCAAGCCAGGCAAGTGGGAAAAAGATGAACAAATTCTCAATGACTTAAACAGTCCTACTCCTCCACCAGTTATTGTTTTAGATGACGATAACCTTGCTTCGGTATTAGACCAAATTGATTCTGTAAAACCAGCAACTGCATCTATCAGCAATGTTGATTCAAGAATTATTGCTTTGATGGCAGCAGGTGGTGCTGATAAAAACCGTGGCAACGCGGAAAAACTTCGTCGCTATTGGCTATATGGAAAAGGCGCAGCGAAAATTCGTTGGAACACTCCAGGAGACTGGACCCGCTGCGTTCGTCAACTTTCTAAATATATGGGACCTCGTTCTAAAGGCTATTGCGCCTTGCGTCATAAAGAAGCCACAGGTATGTGGACAGGTGATAAAGAACATCGTCAACTATTTGGTAAAAAAGGAAAAGCAAAAAATACTTTTAGTACAGACTTCATTGTTCCTTCAGAAGCAGTTATTGCTTCTATAGTTATGAAGGCAAGAATTGCTGATGCTAAGAATCGTGTTTTGATTGCTGGTGCTTCTATGGAAGAGCCTGGAGTCGGGGCACAGTTCCATATTCCTCTGGTTATCCCTGAAGCAGTAGAGTCTGGAGACGGACGCAAATTTGTGCCAGGGGCTATCTCAATGAGAGAACTACCACTACCTCTTCTATGGCAAATCAAGACTGGCGAAGGCCATTCCGGATCAGTTGTTATAGGAAAAATTACCAAGATGGAAAGAGTAGAAAATGGCATAGGAAATGCCTATGGCTATTTTGACACTGGTGAGTACGGAAAAGAAGCGGAAAGACTTGTTCGTGGAGGCTTTATCCGTGGAGTTTCTGCTGACTTAGATATGTTTGAAGCAAATGAAGAAACAAATGCTTCAGAAAAAGAATCCGACGGTAAGGTCGGAGCAGGTAAAATGAAGATAACAAAGGCAAGAGTTATGGCTGTAACGCTTGTCCCTAAACCCGCTTATCAAGAGTGCACTATTGAACTTGTTGATGAAAGTGGGAGAGACCAGGAGGAAGAAGTGATTTCTGACGGAGTGTATGTCGAGGGTGTAAATCCTTTAGACGCATCAGCACTCGTCGCTTGCGGAATTGTTGCTGGTGCTATTCCAGTACATCCGCCTAAGGAGTGGTTTGATAACCCTGGCTTGAATAAGCCAACCGCTCTGACGGTAACTGATGAAGGAAAGGTTTTTGGTCACATTGCCGCTTGGCACGTTGACCATATTGGAATGTCTTTTGGAACACGACCACCACGTAGTAAAAGTAATTACGCTTACTTCCATACAGGTGTAGTCCGCACTGAGGAAAACTCAGATGTTCCAGTCGGACAACTAACATTGGCTGGAGGACACGCTTCACTAGAAGCCAGTGCTTCAGAAGCAGTTCGTCACTATGACGACACAGCGTCTGCAATTGCAGATGTTCATGCAGGAGAAGATGCTTATGGCATCTGGGTTTCAGGAGCACTTCGCCCTGGAACAACTCCAGAACAAATTCGTTCTCTTCGTGCTTCAGCACCATCTGGTGACTGGCGCCCAATCAAGGGTTCACTTGAACTTGTAGCAGTTTGCCAAGTAAACGTTCCTGGCTTCCCAATTGCTCGTGCTCGTGTTGCATCAGGTCAGGTGATGGCTCTTGTTGCTGCTGGCGCAAATGTTCTTGCTCAACTCAAGCATGACCCGCTACGTGAGTTAAACGAGCGTATTGACAAACTTGAAGCACCTATGGTTGCTGCTGCACAAGATGCTAAGTCTCGTATTGAAGCAGTAACTGCTGCTATTAAGGCTTCAGAACTTTCAAGCAGAATTGCAGAAGCAAAAAATGCTGACAGTGCTTATATGCTTCAAACACTAGAAGATGCTGATACTGAGTTAGCAGTAATTTCTCGCAAGATGCGTGAAAAACTTGCTAGCGAAAAGAAAGCACTTCCAGATGGCTCATTTCCAATCAGAAATGTTTCTGACTTAAGAAATGCTGTTCAGGCATATGGACGTTCAAAGCCAGGAAAGCGTGGACTAGTTCGTCGCCATATCGTAAAGCGTGCCCGCCAACTTGAGAAGACAGACTTGATTCCAGAAAACTGGAAAGAAGCATCTGACACTTCAGACACCTTAATTGCCAGTATGAGAGCCAAAATTGAAGCACTTAAAACAGTTGTGGCTGCTGCTGAAATTAGTGAAAAAGACCTTGAAGGTTTGACTGACGAGGAACTTGACTTACTAAAAAAAGAAGTTAAGGGCAAGAAACAAGCAGATGCAGAACGTGCCAAATACACACCTAAAACCCAACCCCGCGATGCGGAAGGAAAGTTTCGACAAGTTCTTGCCCGGTTGAAACTGGACTTAGGTGATTCTGGCGCAGATGCTGCTCTAAAAAAGATTGAACAAGCAGAAAATCTAGATAATGCTGGAAATTACGCTGGCGCAGCCAAGGCAGCGGGTGACCTTCTAGGCATTATTGACCGCTTGGACACTGGAGCACTAAATGCTGAATCTTTAGAGAATGTCAGAACTAGTGCTGGTGAACTTGGAAAGGTTATTGCTAACCTTCCCTTTGCCTTTGGTCAGGACGCCCAAAAGATTCGTTTTAGCGATATCCCTCCTGCGCTACAACAACTTATGGAAGACATGATTACACGGGTAGAGGCCAAGATTGGTAAGGAAGACGCCGCTGTTGCCACAAAGGATTTGAACACCTTTATGTCTGGCGGGGACTACTACAGCCAATCAGAGATTTCTAGCCAGATGGCTAAGTTGCTTCGCTTACTTACCTAGTCTGTCAAAAAATCGTACAAAACTAAAAATCACACTATTAGAAGTAATGTAGTATTCAGTATTAGGTGGAGTGCCTCCACGCTATCTACACAGCGTTTCGGAGTCCCTCGGCCTCGATTGATTAGCGAGATAGGTAATTAGACCTATCGTGACTGGCCAGAGGAAGGACAGTTCGTGGACCGAATTAAAGAACAGATGGACCAACTCGCAGAGTTAGGCGACGATCAAGTTGCTGAACTTCAGAGTGCAATCCTGAAGCAATTTGAAACGGTTGAGAAAGAAGATCCTACCCCGCAAACAGTCGACGCGATGACGTCGCTTGCCGATATGCTCGATGGAGTTAGAAACGAAGTCAAGCGCCGCGAGGCCGCAGCCCAAGAACTCGCTCAGCGAGCCTCTGAGGCCGCTACCCGCGTTTACGGACAAGATGGCGAAAAAGAGGAAGAAAACATGGAGTCCAAATCAGAGGATGCTCCAATGGCAGAGGAAGCACCAGTTGCTCCAATGACAGAGGAAGCACCAATGGCAGAGGAAGCACCTGTTTCAGAAACTCCTGCTCCCGTGGAAGAGGAGAAAAAGATGGATGAGGCAGCAGAGATGCCTGTCACTCCTGAAGAAAAGACCCCTTCTGAGGAAGAAGACGAGAAAAAGAAAGAGGAAGAAACCATGACCGAAGCGTCTACCGAAGCGGAAAAGAACGCAGAGTTCTCAACTGAATCACAAACCGAAACTACCGAAGCACCAGCACCAGTTGCTGTTGTAGAGGAAACAGTTGTTGCCGCTGCTGAGGAATCAGTAGCACCAGTAGCAACAGAAGAGGCACCAACAGCAGAAGTTGCATCAGCAGAGGCACCAGTTGCCGAAGCAGTTGCAGAGACTGTTGTAGATGCTCCAGTAGCAACAGAAGCATCTGTTGAAACTGTTGAAGGTGCAGAAGCATCTATTCAAGAAACATCAACCCAAGCAAGTGAACCAACTTTGGTTCAAGAAAATATGGAGGCACCCGTGACCGCCGCTGCAAATGCAGACAACCTCAACATTGAGGTCCCGGCTGACCGCCGTCCAACTTCTCGGACATCTGCCGCTCCTGTGGCAATCACAGCGGGTGCAGATATTCCAGGATATACGGCTGGAAGCCCATTAACAGATATGAGCGCTGTTGCTGAAGCAATGGCAAAGCGTCTACATGGCCTACGCCGTGTAAACGGTGGAGATGGAGAGCAGCACATTGTTGCTTCTGTAACCACTTCATTCCCAGAAGAGCGCACCCTTACTCAGGATGCAGAATCAAACTGGGCAAAAATCAACGCTGTGACAAGCCCAGAAGCACTTGTTGCTTCAGGTGGACACGCAGCACCATTCGAGACCAAATACGACATTTTTGGAATTGGAACAACAGCACGTCCAGTACGTGATGCTCTTCCTCGTTTCCAGGCTGATCGCGGCGGTATTCGCTTCGTAACACCACCAGTGCTTTCTTCATATGGAGATGCAGTTGGCGTGTGGACAAACGTAGTTGATACAGCACCTGGTACCGATGTTAAGGCAAGCCTTACCGTTTCAGCAGCAGCAGAGCAAACCGTCGCAACAGACGCAGTAACTTTGCAACTACAGTTCGGTAACTTGATGACTCGTGCTTATCCAGAACTTATCGCTCGTCACAACGAGTTGGGTCTGATTCAGCACGCTCGTGAAGCAGAGCAAAACCTTCTTACAAAGATTGGTGATGCTTCAACAGCAGTTACAACTACTTCCCTAATCGGATTTGGTCGTGACTTCCTAGTACAACTAGGTCGCGCTGCTGCTGCTTACCGTTCACGTCATCGCCTAGAGGCTGATGCACCACTTCGCGCCATTATCCCTTCATGGGTTAAGGACGCAATGGCTGCTGACCTTACTTTGGCAATGCCAGGAGATTCAACTCTCAATGCATACGCAGAAATCGACGGATACGTTGCTTCTCGTGGAGTATCACTAAGTTACTCACTAGATCAAAACGTATTTGGTTCACAAGGTGCTACTGCTCTTGTAGAGTTTGCAGATTCATTCACATGGTACCTATTCGCAGAAGGTTCATTCCTGTTCCTTGATGGCGGTACTTTGGATCTAGGAATCATCCGTGATTCCACCCTTGTTGGAACTAACGACTACAAGATGTTTGTTGAAACCTTTGAAGGTATCGCATTCATCGGTGTAGAAGCACTGAAGATTACTTCAACCATTTCTATCAACGGTGTGGCTGCTGCCCTTCGTGATACAACTGGTGGAGCAACTGCTGCTGCTATTGAGTACTAAGCCGTACCCAGTAACTAGAAGTAAATAAGACCGAGACAACGCTCAAGAGTACGAAGGAGTAATACAAGATGGCATTTCGTGGAGTTTACCCAGCACCCGATTTAGTGCCCGCTCCTTGCGGACTCTTGAGCGTTGCTCGTGTCAAAACACATACTGCGTCAGATTATGACGAAAGATGGGTACGTGGTTTTGCATATGAGTTTGATTCATACTCAACTATCAGACTTCTCTCTGTAAATGATGAAGCAGTTTCAGGTGGAGAATTATTTGATGCTGATGGAGAGCCTAATTATTTAGATTATCAGCCATTCTTTATTGAATCAGAAGTATTTCAATCAACTTTTGGTCTTCCAGGTGAAGATCGTTTTGAAATTGCTATCAAGCAATTAGAAGCAGCAACACAGAAAGCCCTAGAGACTGAACTCTGGGATGGACTAACTGCTCAGGCAGAGTCAAACACTAATAATTATTTATCAAAGGCTGCATCCGTAACAATTCCTGCTGTTGGAGCATACTCAGCAGCAGATGCTTTATTCCACCTAGAACAAGCACTTGCTGCTTCTCCTTATGGTGGTAATGGTGTCATTCATATGACAAGAGATGTTGCTTCTATACTTGGATCAAAGATTAAATTTGATTCATATGATGCTCCAGCACCAATGGGCAAGATGAGAACTCGTCTTGGCACAGAGGTGGTTATTGGTTCTGGCTATTCAGGAAATGGACCAATTGGAAACGCAAACGCAACAGCATCAGCAACCAACCGCTGGATGTACGCAACTGGACCTGTAGAGGTTCATTTGAGTAAGCCAGAAGTTGTAAACGACACATTGTCACAAGGCTTAAATGCTAGTATTAATGACATGAACATCAAGGCAGTTCGTGCTGCTGCGGTGTATTTCGACCCATCATCACATTATGCAGTTCGGGTAGCAGTACCTGCACTTGCATAGTATATAGAAACAAACTAAGGAGAAAAAGGTATGGCCACTCAGGACTACGCGGCAAGCGTCCAAGGTGTGGCGATCCGAGTCACTAGACTGGACGCCTCAGGCAACTTACTCACTGAACCAGGTGATAGTTACACAACCTCGGCGTTCCTCCGCGCTTCATTCACACCAGAGTACGAAGAAGGCGATGAAATTGTAGAGAAGTCAGCAGACGGAACAGTCTGTGTTTCTTACAAAGCCCCAGATACTCTAAAGCGCATTACTATGGAACTCGCAATTTGCGAACCAGACCCAGAACTAACAGCACTGCTATCAGGTGGTTTGTTACTTCGTAAGAACTTTGGAACTTTTGCATCCCCAGACAACGAGAGCATCGGTTGGGCCGCGCCAGCCGTAGGAGACGATCCTGCTGGAAACGGCGTTGCTATTGAAGTTTGGTCATTCGCAGTAAAAGATGGAAAGCGTGCAACAACAAATCCATACTTCTACTGGGTTTTCCCATACGCAAAATTGCGTCAATCAGGTGACCGCGTAATTGAAAACGGTCTACTTGCTAACACATTTGAAGGTTATGGTTTAGGAAACGTAAACTTCGACACAGGTCTAGATGGCCGTTGGGAGTTCCCAATCGCAACAGAGCGTCCTTATTCATACGCTCGCGGTTCATGGGCACCAACAGGTCTAAAGGGCTTCTACGAGTGGTATGACAACCTATCAGCCGTAGTAAACAACAAGTCTCTTACATCTAACGTAGCAACACTTACTACTGCTTCAGCCCACGGCTTTGAAGCAGGTCAGAGCGTTGTTGTAGCAGGTGTTGATGCCACATTCAATGGTACTTACACAATTACCACTGTTGGAAGCAACACAACCTTCTCTTACGCAAAGGTTGCTACAAACGTTACTAGTGCTGCTGTATCCCCTGTGGGCACAGCGGTTCGTCAACGTGGATATACAGCGGTTACAGACTTTGCCTCACAAGGCTCAACTTCAACTTACAACGTACCTGGTAACTCAGACTACAACGCTGATGAGAATGTTGACTTTATTATCGCATCGTCAGAAGACCCAACAGAGTAATTAGATAACTGAGGGCGGACGACGTGCCAGTCGTGTCATTAGCACACATGGTAAGTCGTCCGCTTTTAGTATTTAGGAGACATAGTGAGCAGTAATCTTTGGACTAACGTAGAGGATTTAGGCAGCACATATGCCGATTCTGACTATGCTTATGATGCTGTAAAAACTGCTTCCTATTTACTTTGGGCAATGTCAGGCCGTAAGTACAGTGGAACAACTACTGTTACAGAGCGCTATGTTTCTATATTTGACCCTTATTTGCGTGCTGGAGCATCAATACTTACATACGTACCTACTCTTATTGATGGAGATGTTCGAAATCTTCGTCTAGGTGGTTCTGGTTTATATGGAGATGACGATTATTTAGGCGATGGAACATCATCAAATACTCGTATCCGCCTTCGTGGTCGTAAAGTTGTAAAAATCCACACTGTAAGAGATATTGATGGAAACATCATTGACCCATCTCAATACTATTTAGTAGAGCACTCAACACTTTTGGCATCACCTGGAGCCACTTGGACTCCATCAAACGTAGAGGTTACATATACCTACGGAACACCTCCTCCAACAGCAGGTAAAAATGCTGCTCGTATGTTGGCTATTGAACTTGTAAAACTTTATGAAGGGGATGACACCTGTGCTCTGCCTCAGCGTGTAACTTCAATTTCTAGACAAGGAATTTCATACACAGTACTTGACAATCAAGATTTTATTGATGACTTGCGTACTGGACTTTATGCTGTTGATTTATTTTTGAAAACTTCTAATCCAGATAAAGCCCGTGCTCGTGCTCGTGTATTTAGCCCAGATGTTCCTAAGGCTCGTCGTATTACTCCAAAACCTTTCTTGTTCACAGAAACAGCATTTGACTTAAGAGTCTTGCCAACTGGTGGAAGTGTTGTACTTTACTTAGATGAAGTAAGTGGAGATTTCTTACTAAACGACAATGCCTGGGTAGTCTCTATGACTGTCTCTGATTACACAGGATCTAAAACTGAAACTTTTACTGGTGCTGCCGTGTTGAATCGTGGCACTGAGAAGATAACTGTTACAGTTGATTACTCAGATATTCTTGCTGTTCTAGGGCCAAGGGAGCCAGGTTCATATGACATCTACTGTACTAGACCAAGTTTGGCAAACCCTGCTGTAGACGAGGTAATTAATCTTCTTACAGCAAATGCGTCAATTCAACTTGGAACAAGAGTAGAGCCTATCTACACCTTGTAGAATTTACGTAAAAGACGAAAGAGAGACATAAGTGGCAACACCTATAAATAAGGCATCTGTTAGCAGTAATGCTAAAAATCTTGCTGTATTTTTGCAAGCAGTCTTAGACCAAGTTGTTTCTTCTTATGCTTCTTACAATATGCCTTTGCCTTCTAGAAGGTACTACACCTTAGGACAGCCAGCAGTTGATTGCGAGCAGGTTGTTGTTTCTTTTGTTCAAATGTATGTCGGTTCTCCTGGGGATGAAGCAACAGAGCCACGACGCTGTAATGACCCAAGAAGTGCGACAATAAATGTTTCTATTTCAAGAGAGGTTCCCGTTGTAGGTCAAAACGGAAGACCACCATCAGCAGAGAACATTGAATCTTTTGCTGAAATCTCTGCATATGATGCTTGGATTTTATTAGACAGCGCTGCTCAGTTAGATACTTGGGAGCCTGGAGGATATGGCTTGGGAGTAATTGCAACTGTAGAAGTTCAAGCACCAGAAGGTGGATTCCAAACTGTAGTTCTTACATTTACAGCGGCGGTTCCATAAAATGGCAACAGTAGTTATTAGAAGAGCAGAGTTAGATTTTATGCTCAACAACCCTTCGGGAGATGTCGGAAGATATCTAGCAAAGAAGGGAAGAATAATTCAGGCTGCTGCTAGGGCTCAGGTTGGAGTTAGAACTGGAGCACTTCGTGCTTCTATTCATATGCGTCACTTGCGTGATTCTAGAGGTCAGTTTATAAAAGTTGGCTCTTCATTGAACTATGCACTACTTCACCATGAGGGAAGTAAGCCTCATATCATCGTTCCTGACAGGGCAACGATACTTAAGTTTGCTACTAGGGGCCGTGTGGTCTATGCCCATGCAGTTAGGCATCCTGGAACAAAAGCAAATCGCTATCTTACTGACAACCTAAAGTTGGTAAAATAGTTAGTAATTTACTATGCCAATAGTAAATAAAGACATACGAGAAACGAGGACAAACAAAGATGACAAATCCGAGATTTAGGGATTTTGGTGCTGGTGACAGCGTCTCAGAACCCCTTTCTTTCAAACTTCATGGGGAGGAGTTTCACTGCAAACCAGCACTCCAAGGAAAAGTTCTTTTGGACATGGTTGCTACTGCCCAGTCTGGTAATGATAGCGCTGTTGCAAATAATTTAATTGAAACTTTTTTTGCAAAAGCACTTATTGAAGAAAGTCTTATTCGCTTTCAGGTTTTACTAGAAGACCCAGAAAAAATCGTAACTGTAGAAACGTTAGGAGAACTTACTTCCTGGTTAGTGGAGCAATACTCAAGCCGCCCTACGCAGGGGCCAGGGGACTCCTTGAGTGGGCAGTAGACCTTTGGCCTTATGTCAACGGGAAAGCACTAATGAGCGGCCTACAGATTTCTGAGTTGTCTTCTTCTGAGATGCTAGACGTTATACACGTCTTATTTGAAGAAGATTACACTAGCGCTGTTAGTGGAGAACAAGTTGACGCAAAGAACAAGATTAGAAAAATTATGTATAAAGAGTTTTACGACAAAACTTACATACATGGAGGAAGTTCAAACGACTACTCTGAAGAGCCTTTAGGGTCTCAGGTGGATTACAGCGATGTAACTCCATTTGATCCAAAAAAAGCAGCAGTAAAACCGTTTGTTCCTGCTACAGATATTAATGAAAACTCTCCAAAACCATTTGGAAAAGTATTAGACGGCCCGTTGGGCTAAGAATGTCGGGAGGTGATGGCATATGGCAGTTGTAGGTGATGCATTTATAGTTGTTCGGGCCATCACCACTGGCGTTGAAAAAGACATTAAAAATGCTTTTAAGGGAACTGATCGTCTTGGTGACCAAGCAGGAAATGATGTTGCTAGGTCTTTTCAAAAAGGTTTTATGCGTGGTGGCGATGGCAGAAGTATGTTTGGCAATCTTGTCAGACAAAGCGTTGCTGCTAAAGAACAATTTTCTTCCTTAACACGGGCGGGTTTTGTTCTTCAACCAGTTCTAGTTGCTCTTGGTGGAGTTATTGGGTTACTTGGAACATCTTTACTTTCTCTTGGTTCAGTTATTTCGGCTGCAACCTTACCCGCTTTATCGGTCCTTGGCCAAAGTTTTACGGCTGTTGCTCAGGCGGCTATTACTCTTAGATTAGCATTTTCTGGAGTTGGAAAAGCAATCCAGGCTGGAACTAAAGCCAAAAAGGCTGGAGCAGATAGAGCGAAAGCACTTGAAAAAGCAGAAGACAGACTTACTAAAGCGCAGAGGGCTTTAGCAGATGCCTATGAAGATGCAGCAACTAGAGAAGTAAAAGCAAAACAAGCAATTACAGATGCTGAAAAAGAATTATCAAAGGCTCGTGAACAAGCAATTGAAGATTTGCAGCAAATTGGTTTTGAATCAGAAGATGCTGCTATTGCGGAACAAAGGGCCGCACTTGAGTTAGAAAAAGCCCGCGAGGCTTTAGCCCGTGTGTCAGACCTTCCACCAAACTCTCGTGCTCGCAAAGAGGCAGAACTTGCTTTTGCTCAAGCAGATTTGAATTATAGAAAAGCAATTGATGCTAATAATGACTTAAAAAAGACAGAAGCAAAGAATGCTGAACTTGCTAAAAAGGGTCCGCAAGCGCTAATTGACGGTCAAGAAAATGTTGTTGCTGCCATTAGAGCAGAAGAAGAAGCCAGAAACTCTTACAACGAAACAATAAAAGACAATGAACGTGCAATTCTTAGTGCTACTGAAGCACGGGATGATGCGGCAGAAGCAGTAGATGACATAAAGAATAATAAAGATGCAACAGATGCCTATGCTGATGCTTTAGCAGAGTTGTCAAAAGAAGCAAGAGCATTTGCTGAGTATATGGTTAATACTTTTATACCAGCACTTAAGGCCTTAAAAACAGCAGCAGGTGAGGAACTATTTCCAAAGTTAGAGACTGCTTTAGAAAATCTTAGACTTAAACTGTTTCCAGCACTAATCCCACTTCTTAAAGAAACTGGCGGGGTTATTGGCGACATCGCTGTAAAGTTTTCTGAAGCAATTACTAAGGGAGAGAATCTAGCAAGACTAGAAAGAATTTGGAAATCCAATAACAAAGTTTTGAGCAATTTTGGTGATGCTGCAATTAACCTTTATGAGTCTTTCTTAATCCTTCTTGACACTGCTCGCCCTCTTACAGAAGAGTTTTCTAAGTGGGTTTCTACTTTAACTGCTGGTTGGACAGAAACACTCAAGGCTGACGAAGCCTCTGGAAAACTCAATGAAAAGTTTCAAATTGCTAGAGGAATCCTAAAAGATTTAGGTAAGATTTTTGGAAACGTATTTGGTGGTTTAGGGAAGATTATTTCTGCCAACGTTGGTCCAGGTAGCGGTGGGCAGATATTCTTAGACTACCTAAAAGACGTAACTGGCAGATTCAAAGAGATATCAACAATTGATGGACGTCCTCTAAGAGACTTCTTTGCCGATGCTGCTGAAAATGGAACAAAACTTTTAAGTCTTCTTGGCAACATTGTTGGTGGATTTATTACTTTGGCCGACAATGAAGGCCTTGGCGTATTTTTAGATCAACTTAATGTTGTTACTGACATATTCCAACAAGTTGGAGAAGACTTAGATTCTTCTTTGCCAGCATTCGGTGGTTTTTTAATAGAATTTGCTAAATTTATACAACTAGTTACAGAGGCTGGCTCTGTGACAATCTTCTTTAATACTCTAAAAACTGCTTTTGTATTCTTAAATGACTTTTTGCGTTCCGAATTAGGTCAACGTATTCTTGAACTGTCTGCTCAAATTCTTCCTCTTCTTGCTGCCTTTGGTCTTCTTGCTAAAGTTGGCGGATTCTTTGGCAAAGTTGTTTTTGGAGCGTTTGCACAGTTGCTTGCTCCATTTACAGCAATTACAAAACTTTTAGTTGGTATGGGAATCCCTCTATCAACAATAGTAACAACTTTCTTAAAGTTTGCTGGTGTTGCTGGTTTAGTTATTACTGTGTTTATGCTTTTGTGGAAGAACAGCGAGATATTTAGAGAAGCCGTTATGTTGATGGTTAGCGCGGTGGGCGGAGCGCTTAAGGGCGCGTTTGATGACATCATGGCAGCAATTAAGTCTGTATTCCCAACCTTTGAGGGAATTGGTACCGTATTTGAAACACTTGGAAATATTATTGGCACAGTTTTGGTGCCAATATTAACTTTTGTTCTTACTAGAGCAATTGGAGTTGTCTCTGGTTCAATACAGGCGTTAATTTTTACAGTTGGAAAGATAAAAGACATATTCTTGGCTGTATGGAACACTGTAAAAGGAGTATTTGAGTTAGTAACTGGTCAAACTGATAAAGCAGCAAAATCTTTTAGTACAGCCTGGCAAAATTCAATAAGTGCTGTTAAAAATGCTATTAAATCTATAGCAGCACCGTTTGTTGCTGTCTTAAACTCCATAGTTGATGCTTGGAATGCTTCTTTTGGAAAATTTAGTTTCACAGTTCCTAGTTGGGTTCCAGTTATTGGAGGAAAAAAATATGACGGCTTCAAACTTCCAAGAATAAATCTTGCCAATCTTGCAGAAGGAGGAGTGGTTCTTCCAAGCCCTGGAGGAACTATCGCACGCATCGGTGAGGCTGGTCGCCCAGAGCGTATTGAGCCTCTAGACCCTGAAGGCTTATCTGTTCGTGATAGAGCAATTATTGACCGACTATCTGGCGGTTCAGGAACAACTGTAAACATAACAGTAAACCCATCGGAAGGTATGGACGAAAGAGAACTAGCAGCAATAGTTTCTCGTCAAATTGCTTTCCAACTTCGTAGGGGAGCAGCGTAATGTCATTGACACAAGCAGAAGAAAATAATTATGTAGACCGCTCGCTTATTCCGCTACCGCAACCGCACCTAACAGGTATGAAGTTGCAGGAAGACATCTCTCTCAACGGGTTTGTTTTTAACAGGGTAGATGAGTTTGGCGTTGTATGGGTCATTACAAATATTGAAGGATGGTGGCAACACCCATCTCCAGAAGTTCCAGACATCAAGCGAGGTTGGGGAGATGGCTCTTACGATGTTAAAGGTCGCTACAACGCTAGAGATATCACTCTTGAGGGTGTAATTCTTACACCTAACCCAAGCCTACTTGCTGCTGCTAGAGCAAGATTTATTGCTGCTACAAACCTTGTCTATTCGGGAGGATGGTTAAAAACAGATGAAAACCCAACTAAGGCTTGCTGGGTTCGACTTAGCGGTGAGCCAAAAATTGAAACAGTCAATGCTCGCGGTAGAACTGAGTTTTCCATTGGTCTTCGCGCTGCTGACCCAATAAAGTATCAATGGAATCCAGCAAATGAGTCTGGATATTTTGAGCAAGAGATTCTTGTAAAGTCAGCATCACCATCTCGTACAGGCTCTGCTGTTATTACTAATAACGGAGATTATCCTGTCAGCACTTATATAACAGTAGTTGGTCCAGTTGTTGGTCCAGCAGTAATTTCTAATGAGACAAATGAAGAGTTTATTACTATTACTGGAACACTTCGTGCTCTGACTACAAGAACTATTAATAACAGAGGAATTACAGATAATCTAGCAACTATAGGCACAACTGCGGCTCACGGGTTGACTGCTGCTGATTCTGTAACAATTAGTGGACTTGGTGCCCCATATGACGGAGTGCAGATAGTTGCTAGTGTTATTGGTACTGAATCAACATCTACTCAATTTACTTTTGAAGTAAATTCAACAAATGTTACATATGGTTCTGCTTCTGGCTCTGTTGTTTATGGACCTGACCTACTTGAGATTGATACATATAACAGAACTGTCTATCTCAATGGACAGTATTTTGGAGCACGAACAAAACTTGAGGTTTACAACGATTGGGTTACTCTTTCCCCTGGAGCAAACACAATTCTTTACTACGATAATGGAGCAGCCTCTGCTTCGGCTTCAAAAATTACAGTTGAATATAGGTCTGGCTGGCTAGGCTAAAAACAACAAAACAAAAGGAAAAAGTGACATGGCAACGAATGAAGTAACACCAGCGGAGTATCGCTACTACACTGTTGATTTGCTGACCAACAATGTAATTGCTGAGATTCCATTTACTGGAGTTTCCTATTCTCGTGCTTTGAGTAAGGCTGGCTCTTTTTCTGGAACTATTCCAATGATTGAGGCTACGTCTTCATATAATCTTTATGAAACAACTATGCCTGGAAAAACAGCGTTATATGTTTTACGCAATGGTGTCTGCGTATGGGGCGGAATAATTTGGAGTCGTTCATACTCTCCAACAAGCAAAACACTAACTATAGATGGACAAGAGTTTATAAGTTATCTTTATCACCGTGCTGTATGGCAGACTCTTTATTATGGCTCAGAAGGTGTCTACTGCTCTAAGTACCAAGCAGCCTCTGGCACAGCGACAGTATTTACAGATGTTAACCACGGATTTTCCGTTGGAGATAGAGTAAGAGTTGCTTCACTAAATCCTGCCATAAATGGCGACCACGTTATTACTGCAATTCCATCTTTAGCAAGTTTTAGTTTTGCTAGTGCTGCAACCCTTGCGCTAAGCCCATCTAGCACAGGACTAGCACGAACTGTTGTTGACTCTTATGAAGTAGCACGAGATATTTTAGGTTGGCTTTCTGATGACTTTGGTGATAACCAATTTATCAATGATGAAATTAAACCAGCAAGTGAAATTGAGTATTCAATTGTAAACAAATCTATGACTAGCGGATTGGCAACTTTGACCACATCCCTACCTCACGACCTTATTGAGGGACAACTTTTAGAAATTATTGATGTTGATGCCGCTATTGACGGGTATCGCATAATCTCCTCTATACCAACATCTACAAGTTTTACTTTCCAAGTAGAGGGAAGTAGCGCAAGTGTGGCTTCTGCTGCCACTTCAGGACTCAATACTTATAGCGTAACTGCTAAAGCAATAGTAAACAATCTTTACTCTGTAACAAACAAACTTGCCTCTAACAACATTGTTACTTTGACAACAAATGTTGCTCATAACCTAGTTCCAGGAGACGAAGTAAGCATTGCCAAAGTTGACTCTAACCTTAATGGAACATATACAGTTCTTTCTACGCCAGCAAGCAATACACTTACTTATGCTAAGACTGTAGACAATATTGCCTCCACAGTGGTTACTGGCGGCGAGGCCTCTTATAAAACCGCCGTTCTTGTAACCTCCACGAACCACGGATTGAGTGCTGGAAAAACAATTGTTGTTGAAATTGACGATGCTGCATACGACGGAGTAAAAACAGTATCAAGCATTGTAGATGCGACAACTTTGAAATTTACTTTGTTTAGTACGCTTACTGCGGCAACAGAAAGTGTCTTTGGTGGAACTCTCAAGTGGGGCTCACGGGCTGTTGCTGGTACCTACGGCTCTTATTCATCAAACTCTAGTGTTGGTATAGATGTCACTGCCGACTTGAGCGGTAAATATCTTGGAGCAACTCAGCAGGTATTTAGAGGCTCTGACCTTAGATACTTTGGAGAAATCCTTGAAGATTTTGCTAAGAATATTGACGGTTTTGAGTATAGGATTGATTGCGACTTTACTAACGATGAGTTTACTCGTACATTTAGATTTGTTCCTTTTATTCCGCCTCCACAAAAAATCAATGTTGTAAATAAGCAACTTACATCTAATATTGCCACTTTGACAACTGATGGTGCTCATGGATTAGAAGTAAATGAAGAGGTAGTTGTTGCTGATGTCGGTTTGAATTTTAATGGAACTGTTACTGTTCTTTCTACTCCTACAGCAAACACCTTTACGTATCAGTCATATGGCAACAATGTTCCTTCTACTGCTTGCTTAGGCTCTATTGGTTCTGTTCACCCCCTAAGTGTGCTTGGCGCTGACCAGTATGTCTTTGAGTATCCTGGAAACATTCTTGACTTCAAGGTAGATGAAAACGCTGAAGATTCAGCAACTCGTATGTGGGTTAGTGGAAATAATGACGGATTAGATGGAGAAGCAAGTCAACCATACGCTGCTGCTACATCAACAGATATGCTTGCTGGTGGATGGCCAGTTTTAGATTTAATTGATGAGAAAAATGATGTACAAACTGCTGTTGCTGGTGAAGCGGCTTTGTACGAATACGCAAAAGAATTTTTAGATGAAGCACGACCACCAGAGGCGACATTTACTATTGATGTAAATGGCTCTATCAATCCAGTTGTTGGCGACTACTTGCCAGGAGATTGGTGCTCTATTATCATTGACGACGAGTTTGTTCGTCTTCGTTTAGGTAGCGACTTAGAGCCAAGAGGCGACATTATTGTTCGCAAAATTATTGGATATAAAGTCAGCGTGCCAGACACTCCTACTTTTCCAGAAAAAGTATCATTAGAACTTATTAGTGAGTGGAAGGAGGACAGGAAGAATGCCTAGCAGACGCCGCTCTCGCAATAAAAACTTAGGAAACAATCTTGCTGATGTACAGCGCAGATTGCGTAATATGGAACGCAGACCTGTCCGCACAAAACTCCAGAACAGAGTTGTAACTACCGCTGCTATTGCTGTCAATGCTGTTGGTCCAGATGAGGTAAGTTTTGGTACAACAGTTATTACAGATGCCGCAGTAAACACTATTGAAAACCCAAAAGATGGTCTTTTAGTAATTAATGAGACCGCTGGAACTACCTCTGTCTACTCAGGGGAGCAGGGTGAGTACATCCAACTTCCAGCAGTTGATGACACTGCCAGAACCAGTGCTGATGGAAAAAATACAATTTACAGACAAAATACTCAACCAACTGGGACATTTGCTGTAGGCGATACTTGGTTTGACTCTGATGATGATAATAAATTGTATAGATGGACTGGCACTGCTTGGGGACCATTTACACTAGGAAACAACGCTTTAGCAAGTATTTCTGCCAGCAAAATTACTGCTGGAACTATTGATGCTTCTCAAATCACTGTTTCTAACTTAGACGCTGGAAACATTACAACTGGAAGCCTAACTGCCGCTCGTATTGCTACTACAGCCCTAAACGCAAATAACATCACTGCTGGAATTATTTCTGGTATTACTTTGAAAACTTCTGGAACTGGTCGCAGAATTGAGATAACAAATGAAGACGACTTAATTTTTTATGATTCTGATTCTAGAGTAGGAACTGTTACACCAATTGCAGAAAACTGGAACCCTGAAGACGATGGAACTATTATTATTAATGATGGAATTATGATTTATGGAGGACCAGACGCTGTATCTCAGGGTGGTCAGAAATTTCCATCATATGTTGCTACTGACACTGGTCTTTCTATTTTTGGTAGTAATAAAAATTATATGGAATTTGATTCTGGATCTGTTAGAACATATGGAGATTATTCACTAAACCAGGCTGACATTATCTCTCTAAATTCTGGATATGCTCCAATCACTCCTGGTGATTGGTATGTTGAAATTAACGGACCACTTATTCTTTCTGATGATACAAATGAGGGTCCTCTCTCTGAAGGTTCTGGTCAGCCACCATCAAGTGGTCACACTTTTGGACAAATAGTATTTAGATATACCTAGAAAAATATAACAAAGGACAAAGACAAAAGATGCCTATATATAAATGGGATGGCGACTCTTGGCGAAACATTAACAGTGTTTGGCAGTGGGACGGTAGTTCTTGGCGCCAGATAAATAGTGGATGGCAGTGGGACGGCGATTCTTGGCGTCAATTTTTTTCATCTGGAAGTTTTCAACCTGAGATTAGAAATACCGCTGGTGATGCAATAAGCAATTCAATAGTGGGAACTACTCTTGTTGGCTACCGTGGCTCAAATGTTTCTGGAACATATACTTTTGCTTGGCAGTATCGTATTGGCACAAATGCTGCTAATAGTTGGTTTAATCAGGGAGGCACTGGAGCAACTGGAACTCTTACAGGAGGAACCTTAACTACTAACTATGTAACTGATAGTTCAGACTTGGCTGCCATTGAGACTGCTGCATATAGTTATACATTAAATACAAGATTTAGAGTAACTAAATCTTCAGAAACTGTAAACAGCAATGTTGTAAGAATTAGAAAACGCACCCCTGTCAGACTTGTAAATGTAGCAAGTGGCGCTAGAGGATTTAACAGTTTTGCTACAACATATAACGCACTTACAAATGAGCCGTATCCAACTGACAGAATTGATTTTTGGTCATCAACTGCTTGGCAGTCAACTACAACCCTAACTAATGACACACGTCCTGATTACTACATTTTTACAATAGCAACTGGCACTGGCACATATATAAGAGACTCAAGAACTCTTGACTCATCAAATCCAAGAACGCCAACAAATTCTGCTAGATACACAGTGCAAAATGGA
>Ga0315901_10003908_pt1 | contig 18948 bp, 13 predicted proteins | sample LakEriMetagenome_10_FD_203761 | JGI IMG/M metagenome (GOLD analysis project Ga0315901, IMG submission 203761) | Freshwater fungal communities from buoy surface, Lake Erie, Ohio, United States - Buoy 2 MA116 | ecosystem: Environmental > Aquatic > Freshwater > Lake | place: USA: Lake Erie, Ohio...
GGCACCACCCCAATAGGCGCGCGTGAGGAACGTGTAGCCGACATAGAGGGTGTGCGCCGCGGAATCGTGCTCGTAATACCGTGACGAGCCAATGATCGCCCCCGTGTCACGATGTACGACCGAGAAAGCACTCCCGCTCGCCAGCGCACCGGCGAAGAAGCCATTCGTGAACACGTCACGCTGCCACCGGGTCGGTTCCGGGTGCAGTGCCCAGATCTCCGGGTCGCTCGCCGCGGCATACAGCGGCTCGAGGTCCTCAGCGGTGAGCGGGCGCACCAGCAAGGTCGGACCTTCCAGCGTCGGTTGGAAATCGAAGGCGTCGGGGCTCATCGTGGTGTGGGCAGGGTGGCCGTTCGCGGGACATCCCGCTAGCCGGCCAGTGTACGGATAGCCTGCACGAACAGATCAATCTCGTGCAGCGCGGTGAACACGTTCGGCGTGACGCGAATGCATTCGAATTCACCGTCGACGAACCGTGGACGCACGTGAATGCCCCACCGCTTCTGCAACGTCTCGGTGAGTGCCTGCGCACCCAGCGCGTCCATGCGCATGGCGCCCAGGGCGCAGGCCTGACTCGGATCGCGCGGGGTCAGCAGCTGCACGCCGCGCGTGGTCGCCACGCCATCCATCCACCTTTCGCGCAACCACTGCAGCCGTGCCGCTTTGCGCGCGCCGCCGATCTCCTCGTGGAAGGTGATCGCGTCGCTGACAGCCACGCGCAGCGACACCGGATAGGTGCCGATTGCTTCGAACTTCCGGATGTCATGGTCCTGTGCAGCTGGCGCAGCCAGCAGCGGCCAGATGCGCGGAATGGCTTCCTTTCGGACATACAGCAGCCCATTCCCGACCGGCGCGCACAACCACTTGTGCAGTGACGACCCATAGGCGTCACAGCCGAGGTCGTCGATGGTGAAGGGAAAATGGGCGAAGGTGTGTCCGCCATCGACGATCGTGAAGATGCCGCGCCGGCGCGCCTCGTCGCAGATGCGTTTGACGGGAAAGATCTGTCCCGTCGTGTAGGTCATGTGGCAGATGTGGATGACCTTCGTGCGCGGCGTGACGGCGGCAAAGACGCGCTGATAGAGGTCGTCCATCGATGGCGGTGGCACCGGGAAGCGCACAAGCTTCAACACGACGCCGTCTCGGCGCTCACGCTGCTGCCACGCCGTGATCATGCGCGGATAATCCTGCGTGGTGCTGACGATCTCGTCGCCGCGATTGAGCGGGAGCCCCATCTGCACGATCTGCAGCGATTCACTCGTGTTCCGCGTGAGCGCCAGCGTGTTGGGATCACACCCCAGCATCCCAGCTAATCGCCGCCGCACATGCTCGACTTCGGGATAGAGCAACTCGTCCACGTAGTACGAGGGGCTCATGTTCGTCACGGTCCAGTAGCGATCCATCGCGTCGGAGACGACGCGCGGTGCCGGACTGACGCTCCCGGAATTCAGATTGACGTGATTGGCATCAAGGCTGTACGCCTGCCGGATGCGCAGCCAATAGGCTTCGTCATCGGCCACGGCCTCGTGTGACCACCCCTGTACGCGGCGATTGGCCGCCTGTACGGTGCGCCACGGTTCGGAAAACGGGAGCGGCAGACTTCCCAGCGCGGCCCCCGCACTGACCACAAAATTTCGACGGTCCATGAGCCGATTCTACGGGGGAATGAACATCGGCGCCACCGATGCAGATTCTCCATCTCGCTGGTAGCTTGGCGCATGGCCACATCCCGCTGGTCCATTCCCGTCGGCGCCATCGGCGTCCATCTCGGCATCGGCTCCGTCTATTCGTGGAGCACGCTGAATCGGCCGATTCTTGAGGCGCTTCCCCCTTTGCCGTGGTGGGCGGCGCCGCCGTACCCGACCTTCACGACCGCGCTCGTGATCCTCGGCTTGAGCGCGGCCACCTGGGGACCGTGGGTGGAGCGTCGTGGCGCCCGTTTCGCCGCCCGCACGTCCGCGCTGTGTTTTGCCGGTGGCCTGACGCTCGGTGGGATCGCCCTGCTGCTTCGCCAGCCGATCCTGTTGTTTCTGGGACTCGGCATCCTGTGTGGCATCGGCTGTGGCATCGGCTATATCGCGCCGGTGAGCACCCTCGTGAAATGGTTTCCCGATCGCCGTGGCATGGCGACCGGATTTGCCATCATGGGATTCGGTGGCGGTGCATTCATCGCCGGGTATGCCAATGCCGCGCTCATCGCGCGCGTTGGGGTGGCCATGACGCTGCTGGTGCTCGCCGGGTGCTATCTGTTGCTGATGCTGGGTGGCGCTCAGCTTCTGCGTCCCGCGCCGGTCAGCGAGTCCAGTGACGCCGTCGTTGCGGCCTCTTCACACGGGATGACGCGCACCGAGGCGATTCGCACGCCGCAATTCGCGCTGTTATGGGGGATGCTGTGCATCAACGTCACGGCCGGCATTGGCATTCTCGCCCAGGCGTCACCGATGATGCAGGATCTTTTCGGCAAGACGCCCGCCGAAGCCGCCGCCGTGGTGGCGGTGATCAGTATATGCAATGCGGCCGGGAGGCTCTTCTGGTCGAGCATGTCGGATCTCATTGGCCGCCGCACCACGTATCTGCTCTTCTTCGGCGCGCAGGTCGTGCTATTCCTCCTCATTCCGCGTTTCGCCGCGGCCGGTGCGTGGTGGCCGTTTCTGCTCTGCCTGCTCGTGGTGTTCACCATGTATGGTGGCGGTTTTGCCACCATTCCGGCGTTTCTTGCCGACCTGTTCGGCATGAAGCACGTCGGCGCCATTCATGGCGCGCTGCTGACAGCATGGAGTGTCGCGGCCGTCGTCGGCCCCGTGATCATCACGCAGCTCGCGGCACGTGCGCGCGACGCACTTCCACCGGGCGCGTCCAAAGTGCACATCTACGATCAACCGTTGGCGCTGCTGGCCGCACTTCTGGCGTGCGGATTCATTCTGACGCTGTCAGTCCGTCCCCGTTCCGCCGTGGCCGTACCCGTTCGCGAATAACCTCTTCTCTACACGCCCTTTTCTCATGCGACGCTTCCACCTCCTTGCTCCGCTGATCATCCTGAGCGCTACCGCACTGGGCGGCACCGCCCTGCATGCACAACCGGCTGCCGAGCCGGCGCGTGTGCGCTGGGAACGTCAGTGCCAGATCCGCAAGGACAAGTTCGAACGGATCCTGCCGCGTGCCATGCGCGACAACGGCGTGGACATGTGGATCGTGATGCAGAAGGAAAACCAGTTCGATCCGATGTATGAGGATCTCGGGCGCGGTTATGTAGGGAGCGTCGGCTACTACATCTTCACCGATCGGGGCGGCGATCGGATCGAGCGCGCCGCGATTGGAGTGAGCGGGTATCTGCTCGAGCAATGCAAGGTGTATGACATCGTCCGCGGCTTTGCATCGCTCAAGAGCTTCATCGCCGAGCGCAACCCGAAGAAGATCGCGCTCAACATGTCGGAGGAGATCGGAGCGGCGGATGGTCTCTCAAAAACCTCCTACGACCGGATCGTGAAGGAGATCGGTCCGGAATTCGCAGCGCGTGTGGTGTCGGCAGAGAAGGTCGTGAGCGATTACCGGTCAGGGTTCACGGCGTCGCAGATGGTGGCGCTTGGCGAAGCGGGGGAAATTTCGCGGCGCATCGCCGAGCGGGCATTGAGCAACGAGGTGATCACGCCCGGGATCACGACCTTGGAAGATGTGGCGTGGTGGATGATGGATCAGCTGCAGCAGCGCGGGTTGGGCTCATCCTTCGACATGCCGTCGGTGTACATCACTGGTCCCAAGGGGATCGAGGCCACGAGCACCGATCGCATCATCCAGCGTGGTGATCTTCTGATCATTGATTGGGGCGTCGGGTACCTCAATGTGTGGACCGATGTGAAGCGGATGGCGTATGTGCTCAAGCCGGGGGAAACGGCGGTCCCCAAGGGGATTCAGACGGCATTCGATAATGCGCTCAAGGTGCGCGACGTGATCCGCCGGACCATCCGTCCGGGGCCGACCGCCGGTACCATCGTGGAGCAACTCAAGAGCGAGATCACGAAGGCCGGCTTCCGCATGCAAGGCACCTTCAATGAAGTCAGCAATGACAATCAGGTAGAGGTGATGTTCGGTTGCCACTCGGTGGGGGACCGTGGGCATGGCGCCGGGCCGTCCATCGCCTGGTTCAATCCGCGACAAATGACGTTCCCGATCAAGCCGTACAATCCGTTCTCCATCGAACTGTTTGCCTGGACGCCGAATCCCGACTGGGGGGGCGCGAAGGTGCGCATCCCGCTCGAGGATGATGCGATCGTGACCGAGCGGGGGGTGGAGTGGCTGTACCCGGTGAACGAACGGATCTGGCTGATCAAATAGTCAGGTCCCGAGTAGCACCGTGCTGACGGTACGGCACCTCGGCTACCGATGGTCGCCTATCGATCGTGGTGCGTGGGGTCGTCGTTGACGGCCATCCACGCGCCGAACATGCCGAGGGCGAAGAGGAGGATCCCGGCGCCGCGCACCATCCCGGCGATCAGGAGATCGTGTTGAAGCCACCCGAGGTCGGCGAGCAGATAGGCCCAGTCATGCTCGCCGCCACCGACGAGCGGGAGCTCCAGTGCGCGGGCATCGGCGATATACCGTGCGAGATTCCAGCTGCTCTGCGCGAGCCACCAACTCGAAATGAAGGCCGCGAAGCGGTCGCCGCGCCGCCAGAAGGTGCCCACGAAGAGGGCGGGCACGATCAGTTGAAAGAGTGACCCGCCAAGCGCCGTCAGGAATTCACCGAATGGCGCAAAGACCAGATGCCCCGTCTCGTGGATGGCGAGATCGACGTTATCCATGAGACGGAACGTCTCGGGGGTGCGCAGCGTCAGCAGCCCATAGGCCGTACACAGGGCGACCAGGACTCGGCGAGCGGTCGCTCGGTGGGCGGTCGCTTGAGGGGCGGTGGGCATCTGCCGAATGTATGGTCGCGGACGCGAAACGAGCGAACCGGAGAAGGTTTCCTTGCGGATCGGCTTTCCAGCGGCAGAATGAGGGAAACTGCAGGCGTTCGTCCCTCCTCGTTTCCGAGACGTGTCATGCGAACAGGTCGGCCTTGGTTTGTCCTGTCTTTGCTTCTTGTCGCCGCGGCATGCAGCGGTGGCGATGGAACCGGTACCACACCAACCACGCCATCGACTCCAAGCGGCGGAGCGGGGTCTACCCCAGCGGCGGTGGCAACGGTGACCGTTACCCCGGCGACCTGTGCGCTGACGCCAGCCAGCACGTGCACGCTGAGTGCAGCGACCACGGATGCGTCGGGACGGACATTGACGGATCGATCCATCAGCTGGACCAGTTCGGCGACCGCTGTCGCGACCGTTTCCAATGGTGTCGTCACGGGGGTTGCGGCTGGTACGGCTACGATCACGGCTACCAGTGAAGGGAAAACCGGTTCAGCCACCGTGACGGTGGCGCCGGTCCCCGTCGCCAGCGTCACGCTCACGCCGTCGACGTGCACGATTGACCCTGGCACCACCTGTACACCGACCGTCACGCTCAAAGACGCAGCTGGTGCAACCCTGACGGGTCGGACAGTCAGCTGGACCAGCAACACCACGTCGATTGCGACGGTATCGACGAGCGGCGTGATCACTGGTGTGGCATCAGGTTCTGCCACGATCACGGCCACGAGTGAAGGCAAGAGCGCGACCGTTACCGTGACGGTCGCCAACGCCTCAGCGGCGAGTGTCGTGGTGACGGTGAATGTCGCATCGACTGGTGGCGCGCTCTCTGATCTGCTTGGCGTGAATCGTCCGCCGCGGCTGCGCAACGCGCCAAACATCGCCGGAGGCGCCGTGTGGGATGGCACCGCACTGTACACGGCGTTCGGCATTTCGCAGGTCCGCACACATGACTCGGGGCTGGATATCTGCGATACGTATACGGCCGCGACCAAGCTGGACATGCTGCAAAGCCCACCGCGAGCGGTGACGACCTGCACGCTGGAAGGGGTGGGCGCACCACCGCATCTCAAATGGACCCCGACCTCGTCGGCTGACGCCGATCTCAACAATACGGCGAACTATTCGTTCACTGATTTCGATAGCGTCGTGACGCAAATCACGGGGAGTGGCGCCAGCGTCTATCTCCGACTGGGCGACAGTTACAACGGGCCGAGCAATACCGACGATCCCGTGGCGTGGGCCAAGGTGCTGGGCAACATGTACAGTCACATTCTCGGGCGATTCAAACCGAGTTCGGTCACGGCAACGCCAATGTACGTGGAGATCATGAACGAACCGGACGCCGGATTCTGGAAGGGAACCAAAGCCGCGTTCGACACGATCTACGCCCAGACCGCGCGCCGCGTCCGTGCCATCGCCCAAGAGGCCGGACGTACGGTCCAGGTGGGTGGGCCCGGATTCACCGCCGAGTTCCTGCAACGGCAGAACCGCCCGGACAATGTGGCGTATCGCTTTGGTACATCCGTCGGTGCGGCGAATGTCGATTTTCTTTCAGCGCATCATTACAACACGTGTTCGACCGCCACGTTGTCCCGAGCCGCTGAGTTCATGCAGGGGGTTCGCACCTATGCCGACGGAAATGGCCTGACCGGGAAGCCGCTGCATATGACGGAGTGGAACATCGGGCTTGGCCAGAGTTGCGGCGATGCGCTATTCGCCACGCAGCGGATGCAGTCGTATGCGAGCGGCATGCTCACGCTGATGCAGCACCCGACGTGGAAGTTCCAGGCGGCGCATTTCTATGCCGGGATGCCGCTCATGGCCCTCTTCGACTTCGGTACGGCTGGCAAGGTGCGCGTGAATCCCAGTGCATGGGCGTTCTGGGCCCACAACCAGTTGCGCAACGCTTCCGCCCTCACCACCGAAGTGTGTCCAAGCGGTACGGGATGCGTGGCCGGGTACGCTGCGCACGACAAGCCGCTGCTTGCTCTCGCCGGCAACGCCAACGGAACTCGAACGCTGGTCGTGACCAATGACGGCTCCAGTGACGTCACCTACTCGTTGCGCCTCTCCGGGGTGACGGGAAGTGTTGCGTCGGTCACGATCGTCACGCCTCCGCGAGACGTGAAGGAGCTGTCCGCCAGCGGATCACCAGTCAAGCCAACCGCGTCCGATGTGACGGCGCTCCTCGCGTCACCCACCACGGAGACCCGCACGGCGCTTGGGGTGACGGGTGGTGCGGTCACGCTGACCATCCCGATCCGGGCCAACAGCGTGCAGGTGCTTCGGTTACCATAACGGATACGTCCACATCATGCCGCTCATGGTTGATGCACAGCTCTTTCGGCGCTTCGTCACATCCACCTTGATGGTATGTGCAGGGTGGATCGGGCTTCTTTCGTCCCCGATCCCCGTTGCTGCGCAATCCGGCGGACTGCCGAGCCTCCCACCACCGGAGCCACGGCTTGTTGCATCCGTCCGTGATGCCATGGGGTGGTCGATGGATTCCGAGCTGGATGCACTCCGCGATCAGGTCAACTCCAACAAACCGGAGCCGGCACTGTCTTCCCGCGCGCTGGCCATGACCAAGGCGCGAGAAATTGCCACGCGTCGGAGCACGGCCGCGCTGCGGACGTTCCTCGATACGACCACGTGGACGCCTGACAAGCTGCGAAGGGTCTCTGCCTTTGCGGCGATGAATGGTGGTGAAGGGGCAATGGCGCTGATGTTGGCTGCGGAACGGCGCAAACCGGGCGATTGGGCGACACAGTACAACATCGCCATGTATCTGCTGTTGGAAGGATATCCTCGCGCGTCGTTGGCCCTCTTGGATTCGCTCCGCGCCCCAGATGGGGCGCGTGGCCCGGGCGGCATCGACCTGCAGGCCTCACTCCTGCTTGGCCGTGGCAATGCCATGCTGGCTCTCGGACGGGCCCGCGCTGCCATTCCCCTCTTGCGGGATGCCCGGCAACGAGAGCCGGTGTTGTCGGAGGCCGCACGTGCGTTGGCTCGCGCCCATCTCATGTTGAACGAAGAGAAGGAAGCGAAGCGGGCACTGTTCCTCGCCCGGCGGTTTGCGACCAGGGCGCAGTTGCAGGACGCGATCGAAATGATCGATCCGAAGAAGCCGGGCGACCCGTCGGTTGCGATCGAGACCATCGATGACATCATGCCGTTGCGGTTGAATCAGCGATGGCCGTTTCGGAAGGGGTATGGCGAAGCGCTCCGCATGATGGAACCGCCCTCGTCGCCGGAGGGGATCAAACCGTTCCTCGCGGCATTGGCGCCGGAAATCGAGAATCTGAACGGACGACTGTTGGCAGCAACGGCGGTGGCGCAGACCGCCGCGCAGGCGTACGTGAAGGATACGATTTCATGGGCGTTCCCTGGGCTGCGCACGCAGCTGCATGCCGACGCCAATCTGCCATGGGGATTGGTACCGTCCACCTTCGCGTTCACGTGTACGAGCACGGAGGGTGGCCAATACGATGGTGACACCTTCGACGCGAACGGGGCCACCCGTGCGGCGGAAGAGCGATTTGTCGAGGAGCGTGCCGACAACCCGCAATTGGCGGGATACACGAGAAGTCTGCGCCGTGCGGCGGCCTCCGCTTGCGCGAGACTCTCACCGAAGTATTGGATGACCACCAATGCGCAGCTGGCCACGCGCATCGATGGCTGTCCATCGGGACCTTCGCGTCAGGCCTGCGTCTGTCAGGCACAGCGCAGCATTGCGGGGATGCAGCTCAATGATGTAAACGACGCATTACAGCCGTATCACATTGCGGCAAAGCAGTGGTACTGGATGGCACATAGCCAGTCATCGTCCACGGCAGGATATGTCGAGCCGAAGGACAGGACGCTCCGCAACATGATCAAGGCGGAGATCGATGTCCACCGGACCATGACCATGGCTGGCGTGCACCAGAACATGCAGCTGCAGTATCAGCCCATCACGGCGTTGTGTGTGCCGGAAAAGCCGGTGCCGCCGGACTCCATACCGGCAGACCTGAAGCTCAAGCCGTTCGATTCCAATGATGTCTGCAGTTCTCCGGATGGGATGGGTGTCAAGCAGAGCTTCATCGTCGCCGAAGTCAAGGTGAGTTGCTACGACATCGAAGTGGAGGGCAGTGTGGGCGTACCGGGCATGGGGTTCAAAGGCGTCGGCTCATTGACCCTCACCTTTGGCGGGGAGAAAGAAGGGAACGTCACCATCTTCACCGGTGTCGGCTTCGGAACGCCCGAAGGGATTCCCATTGCGGCAGGAACTAAAAGCGGGGCGTATATCACCTTCAAGGATGGCGAGTACACCGATTCCGGCTTCAAGGTGTCGGCTGAAGTGGCTGTCGGGAATGTCGCGCAGGAAGTGTCGAAGGAGATGGCCGTCCGGGATGTTGTCCTTTACGTGGCAGGATCGGTAACCTATGTGAGCAATGAGATTCTCGTGCTGCTCAGTCCGTGATGGCATGTCTCGATCTTCGTATTCCCCCTTGTCTGAAGAGGTCATCGTGAGCTATCGCTCGGCGGATTTTTCACGTTTGTCGTTTTTGCCCATCGCGCGTGGTGGCATCGTCGCCGCTGGGGGATTGGTCACCATCTTGAACACGGCATTCGCGCAGCCGGCGACCAAGCGCCCCATGACCTGGATCGACCAGCAGCGGTTGCGGAGCGCGTCGATGCCGGTGCTGTCCCCGAATGGGGAATGGGCGCTCTATGCCCTGACGACGCCGGATTGGAAGGAGGCCAAGTCGCAATCGGATCTCTATGTGGTCTCCACGACCCGTGGGGTGGCGAGTACGCGCCAGCTGACCTTCACGCGTGACAAGAACGAAAGTGCGCCGCGGTGGCTTCCTGGTGGCGGTGCCTTCGTCTTCACCTCCAATCGGGAAGCACCGGCTGCACAGAGCGGGCAACAGCAGCTGTATGTGATGCAACCTGACGGTGGCGAGGCGCGGCGCCTTACCGATGCGAAGGAGGGGGTCTCGACCTATGCCATCGCGTCGGATGGCTCCTGGCTGGTCTATCGCAGCGGGAAGTCCGACGAGGAACAGCTGTATGCCCTGTCGCTCGCCGATATCCGCAATGGCCTGCCGCTCGATTCGCTCAAGCCGACCGTGCTGACCCGTCATGCGACGGGTATCGGCACGTGGAAGTTCTCCCCGGACAGCCGCCGGATCTACTTCATCACGGCGGACACTGTCGATCGCGATGAGAAGGCGCGCGTCGACAAGAAGTTCACGGTGAATGTGCGGAATGCCGAAACGCCAGTCGCCTCGTTGTGGATGATCGATCTGCCCACGACCTCCGGGAATGGTACGCCACGTCCGGCGACTCGCCTGACGCAGGACTCGACGTACTCGGTGACGTCGTTCACGCTCTCGGAGGATGGGAAGTTTCTGGGCTTCACCGGGGTAGCCAACAACCGCTACAAGCGAAACATCACCGAGCAGGGGATGTACGGTGACCTCTACCTCATGGATTTGCAGAGCCGCGCCATCGAACGGCTCACCAATAATGCCGAGAACAGTGAGTCAGCCTTCACGTTCTCTCCCGACTCCCGATCCATGGCGTTCGTCGGGAGTGATGATCTGACGCGCTACAACATGAAGAACTCCCGCGTCTATCTGCGCGCCGTTGGCGACAAGGGGGGCGCGTGGCGGAAGCTGGGTGATCTCGATGGTGATGTCGGCATCGATTTCTGGTCGCGCGACGGAAAGACGATCTATTTCAACGAAGGGCAGCGGGCGACGACACAACTCTTTGCGCTCGACGTGACCAGTGGGCGTGTCACCCCTGTGACGCGCGTACAGGGCGCCGTGAACGTGATGGAGGAGGAGGCGACACGACGACTACTCGTGAACTATCAGGACCCGACCACTCCAGCTGTCTGGTATACGGCCGCCTCCATTGACGCGCTCGGGAATCGCCCGCAGTGGACGGCGCTCGCCGATCCGAATGCGTGGGTCCGCGATCAGGTGCAGTTGGGCGAAACCTCCGAGTTCACGTGGAAATCCAAGGATGGCAAGTCCGTCGGCGGCGTCCTGGTCAAGCCGGTCGGCTATGAGCCCGGCAAGACCTACCCGCTCCTGGTCGCCATTCATGGTGGTCCGGCTGCGGCCGACGTCCTCGGCTTCAATGGTGGCTATGGGTCGCAAGCCTACGCCGGTGCGGGGTGGATCGTGCTTCAGCCGAACTATCGCGGCTCCACCAACTATGGCGAGGCGCACAAGAACGGCATCGTGGGCAATTATTTCGCGCCCGGCTACGACGATATCATGACGGGGGTGGATGCACTGATCCGCGCCGGCATGGTCGATTCCACGCGCATGGGGGTGCTCGGCTGGAGCGCCGGCGGCCATTGGAGCAACTGGATTCTCACGCACACGAACCGCTTCAAGGCGATCTCGTCAGGCGCCGGGACATCGAACTGGATTTCGATGTACGCGCAAAGCGATGTGCAGCGCAATCGGCAGTACTACCTCGGCAACAAGCTCCCCTACGACGATTTTGACGCGTATTGGAAGCAGTCGCCGATCAAGTACATCCGCAACGCGAAGACCCCGACGATGATCCACGTGGTGGAGGGCGATCCGCGCGTGCCGAGTCCGCAGAGCGTCGAGCTGCACATGGCCCTCAAGCGCATCGGCGTGCCGACTGAGCTGTTCATGTATCCCGGCGCCTCGCACGGCATCCCCGACCCGCGCAACCGGCTGGTGAAGAGCATGTCCGAGATGGCGTGGATGAACTACTGGGTGTTGGGTACGGGCTCGAAGTTCGCGTGGCGTGACGTGCTCAAGACGCTCGAGGATCTTCCGGCCGAATCGAAGCCCACGATCAAGGGGCCGTAAGCGGACGACAGAGCAGTGGCAAGGCGTCATCAACGGCTTGCCGCATGGCCTGATGGGCCGCCGTGATCTCCCCAAGGCTCGCCCCGGTTCCCGCACCCAGAAGTGCCGGCACCGGGGCGAGTGTCGTATCGGCGGCCTGTGTTTCACTGCAGCTTCGTGTGCGGCTGGCGATCACGAGATGCGCGCGCGCCACTTGCAGTGACGCGGCCGCCAAAGTGGCCCGCGAATCCTCGCGCGAGGCCAGACTGTCCGCCAGCATGAGCCAGCGCAATGCGCGATGTTGTACCGGCAGCGCACTGTCGACACTGGCTCGATACAGCATGAGTCCTCGCGCGATCGTGTACGCGCGGACCGTCTCGACCTCCGCTCCTCCACGTGGTGCGCGCGTCAGCATCGTGATGGCGCTATCCGACTCCCCGACATCCAGATAGAGATCGGCCAGTTGGAGGTAGGACGCCACGCGCGTGGTATCTCGTTGTACCGCCGCGCGGAGGTTCCGAATGGCGCCACCGCGATCCCCAGCACGCCGCGCGGCCGTGGCGGCGAGCAGCCGAAGCTCTGCTACCTCCGGAAAGCGCTCAAGACCGCGAGGCAGCGCCGCCGGCTGCTCGGAATTCAGCAACTGCAGATACTGCACATACAGCCGACTATCCCGACCGAAGCGTCGGACATTCCGCGCACTCAGCTCAATCGCCGCGAGCGTATCCGCCGTCTGTCGCAACGCTTCCACATAGCGCACGGCGTAATTCGAATCGCCTTGGAACGTGGCATCCTCGACCTCGAGGGTATCCCCGAGTCGAGCGGCTTCCGGCCAGCGCGCAAGGCTTGTTAGGGCACGAAACTCGAGGCGGCGCAGCTCCGCGCTCGTGAACTGTTCCCGCAACGTTCGCACCATGGGCAGTGCGAGTGCCGGCTGTTGGAGTCGCAGCAACCCCTCGACGCTGCGCACGCCGAGGGGGAGGCTGTCGCCACGGAGTGCATGCACGCGCTGCCACTGCGCAACGGCCTCGCTGCGTTGGCCAAGCGTTTCGTAGGCATCGGCCCGCACGACGTTGGCAAAGATGTTGGTGCTGTCGAGCATCAGGATGTCATCTGCCACACGGCGAACCGAGTCGGCGCCGGTGCGTCCATCGAGGAGCGCGGCGAGCAGACAGTCTCGGGCGGGCACCGCCTGCGCATAGGCGCGAATCGCCCGCTCCGCCTCACGCGCGGCCGTACCCCGATCCCCACGATACAAGGCATTCTCGCAGCGGCGCAGCGGGGTCATTTGCGCCCGCGCTTTGGCGATCTCCCGGGCGAGCTGTTCGCCGATCGCCGTCGGTGTTGCGCCACGCACCGTCGGCAGAGGCTGTGGCATTTCCCATGACCGGAGCAGCTTGAGTGTTGCGTGCACCACCAGGTCGCCATCGACGCGTCGAACACTCCCCTGTACGATCTCGTCCGCGCGAACCTGGTAGGTCACCGTGCGCAACTCGTTGTCGGTGAGGAGGAGCGTCCGGTTGTATGATGATCGTTGCAGGAGGTTGTCATACCAGAACCCTGCCAGCACCTGCGCGTCACGGCCATTGACCAGCTTCGCGGTTCGATCACGAACGGCATCGGCCACGTCCCGGCCGATCTTGGCAAGCATGCTGGTGGTGGTCCGCGAGGTATCCGCACGGAATGGCACCACCAGCACCGCTTGGCGCGTGAATTCCTGGCTGTGCAGTGTGGGTGTCCACCAAAGGACCGCCAGAAACGCCAGGATCAGCTTCGGCATGTCGGCTCAGGCGATGTCCGACATCCCCTCTGGCAGGAATCGCGGCTTGGCCAACCCACCCGCGTCTTCATAGAACTGCACGGCACCCGGGGTGAACTGCTTCGCGAGCAGGATGAGCTGTCCCGTGTGACCGGCAAAGTGCTCGACCACATGATACAGCGCGGAAAAGACGGTGGTCTCACGGCCTTGAATACGCCGCATCGCGCCAAGCGTTGAGGGATCGAGGGCCGCGAGCACGGCATCCGCGTCGTGCACGGCGCCGTGCAGATGCGTCAGGAGCGTCTCGGCGTCCCACCCGCCGGTCCTGGCAAACTCCTCATCGCGTTGCCGGGTATCAGGGGCGCCACCGATGCCGCTGACGACCCACTGTCGCACGTTGCCGGCCAGATGGAGCACGAGATTGCCGGCACTGTTGGCCACCGGATTGGGGCGCCACCAGAGGTGATCGCTCGGCATGCTCCGGATGGCGGCGGCGATCTTCGCGGGGTATTCGACGCCGAGATAGTATCGCGAACGTTCGAGGAACAGCGGACCGAGGGGAAGGGAAGACATCGGCGGGTTGTGGGGCGAAGGACAGTCGGTACTGGGGTGGGCCGCTATCGCCTATTCGTCGTATGTTTCCACACGACGCGCGCTCCCGTCGCCGGATCAAAGCCCGGCTCGAGAAGACTCACGACCGTACTCGTGGCGACGGAGACCTGCCGACCCAGTTCGGTCTGATAGCGCGCGGTGACCAGATCGCTGACCGCCGCCACGGCGCTCGTCGTGCTCACGATGCGGAGCGGCCCGGCGGGGGGCAGCGCCACTTCCTTCCAGCTCGTGCTGCGATCGGACACGATCGACAGCGTGCCACCCGTAGCGAACTGATAGCCGATATCACCGCCGGTGACGATCGCCCGCGCCCGCGTCGCGCGGGGGAGCACCCACGCCTCGAGGACGCGCCCCGAGTCGCGCGTGAACGGCACCACCGAATACGGCCGACGCAATTTGGCCCACGACGCGGCCACTGCCTTGTTCACGTCGCGCGCCAGTTTCGCTTCCCGGGCAATCGCCATCGTATCGAGAGGCAGCGCGTACGCCGGGCGCGCGCCGTCCAACCGGACCACGCTGAGGCGCCGCACCATACGGAAGGTGCTATCGATGTCATACACCCCGCCGATCGGCACCCCATCGGCGGTGCGCGCACAGTAGAGGCTGCGCGGCGCCCGAGCGGCGGGACCAAAGCGGCCATCGGCGCGGAGGCGCGCCAGCGTCGGCACACATTGCAACCAATAGCTGATGGCTCGGGCCCGCGCGTCCGCCACGGCAAACTCCGCGTGAAAGGCGGCGGAGAGGCTGTCGGTCGGTGAGGTCGGGGTCGAATCCGTTGTGCTCAGCACCCGCACCGGTTGCGACGCTTCGGTTGCCGGCGTCGACCGGGCACATCCGTTGATCCCGGCGCCCATCAGGGCCATGGCCGCGACCATGGAAAACGCCCGCCGAGGCTGGCGGTGGGCCGTCCGGCGCGCGCCGGTGTAATGTTGATGGATGGCTTCTCCCAGTATGCAGAGTCGTACGCCGAGCGCGGAAATCTACAAGCAGTTCACCATCGAAGCGGCGCATCGCCTCCCGCATGTGCCCGAGGGGCATAAGTGTGCCCGCCTCCACGGCCACTCCTTCGGTATCGAGATCCGGGTGCGTGGTCCGCTCGACCCGACGTTGGGATGGGTGGTCGATTTCGCCGACATCAAGCGCGCCTTCCAGCCGCTCTACGATCAGCTCGACCATCACTACCTCAACGACATCCCGGGGCTGGACAACCCCACGAGCGAACGGCTCGCCGTCTGGATCTGGGAGCGGTTACAGCCAGCCCTGCCGACCCTGAGCGCGGTGATCGTTCGGGAAACCTGCACCTCCGGGTGCGAGTACCGAGGCGCCTGATCAGCCCCCCGCCATCTTAATGTGGCGGGGGGTTTTCTGATTTCGCGTTCTCATTAAGCTAAAACCACTGATGAGAATCCGTTCTCTTTTAGCGCTCGAGATCGCCCTGGCGATGGTTGTCGTGCCGCTGCGCGCGCCAGCGCAGGGAACGCACGGCAATACCCGGCATCTCCACGGGGTCGTGGAGTCGGAGTCGGGGAAGCCGGTGCGTGACGCCGAGGTGGTGGCCAGTTGGGAGACGGCCCGCCGCCCCGGTGCTCGTGAGGCGGCGCCCATGATGCGAACGCGCTCGGACGGATATGGCCGTTTCGATTTTCGCGACCTCCCCGCCGACCTCATCACGGTGCGTGTGCGTGCGCTGGGTTTCGCCCCACTCGAGCAGCGGGTGGACCTGCGCAGTGCCGACCGCCTGCTGACGCTGCACCTCGAACCCAGCACCACGACGCTGAGTGAAGTACAGGTGCGCTCGACGGTAACCGCCGAACCCTTGGGGCGTGTCGCGGCCACCAGTACCCTCGATGCCGCCGCGCTCGCCTCGGGACGCGGCCAGACGCTCGGGGAAACGATCAAGCAGCTCCCCGGCGTCACGGTCATCCAGTTCGGACCGAGCATTGCGAAGCCGGTCATCCGCGGGCTCGCCTCGCAGCGTGTGTTGGTGATGAATGGTGGACTGCGGCAGGAAGATCAGCAGTGGGGTACGGAGCACGCGCCCAACATCGACAGCTTCACGGCCGACGCGGTGACCGTGGTTCGTGGTGCCGCCACCGTGTTGTATGGCGCGGACGCCTTGGGCGGCGTGGTGCGCGTGGATCAGGCGGCGCTTCCCGATACGGGCGGGCTGCGTGGTGATGCGGCAATCAACCTGTTCAGCAACAGTCGGCAGGGAGCCGTTTCGATTGGCGCGGAAGGGGCGGATCTGTCGCTGCCGAAGATCGGCGCCACCGGCTATCGCCTTCGCCTCACGTCGCGCGTCGCCGGCAACGCCGCCGCGCCCGATTATCACCTGACCAACACGGGGTTCCGCGAACTCAACGGCAGTCTGGCGCTCGGCGTCACGCGCGGATGGGGACGCTCCGAGCTGACGGTCAGTCGATTCGGGACCGAACTGGGCGTCCTGCGCCAAGCGCACGTCGGCAATGCGGACGATCTGGCGCGGGCCATGAGCGGTGTGCCGCCGGACTCTTCGTTCAGCTATGCGATCGGTCGTCCGAATCAGCGGGTCAATCACATGACGCTGCGATCACGCACAACGTGGACGCTCCCGCGTGATCAGGAACTCGAGGTGGTGTATGGCCTCCAGTACAATCATCGGCGCGAGTACGACAATCACGGCCCGCTCCGCTTCCGTGACGAACCGGCGTTCAACCTGAAGCTGTTCACCAACACGCTCGATGTCCGGTGGCATCATGCGCGGTGGAACGGGTTGCGCGGTACGATCGGCACCAGCGCCATGGCGCAAGGCAATCAGACGTTGGGGAAGGCGTTCCTGATTCCGGGCTACGATCTCTGGCAGGGCGCGCTGTATGTGCAGGAGGACTACGCGATCGGTCGCTGGTCGTTCACTGGTGGGGCGCGCACCGATGCCATTGCCCAGACGACGCTAGCCTATGCGGACTACGGGATTCGGAGTCCCGCTGGCACGCGGTCCTGGGGGAACATGTCCGGTTCCTTCGGCGTGGCCTATCTGCTGCGCGACGGGCTCGATCTCTCCGTCCGCGCCGCCCGAGCGTGGCGACCGCCCACCGTGAACGAGCGCTACGCCCAAGGGGTCCATCACGGCACGGCCCAGTACGAGCTCGGTGATGCCGCACTCGATCCGGAAGTCTCGCGCGGACTCGAAACCACGTTGCGATACGGTGGCGCGCGCGTACAGCTGGAAGCGGCCGCGTACGCCAATCGCGTGAACGGCTTCATCTATCTGTTGCCGACTGCTCCGGTGCTGACGATCCGCGGGACGTTCCCGGGCTTCCGTTATGCGCAGGTTCCCGCGCGCATGCGTGGTGGTGAATTGGCGATGACCATCTCGCCGGCGGCGCATGTACAGCTCCTGGCCAATGGCACCATCGTGCGCGGTACCAGTACCGTCGACGACACGCCACTGTACGACATGCCTGCCGATCGGCTGACGCTGACCTGGCGGACGCATGGGCAACACGCGCGGACGGGAGCGTGGCATGTCGATATCGGTGCGCTGCTCGTTCGCCGACAGGATCGTGTCCCGCAGGGGATCATCTACGCGCTGCCGACCGCGGGCTATGCGCTCTGGCAGCTGGAAACCGGTGCGCGTGCCTTCCGGATGGGTGCACGCGACGTGACGGTGTCGCTATCGGTGCACAATGCGCTCAATGCGCGATATCGCGATTATCTGAGCCGCTATCGGCTGTTCGTGAACGACGTCGGTCGTGATGTGGCCCTGCGTCTGACCATGCCGTTCTGATCATGACCTCCGTTCTTCGATGTGTGGTGCCGGAGAGGGCCGCCCACCATCGGTGCAATTCCCCTCAACTCAATCAGGAGTGTGGTATGGCTGTGCAGGCAGTGCAACGCGGAATCGGTCGGGTGCTCATGGGTGCTGGCGCGCTGCTGCTGGTTGCCTGTGGTGAATCGTCCACGGCGCCCGGTGGCGAGTCGGAAGTGATTTCCCGCGTGACGCTCACGCTGACGCCTAACAACGGTGGCGGCGCACTGGTGACCTATATCGATGATGCTGACGGAAACGGCCCGAAAGCCCCGACGGCTCAGGTCACGATTCCGACGCTCGCGAAGGGCGTGACGTACACCGGCACTGTGAAGTTCGAGAACCGCACCGTCTCCCCCGCCGAAGATCTGACGTCGGAAGTTCAGGCGGAGGCTGCCGAGCACCGCGTGTTCTATACCGTGACGGGGAGTGGTGTGACCATCACCACGACGGACACCGATGCGCAGGGGCGCCCGCTCGGCCTCCGCTTCACGAAGGCCGTGGCGAGCTCGGCGACGAACGGCACGGTGCGCGTCGTGCTGTGCCATTACGACGGTGTGGCCAAGACCGCGTCCGCCACGAGCTGCACCAGCGAAACGGACGTCGATCTGACGTTCGCCTACAGCATCGCGCCGTAATCAGCGATCGACGAGGGCCGCGCGGCGGCCCTCCCACTCCTCGATCCAGCGCGTGAGGGCATGCGGGAACATCGGCTTCGACACGAAGTAGCCTTGGGCAATGTCGCAGCCGAGTTCCCGCAGCAGCGCCCAATCATCCTCGTCCTCGACCCCTTCGGCCACGGAGTGCATCCCGAGCTGCTTGCTCATCGCCAGGCTGCCTTCGAGGATGGCGCGGCTTACCGGATCGCGTCGCGCATTGTGCACGAACTGCCGATCGACCTTGAGTTCGTCGAAGGGAATGTCGCGCAGCTGCGCGAGCGACGAATGCCCGGTGCCGAAGTCGTCGATGGAGAGCCCGATGTGCTTGAGGCGCAGTCGTGAACAGACATCCAGCGCAACCAGGGCGTCTTTCATGAGTCGGCTTTCCGTGACTTCA
>Ga0315901_10003909_pt1 | contig 18947 bp, 16 predicted proteins | sample LakEriMetagenome_10_FD_203761 | JGI IMG/M metagenome (GOLD analysis project Ga0315901, IMG submission 203761) | Freshwater fungal communities from buoy surface, Lake Erie, Ohio, United States - Buoy 2 MA116 | ecosystem: Environmental > Aquatic > Freshwater > Lake | place: USA: Lake Erie, Ohio...
GGTGGTCACCGACCGCGCCCGGGAAGCAGGGCAACCGACTCCGCTCGTGCGCACCTGATCGATTCGCGGTTCGTGACCCGTCAGCCGTGGGCTGACCGTGACGATGGACAGCAGGTTCCCGGTCGTGGTGTCGGCTGACGGCACCTCCCCGTCGTCGTCGAACACCTCGTGCACCATGCGGATCGCATCGCGAGCGAGGTCGATCTGGTCGGTGAGCCGGACGATCCGGATCGACTCGGCGGCAGGGTGCGGCTCGGTCGGCGCGGTCTCGATGGTCGACCTGTCCGACCACGGGGATCTGCTGACCCGACTCCTCGGCCTCTCGCGGCGCACCCGGTCGTCGCCGATCTCCGCCACGACCTCGTCGGGCCAGACGTCCGGCTCGGGTGACTCCCTGCTACGACGGTGCCCTCGCCGCGAGCTCCGTGCGGGAGCGCACCCCGAGCTTGCGGTAGATGCGGGTGAGGTTCGCCTCCACCGTCTTGGTGCTCATGTGGAGCAGCGCGGCGACCTCGACGTTGGTGTGGCCCGACACGACCAGGCGGGCCACCTGCGCCTCGGCCGGGGTGAGGGCACCGGTGTCCGTGCTCGCCCGGCCCCCGGTGCGGGCGAGTTCGACGTCGGCCCGTCGCGCCAACGCCTCGATCCCCGCGGCCCGGCAGGCGTCCCGCGCCTGCTCGAAGTACGCCCGGGCCACCGCCCGCTTGCGGGCGCGGCGCTCGATCACGCCCGCCACGAGACGACTCCACGCCCCCTCCAGCGGTCCGGGCAGACCGTCGTGCTCGGCGATGGCCGCCTCGATGCAGCTGCGGGCGCGATCGAGGTCGCCCTCGGCGGCGGCGACCAGCGCTGTGGCGCGGTGTGCGTCACTGATGCCGCGTCGTCGCCCGGCGGCCGTGGCGAACCGCATCAGCTCGGCGCTCACCTCCCGCGCCTCGTCGAGGTGGTCGACGGCGAGCAGGGCCTCCACCATCTGCACCCGGAAGGGCAGCGCGTTGCAGTCGTGGAGGCGGAGCTGCAGCGTCACCTCCCGGGCTCGCCGGAACGACGCCACCGCGGTCGACGGGTCGTCGCCGAGCAGCGCTGCGATCCCGATGCTCGACCGCACGGCGACCTGGTCGGTGAGGGACAGCTCGTCCGTCGACCGCGCGGCTGCTTCGAGATGGCGACGCGCCGCTGCGACGTCGCTGAGGTACGCGTTCGCGAGCGACATCCATGCGTGGCAGTTGGCGATCCACGCCCGGTCGTCCATCACGGATGCCACCTCGAGTGCTCGTTCGGATCGCTCGAGGGCGCCGCGGGGGTCGCCGCGGCGCATGCGTGCGTCGGCGGCCTGGAGCGAGATGTTCGCCACGGTGGCGAGGTCGCCTCGTTGCTCGGCGTTCGCGATCCGGTCGAGGATGGCCGGCTCCGCGCGCTCGAGGTCGTCGCTCCAGAGCAGGAGCTCGTCGAGCAGCTCCGACGCGGTGAGACGCCGCGAATCCGAGGTTGCGCCGGAGGGCATCGTGATCGGCTCACCGGCGAGGAAGCGACTGGACAGGGCGCAGGCAGCGGTCACGTCGATCAGCACCTGGTCGCCGGTGGCAGGCGCCTCCGCCGCCGCCATGGTGGCGACCTCGACGCTCTGTGCGACGTCGAGGAACACGGTCATGCGCGCCTGCGCCACCAGCGCATCCACGCGGGTCGGGTGACCCGGGGGAAGCGTTCCGACCAGTGCGGACAGCTCGCGGGCAGCGGTCGCCTCGTCGTTGGCGTGGAAGCGGCAGGTCGCCCGGATGCGCACCACTCGCGCGGCGAGTTCGGCGTCGTGCGGCGGCGAGGCCTCGGAGCCGACGTCGATGCAATCGATCGCGTCGCGCCCCGCACCGAGGTCGAGCAACATGTTCGCCAACGCGATCCGGCGCTCCCAGCGTGCGTCGATCGACGCCTCCGGCGTGCGCTCGATGGCGCGGGTCATCCGCCGAGCGCCCACCTCCACGGCACCGCGGTCCCATGCGCTCCGGGCGGCGACGTCGAGTGCGTCGGCCACGCCTTCGTCGGTGCCGTCGGTGGACGCGTCGAGGTGGAGTGCCCGCTCGTCGTCGTCGACCGCCTCGGCGAGGAGGCGGTGCAGTCGGCTCCGCTCGACCGCGCCGAGGGCGGCCTCGGCCGCCGCCCCCACCGTCGGGTGCACGAAGCGCACCGTCGAACCGGCGACGGTGATCAGCTGGGCTCGCTCCGCCCCGATGAGGGCATCGGTGAGGGTCGCGTCGTCGAAGCACCGGCCGAGCACCGCTGTGGTCGGCGTCGCGGTGAGCGCGGCAGCGCCGAGCACGGTGAGCGCGGCCCCCGGCAGCGATCGCACCCGCTGTCCGATCACCGACTCCAGGCTGGTCTGGCGCACGGCGTCGTCGACCGGTTCGCCGTCACGCACCCGTCGGGCGAGTTCGATCACGTGGAGCGGATTGCCGCCGGTCGCCCGGTGGACGTGCACCAGCTGGGGTCGGGTCAGCTGGAGGGCCGACGTCGACAGCAGGTCGTGCACCGCGGCGGTGGACAACCCCGACAGCACGAGGGAGTGGAACGAGGCAGGGTCGACGAGGCGCCCGGGCTCCAGCGGCGACGGGACCGGACGCCGGGCGCTCACGAGCCGGACCGGTCGACCCCGGTTGGCCCGCACCGCGAACGCGATCACCCCGGCGGTGGCCTCGTCGAGCCAGTGCGCGTCGTCGACGGCGAGGACGACGAGACCTCGCGCTGCGGCGTGGTCGAGCAGCGAGGCGAGCGCGCCCGCGACCAGTCCGGGCTCGGCGGGCTCGTCGTCGAGCCCGATCGCTGCGTCGAGCGACCGTCGCTGCGCCCGGGTGAGCGCCGCGACGTCGCCGTGCGGCCACGCCCGGACGAGCTGGGCGAGCCCGGTCCAGGTGAGCCGCTGCTCGACCGCGGTCGCCGCAATGCGGGCGAGGGAGCCACTGCGCAGCTCGCCGAGCGCCATGTCGAGTAGTGCGGTCTTGCCGATCCCCGGCTCGCCCACGAGCTCCACCGCGACCGCGTGGGAGGACGGCGCTCCGAGCCACGCGACGAGATGATCGAGATCCTTCCGCCGGCCGACCAGCTCTCGCTGCACCCGCCCAACGCTACGTCGCGACGCCCGAACGCGGCAGGCGCGCGACGCGGCCGGACCGGCGCGGGCGGGCTCGAGGCACCTCGATGCAGACGACCCGCGTCCGGTTGCGGGCTCGCCTCGGAGCGCGCACGGGATCCTCTGGCCGTCTGCGTGCCGGCGTTCGAACACGACGCTCACGAGGCACGAAACAGTTCCGAAACGATGCGGCCCACCCATGGGTCGGGGCGATCATCGCTCGTACGGTCTCGGGCGACGGACGTGGCGTCGATCCCGGATGTCCATCCGGAACGCCCGGCTCGCTCGCCCCCGACGATCTCAGGAGACCAGCACCATGTACCCGAACATCTCTCGCACCCGAGTCCGCATCGCTGCAGCGTCCATCGTCGCGGCATCCGTGCTGGCCGCCTGCGGCTCGTCGGACTCGGAGGAGGCCGACGGTGCGCCGGCGGCCGTGTCCGCCACGACCGAGGCGATGGCCGACGACATGGCCGACGACGAGATGGCGGACGACATGGCGGACGACGACATGGCGGACGACATGGCAGACGACGACATGGCCGATCCGACGGCCACGACCGAGGCGATGGCCGACGACGAGATGGCCGACGACGAGATGGCCGACGACGAGATGGCGGACGACATGGCGGACGACATGGCAGACGAGGTGGCGTTGGCCGAGTGGCAGACCATCACGCTCACCGACGTCGACGGGGTCTCGTTCACGCTCGCCGACTTCCGCGGCACGCCGGTGTTCGTCGAGACGTTCGCCACCTGGTGCCCGAAGTGCAAGGACCAGCTGGAGGCCACGAACGCGGCGGCCGAACAGGTGGGGGACCAGGCCGTGTTCATCGCCGTGAGCGTGGAGACGGGCCTGTCGAACGGCGACGTCGCCGACTACGCCGCCGCCAACGGCTTCGACGCCGTGCGCTTCGCCGTGCTGACCCCGGAGGCGTTGGCCGCGTTCGTCGACGGGCTCGGCCAGTCGGCGGCGAACCCGCCCAGCACGCCGAAGGTGGTGATCGACGCCATGGGTGCTGCCGGGGAGCTGAGCACCGGATTCGAGTCGGCCGAGGACATCGTGGCGAAGGTGACCGGGCAGGTCTGAGCGCATCGTGAGGTCGTTCCTCGAGCCGTTCGCGCTCGGCAATGCAGCCATCCTCGGCAACGTCTGCATGTTGCCGCTGTACCCCGGCATGTTCGTGATGTTCGCCCAGCAGTCGAACAACCCCCGTGCCCGACGTTGGATGCCCTTCCTCGGCCTGATGGTGTTCGCCGGGGTGATGGTGTTGCTGGTCGCCATCGGCGGGGTCTTCCACCTGTTGAACGCTGCGGTCGCCGACGTCCTGGGCGTGGTGCTCCCGGTGTTGTATGCGGTGGTGCTCGTGCTCGGTGTCGCGATGTTGTTCGGGAAGAACCCCTTCGCCCGGCTCGCGGTGACGTCGACGCCGGTGGTCCGCAATCCTGCAGCAGGTGCGTTCCTGTACGGCACGATGCTCGCTCCGATGACACTGCCCTGCACCGGGCCGCTGATCATCTCGGCGTTCACGATCGGCTCGGTCGCGGGTGCCGGCAGCTTCCTCGACTCCCTCGGCTACTTCCTGGCCTTCGGTCTCGGGTTCGGGTGGCCGCTCGTGCTCCTGCCGCTGCTCGCGCGGCCGGCGCAACGCTCGATCACCACGTTCCTCACCCGGCGTCATCGTGAGGTCGGCATCGCGTCCGGTGTGCTGCTCCTGGTGATCGCGACGCTCGGCATCGTCTACGACGTCCTTCCCATGTGGCGTTCGCCGAGCTGATCGACCGACCCCGCAGATGTGATCACGTCGACGTGGTCGGCCCCCTCCGGAGCGTGCGTTCGGCCACGATCGCCGTGATCGGGACCACCCAGAGCGGGCGACGTGTCGCCTGCTCCGTCCCGATCGCCATCGGGTTCGGGTGGTTCGGTTGGCCGGCGCCGTCGCCCGATCAACTAGCCTCGGCAACCACCGGCCACTTCGCACGGCGTCGTCGACAGGAGCGCAGGTTGCCCTACCGGTTGGGAATCGATCTCGGTACGACCTACACGGCGGCTGCAACCGAACGGGGTGGGCGTGTCGAGGTGAGCTCACTGGGGACGACCAGCCCGGTGATCCCGTCGGTCGTGCTCCTGAGAGATGACGGCGACGTGCTCGTCGGTGAAGCGGCCGTCCGCCGTGGGATCGACCAGCCGTCGAGGATGGCGCGGGAGTTCAAGCGACGGCTCGGCGACCCGGTACCGCTGGTCCTGGGAGGTACCCCCTACGGCGCCGAAGCGCTGATGGGGCACCTCCTCCGCCGTGTCGTCGGGCTCGTGGTCGAGCGAGAGGGTGAGGCACCGGAGCAGGTCGTCATCACGCATCCGGCGAACTACGGCCCGTACAAGCTCGACATGATGCGCGAGGTGGCGCGACACGCGGGCCTCGACCTGGCTCGGGTGGAGTTCCTCGCGGAGCCTCAGGCAGCCGCCATCTCGTACTCGGCCAGGAACCGTGTCGAGCCCGGAAGCATCGTGGCGGTGTACGACTTCGGTGGTGGCACCCTCGACGTCGCACTGGTGCAACGCACCGACGCCGGATTCGCGCTGATCGGACGTCCGGAGGGCATGGAACGATTCGGTGGCATCGACATCGACGCCGCGATCCTCGCCCACGTCGACCAGGTGCTCGACGGTGCGGTGCGCGCGCTCGACCCCGATGACCCGGCGGTGCGGTCCGCCGTCGCCCGACTCCGGGTCGACTGCCGCGACGCGAAGGAGGGCCTGTCGAGCGACACCGACGCCGTCATCCCCGTCTCGCTCCCGGGCATCCAGACCAGTGTGCGGCTCACGCGTGGTGAGCTCGAGGACATGGTCCGGCCACGGCTGAAGGAGACCGTCGAGGCCCTCGACCGTGCGGTCCGCAGCGCCGGACTGACGATGGACCGCATCAGCCGGGTCCTGCTCGTGGGGGGCAGCTCCCGCATGCCGGCCGTGGCCGAGGCGATCCAGCGAGAGACCGGCCGTCCGGTCGCCGTGGACGCTCATCCGAAGCTGGCGATCGCGACCGGCGCCGCAGGTCTTCTCTCGTTCAACGCCTCGCAACCCGTGGCCGGCGGCGCCGGTGCCGCGCCACCGCCAGCTGCGGTCGCCGTCCCGCCGGTCGCGGTCCCGCCGGTGGCAGTCCCGCCGGCCGCGAGCCCTCCTGTCACCGCGCCGCCCGTCGGGCCGCCGCCCGCTGCACCTCGACCGGCGGCGCCCTTCGACGCTCCCGCAACGGCGCCGGCCGGTACGCCGACCACCGCGCCGGCAGCCTCGGGACCATCGCCTGCCACGGTCGCACCGCCGCCCCTTCAGTCGGCCGCGCAGACGCCGGAGTTCCAGCCGACGAGCGCCTCCGCACCTCCGGCGCCCACACGTCGCACCGGACTCCTCGTCGGCATCGGCGCCGTCGTGGCGATCCTGCTCGCAGTCGTCGGCTTCACCGTGCTGCGCGGCGGAGATGACGAGAACGTCGCCCCGGCGGAGCCCGACGACACCGAGGAGGAGGTCGAGGAGACCGACCCGCCCGACGACACGGATCCGGCCTCGACGCCCACGGCCGCGGGGGACGACCCCGCGACCACACCGGTGCCGACCGTGACGACCGCGCCCGTCACGGCCGCGCCGCTGTCGGTGGATCAGTTGCGTGGTGCCCTCGTCACGTCCGCCGAGCTGGGCAACGGGTGGGTCGACGGCGTCGTGGTGCCTGAGGAGGACGTCGCCATCTGCGGGCAGACGTTTCCGCCGGCGGCCAGCGAGGCCGATGTGCTCTTCAACCGCACGGTGGCCGGCCAGCCCCAGGTGCTGTACACGGTCGCCGGCTCGTACTCGGACAGCGGCACCGCGTTGGCGAACTTCCAGGCGTTCCGCGAGTTGCTCCGGTCGTGCACCAGCACCGAGATCCCCGATCCGACCGGGGTCCCGTTGACGCTGTTCATCCAGTCGTTCGACGAGACGCCGCAGGCTGGGTGCCAGGGCGCGCTGTCGGCTCGGCTCGACCTGTTCGACGGCGGCGTCGCGCTCTCGTCGCGGCTCTACCTGCTGCAGGTGTGCGGCAATCAGGCGGCGTCGTCGTCGCTCGACATCCCGGCGATCGAGGGTGCGTTCCCGACGGACGTCATCGACCAGGTCGACCTGGCGCAGCGGACGACGGTCAACAAGCTGCTCGCCCTCCCCGTCGTGCCGTGACCGGGTGACGGGCGAGGACGACCCACGTGATGCGTGACGGGCGGGCGGTGGCCGATCGCATCGCGTGGAGTTCGAGCTCAGCGACCGAGGCCCGCGGGTTGGACGCGAGGTTCGCCGTCTCAGGCGTAGGCGTCGGCGGGGAGTGGACGGAGCCAGGTGGTGGCGAGCGCGCCGGCGGCGCGAGCGGCGTCGAGCGCTGCGTCGAGGCGGTCCGCCCAGGCGGTCGCGAGATCGGGTGATGCGGCTCCGTCGGACCACAGGGTTGCCAGGAACGCGGCGATGAAGGCGTCGCCGCAGCCGACGGTCGTGCCCGTCACCTCGACCGCGTCGACGGGCACCCATCGCTCGCCGTCGGGGTCGACCACGAGCACACCCTGCGACCCGAACGTGAGCACGGCGCGCCGGCCGGCATCGCGCACGATGTCCACGATGCCGGCCACGATCGGGTCGTCGACGGCGCCGGGCCAGCCGACGAACGCGAGGTCGACGGCGGACAGCGTGCGCGCGAAGCGGTCGAGGTCGAGGTGCCGGAACGAGAGGAAGTCGGCCGACACCGCGACGCCGTCCGACGTTCCTGCCGCGCCCAACCGCTCGACCTCCGCCATCACGACGTCGACCATCACGGCGTGCACGCACCGTGCACTCGACACCAGCGCCACCTCTGCGGCGTCGAGCGTGAACCCGCTCCACACCCCTTCGACGAAGTTGTCCATCCAGGGCTGGCGATCGTCGCGCATCACGATGTCGATCGACGCGGACGTGCCAGGTACCACGACGTCACCGTGGACGATCGCATGGCGGTCGAGGAACTCGGTGAACACCGTGGGGTGGTCGTCGCCGACGCGGGTGACGAACGTGAACGGCAGCCCCGCACGGCTCCAGTGGTACGCCACGTTCAACGCCCCGCCTCCGGGGAGCAGGTCGGGCGGCGCGCCGTCGGCGCGCAGGTAGCGGTCGATGCTGGCCGGGCCGACGAGCACGATGTCGGACGGCCGCACGGTCAACGCTTCGGTCACAGCCCGTCGAGCGGGTTCGCCCGGGCGTCGCCCAGCGCGAGGAAGCGGTCGTAGCGCACCTCCACCACCTTGCTCATCTGCCAGAACGCCTCGACGGACAGATGGGCGCACCCCTCGCCGTGGTACCACTCGTGCCGTCCGGGCAGCGACGTGATCAGGGCGGGATCGTGCACCGGCACCACGGCAGGGCTCAGCGCGAACAAGGGCGACGTCGGCTCACGCATCTGGAGCAGCAGGTCGCCCGAGAACCCGCGGGCTCGGCGGGACGGGATGCGTCGACCGCTGGTGACGTCGAACAGTTCTTCGTCGCCCGAGCCGCTGTCGACCACCACCGGCCACGCCGGATCGTCGACGAGTTCGGCGATCACCCGGCGCACCGAGATGTCCTGGTAGTGGTTCATCGCCGTGTGCGGTTGGACGTAGCTGTCGTCGTTCACGTTGGACGGGTCGTCGTCGTACACGTTGCCGCACTGCGTGGCGAGCAGCCGCACGAGTACGGGCGTGGCCATGAGGTACTGCCGGTAGGCCTCCTCGTACTCGAGGATCGCCACCTCGAACGGCACCACCTGTCCGCGCACCACGTGCGACAGACGCCAGCCGCCGGCGCCGAACCGCTCGTCGAGCCGGGCGGCGCGCTCGGCCTTCGAGGCCCCGCTGTAGCCCGGCACGCCGACGGGGATCCACACCTCGCTCAGGAGTTCGACCGCAGCCGGATCGGGCCACGTGGGTGCGGAGGTCGTGTGCTCGTCCATCGGCGGCGACCGTAGCGGCAGACCGTCGCGCCGGCTCGATCACCGGCCACCTCCTCGAACGCGGACTCGTCGTGGTCGCGGACGACCCGACCAACCGGCGTGCGCATCGGGTGGCCGCGAGTCGGGCCCGACCTAGAGTCCGGGCCGCACTCGATTCTCGACGGAGGCGTTCGCATGGGCGGAGATCAACCAACTCGGGCCCAGGTGGTCGTCATCGGGGGCGGGTCGATCGGCTGCAACATCGCCTACCACCTCAACCTGCTCGGCTGGACCGACGTCGTGGTGGTGGAGCGCGACAAGCTCACCTCCGGTACCACGTGGCACGCCGCCGGCGAGGTCGTGCCGGGGTTCCTCGGCGACGAGTGGGCGTGCGAGCTCTACTCGTACGGGCGTGACCTGATCGCCGACCTGGAGGCGCGGACCGGTCAGGCAACGGGCTGGCGCGAGGTGGGCTACCTGCAGCCGGCCGACACGCCCGAGCGCCTCGAGGAGAGCCGTCGCGCCGCCGCGTTCATGAACCGGATGGGCATCGAAGTGCACGAGGTCTCGCCCACCGAGGCTGCCGAGCTGTTCCCCGTCGGCGACTTCTCGATGACGCAGGCGGCGTTCTGGTTCCCCCGCGAGGGTCGCGTGAACCCGGTGGACACCACGATGGCGCTCGCCCGCGGTGCACGTGATCTCGGCACACGGATCCTGCAGGACACCAGCGTCGAACGCATCCTCGCCGCGAACGGTGCCGTCGTCGGGGTCCGTACCGATCGCGGTGACATCGCCGCCGAGCACGTGGTGATCGCGGCCGGCATGTGGTCGCGCCAGCTCGCCGCCGGTGTGGGGCTGAACCTGCCGCTGCAGGCGGCGGAGCACTACTACCTCATCACCGAGGCGATCGAGGGAGCGCGCCACGACCTCCCGCTGCTCGAGGACGCGCACCGGTGGGCGTACTTTCGCGAGGAGGTCGGAGGGATGATGATCGGGCTGTTCGAACCCGACGCCGCACCGTGGAACATCGACCGCATCCCGCACGACTTCTCGTTCGGGGAGATCGACCCCGACTGGGATCGCGTCGGGCCGTACCTCGAGCGGGCGTTCGAGCGGGTGCCCGCTGCCGCGACGGCCGGCATCCGCAAGCTGTTCTGCGGCCCGGAGAGCTTCACGCCCGACCTGTCGCCGTTGATCGGCGAAGCGCCTGGTCTGCGCAACTGCTGGGTCGCGGCCGGGCTGAACTCGCTCGGCATCCTCTACGGCCCGGGCATCGGGATGGTGCTCGCCCGGTGGATCACCGAGGGGGCGTGCCCCGTCGACCACACGTCGTTCAACGTCGACCGCTTCGCCGACGGCACGCACAACACGCCGGCGTTCCGCCGCGCTCGCACGCCGGAGCTGCTCGCGAAGAGCTTCGGTCCGCACTACCCGAACAGCACCTTCCACTCGGCCCGCGGGTTGAAGCAGTCGGTGCTCCACGACCGTCTCCGCACAGCAGGGGCGTACTTCACCGAGAGTCACGGCTGGGAGCTCGCCGACTGGTTCGCGCCCACGCCCGACGAGGCGTACATCGATCACTACAGCTGGGGCCGCCAGCGATGGTTCGACTGGCACGCCGCCGAGCACCACGCAGCGCGGCAGGACGTCGTGCTGATCGACATGTCGTCGATGTCGAAGTTCCTCGTCCAGGGACGCGACGCGTGCGAGCTGCTGAACCGGGTGAGCTGCAACGACGTCGACGTCGAGCCCGGACGCGTGGTGTACACGGCGTGGGCCAACGAGACCGGCGGGTTCGAGGCCGACCTCACCGTCACCCGTCTGGCGAGCGATTCGTACTTGGTCGTCGTCGGCGAGAACAGCCACGGTCACACCGAGACCTGGCTGCGCCGACACCTCGGCCCCGACCGGTTCGTCACCATCACCGACGTCACCTCGGGCACCACCCAGATCAACGTCCACGGCCCGAAGGCGCGCGACCTCCTGCGCACGATCAGCAGCGCCGACCTGTCGAACGAGGGCTTCCCGTACATGTCGGCCCGTCGCATCGACATCGGTTACTTCGACGTGCTCGCGATGCGCGTCACCTACGTGGGCGAGCTCGGGTGGGAGCTCCACGTGCCGAACCTGCACGCAACGCAGGTGTACGACCTCCTCGTCGAGGCCGGTCGCCCGTTCGGTCTCCGGAACGCCGGCATGCAGACGCTCGCCTCGCTGCGGCTGGAGAAGGCGTACCGCGACTTCGGCGTCGACGTCGACAACACCGACAACCCGATCGAGGCCGGCCTCGCCTTCGCCGTCAAGCTCGACAAGCCCAACGGCTTCATCGGACGCGACGCGCTGGCGGCGATCCGCGACGCCGGCACGCCGACGCGCCGCATGGTGCAGGTGCTGCTGGACGACCCCGAGCCGCTGCTGTTCGGCAACGAGCTCATCCGGCTCGACGGTGTCGTCGTCGGTCACCTCCAGGTCGGTGCCTACGGCCACACGCTCGGCGGCGCGGTGGGCATCGGCTTCGTGAGCCTCGACGTGCCGGTCACGGCGGCGCTGGTGGACGCGGGTCGCTGGGAGGTCGGGGTGGCGGGCCGGATCGTCGGTGCCCGGGTGTCGCTGCAGCCGATGCTCGACCCGCGCCTGGAACGCGTGCGCTGCTGAACCTCGCGGGTGGCACACCCGAGTCGCCGCGTCCGCGGCCGACCGGTCAGCCCCGCACGGGGAGGTGCGTCCCGTCGCGGACGAAGGCGATCGCCCTCGCCGCTGCGTCGACACCCGACGTGAGCGCGCCGTCCATCCAGCCCGCCCATCGACGTGACACGTCGCCACCGGCGAACAGGCACGGAGCCGGGTGGGCGGCGAGGTCGTGGAGGCCGGCCTGCTGACCGGCGGTCGCTGCGCACCACGTGCCCATCGAGTGCGGCCCGGTGAGCCAGTCGTGCACCACCACCTCGTCGGCGAACCGGGCGCCCGGATGTCGTCGCCGCAGCTCGGCGACCGCCTGCCGCGCCGCTGCGTACGTGTCCGCGTCGGGGGCGAGCTGGAACGCCGCGACCTGGTGGCCGTCGGCCGTCGGCACGCCGTACGACTCGGGGACGTCCGGCCAGCCGATCGAGCGGTACGGCTGCGGCACGTCGTCGCCGCGGGTCCAGGCCTTCGCCACCGATCCGGCGTGCCCGGCGGCGACGACCGCCCGTGCCGCGTCGCCCAACCCCACGTCGAGGTGGAGGTGCAGCAGTGCGTTCACCGGGACGGTGACGATCGCGACGCGCGCCCGGATCGTCTCCTGAACCGTGGTGACCTCGACGGCCCGACCGCCGGAGACGACGCGGACACCCACGACGGGCGTCGCGAACGAGATCATCCCGTCGCCGAACTCGCCGAACTGGCCGGCGATCGCCGCAGCGATGCCTGCCGTGCCGCCGCGGACACGGACGTCCTCGCCCGAGAACGCCTCGGCGCACGAACCGAACTCGGCGATCTCGTGGAGGAGGCAGAGCGCGCCGTACCGGCGCTCGTCCGCACCGGTGAGGGAGAACGCCTGCAGCAGCACGTGGGCGCGTACCGTCGGCGCCACGCCGAACCGGTCGAGGTAGTCGCTCATCGACACGTCGAGATCCGCCACCCGCTCGTACCACCGAGGGTCGTCGATGTCGATGCGAGCCGCGTCGCGCTCGATCGCGGCGTACAGCGCGTCGAGCTCGGTCTGGTCGGCCGCGTCGAGCACGGGGCCGTCGGAGCGGACGCTACCGTCGAGCGACCAGCACGCCAGGCCCGGGTCGACGAACTCCTCCAGTTCCAGGCCGTGTCGAGCGACCTCCGCCATCACCGCGTGGTGCGACGCCGGTGCGACCCATTCGGCACCGAGGTCGAGCGGCCGTCCGCCCACCGACTCGCTCCGCACGCGACCGCCGACCCGGTCGCCCGCCTCCACGAGCCGCACGGCGAGCCCTGCCTCCGCGCAGCCCCGAGCGGCCACGAGTCCGGCGAGGCCGGCACCGACCACCACTGCGTCCAGGTCCAGGTCCAGGTCCGTCATCGCACTCCGATCTCCGTCGCGATCATCACATGCGCTCGCTGTCGCCCATGGCCGCGGACTGCGCCGTGGCTCGAACTCCGGCCCCGGCGTGCACGTGGTCGTGCTACACCGGGAAGATGCCACACCGCAGCATGGTCACCGCGCTCGTGATCGACGTCCCCGGCGACGTGCACGCCGACGAGGTCGCCTTCTGGAGCGTTCTGCGTCGTGCAGGCGCGGCCCGGTGAGCTCGACGCCGCACCGGCGAGCACCTGGCCCTGACCGGCGCCACGAGCTCCGCGAGGATGGGTGAGATGACTGCGATGATCACGAACGTCGAGCACTTCTTCGAGAGTGGCTGCGGTCGTTGCGAACGCTTCGCCACCCCCGACTGCTCGACGAGGTTCTGGCTGGACGGTCTGCTCGAGCTGCGGAGGATCTGCCTCGACGCGGGTCTGTCGGAGCACGCCAAGTGGGGTCACCCCACCTACATGCACGCCGGTCGCAACATCGCGATCATGGGCGCGTTCCGCGACGACTTCCGGCTCACGTTCTTCGACGCGGCGCTGATGCGCGATCCGCACGGGGCGCTGATCGGGCAGGGACCGAACAGCCAGCACCCCGACTGCTTCATGTTCGACGACGGCGCGCAGGTGGCGGCGGCCGAGCCGGTCATCCGGGAGTACCTGGCCGAGGCGATGGGATATGCCGAGCAGGGCATCAGACCGGCCAAGGTGGAGCGGGAGGTGGAACTCCCCGACGAACTCGTCGAGGCGCTCGACTCCGATCCCGAGCTCGCGCAGGCCTTCGCGCTCCTGACCCCGGGTCGCCAGCGCAGCTACGTCTTCGCCCTGAACTCGGCGAAGACGTCGGCGACCAAGGTCGCCCGGATCGCCAAGTACCGCGACAAGATCCTGGCCGGCAAGGGCGCGCTCGACCGGTAGCCGCCGGCCGCGAGGTGCGCGGGCTCGCCGTGTCGCACTGATCGCGGACCGGGTGCTCGATCCGTGCGACACGACGCCTGCCAGCCGCAGGTTCGCCCGGGGGTGGGGGTGCGACTCAGGGCCGGACGGCGACGGCCTCGATCTCCACCTGGATGTCGGGCAGCGCGAGGCCGGCCACGCCGATCACGGTGTGCGTGGGCGGCAGGCTGCCCCACGCGCCGCGCACCGCGGCGCCGACGGCGCCGAGCCGCTCGACGTCGAGCCCGACCACGTAGGTGCGCAGCTGCACGACGTGGCGGAGATCGAGGCCGTGGGCGCCCAGCGCAGCGGCGAGGTTGCGGAACGTCCGGTCGACCTGCTCGCCGAAGTCCGGCGACACGACCTCGCCCTGCGGGCCCGAGCCGTACTGCCCGGCGACGAACACGAGCTCGGAGCCGGCCGGCACGGCGGCGGTGTGGCTGTAGCCGAACGCCGTGGAGTCGTGCAGCTCGGCCGGGTTGACGATGGTGTGGGACATGGGTGGATCCTCCGTGGTGGGGGTCGATGGGACGTCGGCATCGTGACCACCGAACCCTGACAATCCAGCGCCGATCGCTCGACACCGCTGTCGCCGCAGCAAACCGGCTGGGTGTCCACCTGCACCTTCCCGACCCGGCGTCCGGTCCCTTCCGCTACGGCGACCGCGAGTGGTTCACCGGCGTGCTCGAGGACGCCGGCTGGCGCCAGGTGGGATGGGAGCCCGGTGACGCCGCGGCGTGACGTCACCAGGTCGGTCACAGCCGGTCCGTCACGTCCCACTGGTCGGCGCTGTCCTGCCACGCCCAGTCGACGACGCGCCGCAGGCCGACGACGGTGCCGTCGCCGCAGGCGGCAGCGAGCAGCCGACCGTCCCTCGACCACTCGAGGCCGATGACGGGGGTCCCGAGGTCGACGACCCCGACCGGTGCCGCGCGTTCGTCACAGCGCACGAGGAGCAGACCGCCACCACCCGAGTCGGTCGCGACGCCCAGCACGGCCACCGGGGCCGCGGGCCACCACCGGAACGCGTGGACGTCGCAGAACAGCGGCAGGAGACGACCCGGAGGACCAGCGACCGGGTGCACCTCGTCGAGGTCGAACACGGCGAGCCCACCGGACGTCGCGATACCGGCGTACCGCCCTGTGGGATCGAACCGCAGGAGCCGCCCGCTGCTCGACGGACACGGCAGCACATGGACCCTGACCGCAGGGTCGACCACGCGGCCACCCTGCCCGATCGAGGACGGCCACAGGTAGTTCGTGGTGCCGCGTGTGCTGGCCGCCGCCCATCCACCGCCGGGCGACCAGTCGACCTGCTCGACCGAACCGCCCCACACCAGGGCTGCATCGATCCGCACGGAGAGGTCGGCGTCGAACTCGCTGACGTAGCCGTGGCCGCACACGACGAGCCCGGGTCGGCCCCCCGCCGCGTCGGTGCACGACGACCATCGCACCTGCGCGACCGACGCCGGGAGTCGTTCGCTCGTGGCACCGCCGAGCAGCGACACGTGTCGTCCGTGGGCAACCGCGAGCCCGTCGGGACCCGACGCCAGCGAGGCGATCCATCCGCTGAGGCGCTCACGGTGCGCACCGGCGACGACCCAGCCGTCCACCCCGCCACTCACCACCTCGCCGTCGTGCCAGGCGAGGCACGCCGTACCGGCCGGATGGTCCCGTCGTCGGTCCAGCATGCTGCCTGCGGCATCCAGGACCACCACGTCGCCGCCCGTACAGCCGACACCGACCCGGTCGTCGAGCGGCGACCAGGCGACCTCCCCGATCGTGTCGTCGACATCCACGCGCCAGGCAGGACGTTCCAGTCCTGCGAAGCCGGTCACGACGATCCACCCGGGCGGAACGCCACGATGCCGCCACCCGTCTCGAGTCGCGGGCCACCGATGAGGTCGATGCAGTAGGGGATCGCGGGGAGGACAGCGCGGAGGCAGTCGTCGATCGCGGACGGCTTGCCGGGGAGGTTGACGATGAGCGAACTCCCACGGACGGCCGCGGTCTGACGCGAGAGGATCGCAGTGGGAACCACGGCGAGCGACACCTGACGCATCAGCTCGCCGAAGCCGGGCATCAGCTTGTGGGCCACCGCCTCCGTCGCCTCCGGCGTGACGTCTCGAAGCGCCGGGCCGGTGCCTCCGGTGGTGACGATCAGGCAGCAGCCCACGTCGTCGGCCAGTTCTCGGAGGCTCGCCTCGATCAGCGGCTGCTCATCGGCCACCAGCCGGCGGACGACACTCCACTCGGACACGAGGTGCTGGGCGAGGAAGCGTTCGATGGCAGGGCCGCCTCGGTCGTCGTACTCACCGCGGCTCGCGCGGTCGGAGACGGTGAGGATGCCGATCCTCGCGATGGGCGTGGCTGGTTCGGGTGAGCTCACGTCACGAGCCTAGGTGTCGGTGGTCGTGGATCAGAGTGGTTCCGGATCGCTTTTCAGAATAGGACTGATTCCGATTAGGGTGGTGCCATGTCGTTGATCGAGGCGTGGGACCGCCAGCAGGAGCTGTACATCGGGGGACGTGAGGCGCGCTTCGATGCGCTGCTCGACGCGGTCGACTGGCACGTCGAACGGCTCGCCACCTCGGAGCCCGTCGTGGTCGATCTGTGCTGTGGTCCGGCGGCGATCGGTCGGCGCCTGCTCCGCCGGTTCCCGACGGCGAGGTACATCGGGGTCGACATCGACCCAGTGCTGCTCGAACTCGCCCGCCGCGTCACAGCGGAGCACCCCGCTGCACACCTGGACATCGTGGAGTGCGACGTCGCCGATCCGGGTTGGCTCGAGCGGGCGCCCGTCGGCGCCGTGGACGTGGTGTGCTCGTCGACGGCGCTGCACTGGTTGTCCGGATCGGAGCTCGACCGGACACTGGCCCATGCCTGGCGTTCGCTCCGGCCGGGCGGCCTGCTCCTGAACGCCGACCACCTCGGGTTCGACACGTTGCCCGCCTTCACCGAGCTCGCCCGCTGGGTCGCCTCGCGCGACGCGGTGGCCGCGTCCGTCGGCGGAGCGCCGAACTGGGCGCAGTGGTGGGCCGCGGCGCGGACGGACGAGACCCTCCGACCGCTGTGCGAGCGACGTGACCAGGTGTTCCCTCCCCCCGAACCGCCCGCCGTCGCCGACCACGACGAGGGTGCCGCGGCAGCGGCCTCGATCGATCGGCGGCCGCCGCTGCGCGGGTTCGTCGACGCCGCCCGCCGCGCCGGTTTCGGCGAGGTCGACACGATCTGGCAGCGCTTCGACGACCGCATCGTGATGGCGGTCAAGCCCGAGCACGGCTCGCGGTGAGCGTCGCATCGCCAGCGACCGGCTCCGGTCCGACCCGCGAGCTGGCCGGCCGCCCGACCGGCGACGAGGCCGTCGAGCGGAGCGCCGGCCCAGCCGACGATCGTCGTCGGTGGAGCCGTCGTCCCACGTTGGTCGTGCTCACCGCGCTGGCGCTCACCTCGGTCGTGATCGCGATCGGGCTCGGGCCGGTGGCGGTGGCCCCGGGCACGGTGGTGCGGATCATCGGGCATCACACCATCGGGTTCCCCGACACCCGCGCGTGGGCGGCGACCCACGACTCGATCATCTGGGAGGTGCGCCTGCCGCGAGTGCTCCTCGGCGCGATCGTCGGTGCAGCACTCGGGGTGGTCGGGGTGGCCCTGCAGGCGATCGTCCGCAACCCGCTGGCCGAGCCGTACCTCCTCGGCGTCAGCTCGGGGGCGTCAACGGGCGCGGCAGCGGCGATCCTGTTCGGTGTCGGGGCCGGACTCGGCCCTGAGTCGGTGTCGCTGATGGCCTTCTTCGGAGCGCTGGGCGCACTCGCCCTGGTGCTCGCGCTGGCGCGCTCCACCGGGCGGATCACCCCGTCGCGGATGCTCGTCTCGGGCGTGGCCGTGAGCTACCTGCTCAGCGCGACGACGAGCCTGCTGATCCTCTTCGCCGACTCCACCGAGGGTGCCCGCGCCGTCATGTTCTGGCTCCTCGGCTCGCTGGTGAACGCCGATTGGTCGACCCTGCCCATCGGGTACGCCGGCATCGGTGCGGGCATCGCACTCGTGTTCTGGTGGCGGCGGCGACTCGACCTGCTCGCCCTCGGTGACGAGACGGCGATCGCGAGCGGCGTCGATCCGGGCCGTACCCGGCTGGTGCTCGTCGTGGTGATCGCGCTGTGCGTCGGCTGCGCCGTCTCGCTCTCGGGCGGCATCGGTTTCGTCGGTCTCGCCGTGCCCCACATCGCCCGGCGCGTCGCCGGCACCGTCCACCGACACCTGATCCCGGCCGCCGCGGCCATCGGGGCGCTGGTGCTGGTGTGGGCCGACGTCGCGGCCCGCATGGTGCTGCAGCCACGCGAGCTCCCCATCGGCGTGGTGACGGGCGTGCTCGGTGGCCCCGTCCTCGTCGCCCTCGTCCGCAAGCTCCCCCACACCACCTGAGCGCCACCGTGCGCCGGAAAGGAACACCATGATCCGTCCGAGGACGAACCCCTCCGGGACGCGCACGATCTCCGCGACACGCGGACGTCGTCCGGCCACTGCCGTGATCGCGTTCGCGCTGATCGCCGCGGCGTGCGGCGACGACGCCGACGACGACACGGCCGGCACGACGGCGGGCACGACGGCCGACACGACGGCCGGCACGACCGCCGACACCACCGCCGGTGCGGCGGCCGCCGGCTTCCCCTTCACGTTCACCAACTGCGGCACCGAGTACACGCTCGACGCTCCGCCCGAGCGCGTGTTGCTGATGGAGGCCGCCGCGCCGTCGCTGCTCTTCGCTGCCGGCGCGATGGATCGGGTCGTGGCCCGCATCGAGGACTTCCCCGAGGAGTACTACTCGGCCGACGAGTTCGCGGTGCTCGACGCCGTGCCTGCGCTGCAGGCGGAGGCCACCTCGACCGTAGGTGTCGAGG
>Ga0315901_10003915_pt1 | contig 18920 bp, 15 predicted proteins | sample LakEriMetagenome_10_FD_203761 | JGI IMG/M metagenome (GOLD analysis project Ga0315901, IMG submission 203761) | Freshwater fungal communities from buoy surface, Lake Erie, Ohio, United States - Buoy 2 MA116 | ecosystem: Environmental > Aquatic > Freshwater > Lake | place: USA: Lake Erie, Ohio...
ATATGCGGGTTAAAAGTACCAGATGCACTCAGGTTGGCATGAGGATAAAATCTGTTGCCGCGGCGTTCACCCATATTCGAAACTCCCTCCGGTTGATTCGACTCTATCGAATGGGAGAGATATCGGTGAGGAAAAAAACTTCATTGAGGCGGCCACGTCAAAGTGTATTTCCGGGGTGAAAATCCGAGCAGGCAAATTGATCCGATCAGAACTCAACAACGTGATCTGCAAAGCGAAGAAACTCTTCCCGGTTTTCCAGCACGACAAAGCTTGCACCACGGGAAACCATCATTCGCAGCAGTCTGCCGAGTGTTGCAATGTCCGGAGTATGCAGCCCCGTTCCCGGATGAAGCAGCAAGAACCACGCGCCTTCAAGCTGTGCGCGACGTAATTCGAGGGTTAAAGTGAGTCGCTGGAGCTCTCCGCCACTCAAAGAATCCATTCCTTGCTTGAGTGTGATGTAACCCAAACCGAATTCCAGCGCGGCGGCAAGACGGCTTTCAATCAACTTTACATGAGCAAAAAATTCCCGTGCTTCCTCAAGCGTGAGATTCATGATTTCCGAAAGATTGAGTCCCTTAAAACGCGGCACTAAGCTACGTTGCGAGAGTTTTGTTCCCAAACATTCTTCACAATCAATTTCAACAGGAGGGCCGAAACGCTGAGGAATTTCAATATAGCCGCGCCCCTCGCAGGTCGGACATCGTCCCGCCTTTGAATTCCAAGAAAAATGCGATGGGGTGAGTCCCATGATTTGAGATTGAGGAAGCTTTGCAAAAATTTCGCGAATGGGAACCAGAACGTCCAGTGCAGCAGCCACCGTGCGACGAGATGTGCGCACAAGGCTGCCGGGTCTCACATCATGAAGAGACTTGACTGCTAAAGGACCAACCGGACGAATGCGACAAAACTCAAGGTCAGTTGCGCCGTGGAGTTCCTCTTCAATCAACATCTCGAGCGCAGGCCGCACACAGAGTTCCAAGAACGTGCTCTTGCCACGACCAGCCTCACCACGGAGGAGGGTCAAACGCGATTGAGGAATTTCGAGTGCTTTTTTTTGCACCGAACGAACATTCATTGATTCAATCACAAGTGCAGCAGCCGTTGGAGTCTCGGTCTGTGCAACAGCAACTTTGTTGCGACGGCGAAAATCTCCCTGACTCGTTCGCGCAAAAGTAGACGTGTGCTGTTCGGCGAGAGTCGCATCGAACAGCACCTTTTCTTTGGCGACCAACATATCAGCAATGGTCTGTTCACCTTTGAAATGCCCCGTCACACGCCCACCCAAACGGCCTGCACCGGGTCCCATTAAAAAAACTTCATCACAATGCTTCAAAAACTGCGGGTGATGCTCAACAACCACAACAGAAGAACCGTTGCCAACCAACGTGCGGAGAAGCGTGACCAGCCGTCCGACCTCACCACTCGTGAGGCCCTGACAGGGTTCATCCATAATATAGAGTGCCCCGCGCAGCGGATTAGAAATCATCGAGGACAAACGCAGTCTTTGAAGGTCACCCGGAGACAGACTCCCGCCATCGCGGTTCAGAGTTAAATGAACGAGTCCAATCTGACACATTGTATCTACCAATCGAAGTGCTTCCTGCAGAACCTGATTTTTGGATTTTTCACGCCCCGCATCCTCAGAAAATGCGGTTTTCAGATGATGCAAAAGTTGATTGAGATTTTGCTTGTGCAGAGAATCAAAGGTCAGACCTTGCACCCGAACGATCGGCATATTTTGCTCTAGTCTCGTTCCCCCACACTTTTTGCAAGGATACAGATCGGCAGGAAGATCGTCATCGCAGGATCCTGTGCCACCGCAGGTTTCGCATTGAGCAAGAGAGGAATGACTAAAAAATCGGGGATCAAGTCGAGGTGCGCTCTCGCCACATTGCGGACAAGCCGATTTTGTATTGAATTTTCGAAAGCCGTTTGCATTTTCGACCTTAACGACCCCTTTTCCGTACTCAATCGCTTGAGTCACGGCTCGTTCCAAACGTGCCATTCGTTCAGGAATAATTTGCAGCGCATCAATCAACACTTCAACCGTATTGAGTTTCTTTGCATCAATCACAATTTTTTCATCATCATCTTGTAAAGAATAAATCTGACCATTGACTCTTATTTTTGCAAAACCCAGTTGGCGAAATTTTTCAATCTCGGCTGCGAACGCCCCTTTTCTTTTTTCGACGAGTGGTGCTGTAATGGTCACCTTCTCTCCAACATGTTCCTGAGCAATCGTACTGATGAGTTCTTTAAAGGGAGTGGAGCGAAGCGGAATATCGCAATGCCGGCAGTGAATCTCTCCGAAAGCCGCAAAGTAAACTCGTAAGAGGTCACTCACTCCGGAGATTGTACCGACGGTGGAAAGCTTGCCGGCAACGCCTTGTCTTTGTGATAATCCAAGCGCAGGAGGCAAGCCTCGAATCGCTTGGAACTTTGGCCGCACCGTTCTGGACCAGAAGGAGTGTCCCATGAGCTGGACGGGGGCATGACTGGCATCCGCAAAACGACGGAATGCTTCGACGTACAGAGTGTCAAAAATCAGACTGGATTTTCCTGAACCGCTCACTCCCGTAAAGGCGACGAGTCTATTTTTGGGAATCTCTACATCGACAGACTGCAAATTGTGCTCATGTGCACCTTTTACCTCGATCGTCTGCATTTTGCCTTTTCCTCCGGTGTTCCTTCGTTGACGCAGTGCGCACTATAACAGAGTCGAGTAGGATTAAAGTGTTTCCCGGTGAATTCAACCAAACAGGCTGGACGCACGGCGCGTCCTTGGACGGATTTTTGCGAATGATGAACAGTGAAAGACTTATGACGAATTCTGACATGCCAATGCCTATCGACTTTCAGGCAATCTTAAAGGCCCATGAACAGGGTCTAAACCTCAATGAGGGTCAGTTGACTTTGATTGCCGGGGACGCCAGTGACCGCAAATTTTTCCGCCTGGAGTCTAGCTTTCTTAAAGCGATCTGCATGAAATTTCCTAAGTGGGACGGCGGATATGGCGGTGATCCTATCAGCTGGCTTGGCATGCACTCCGCGCTGACAGGCCTTGGCATCCCTGTGCCACGGGTGCTTTTCGTTGATGAAGAAAATGCATGCATCTGGACAGAGGATTTTGGCGATCAGTTTTTAAATTTCAAACTAGGACAGCGTGTCCTGGACGAACAAGATCCCGAGTGCGCGCTGACCTTCAATCTCTTTAAAGAAGCTTTGGAACTTCTTGTGCAAATCCAATATCCGCGTCGGCCGATTCTTCATCATCCGGCCGAAAACCGTGCTTTTGATTATGAAAAACTCAGCTTTGAAATGAACTTCTTCATCACTCATTTCGTCAAGGGTTGGCTCGGACTTCCTCTGACTGAGACAGATCCCCACGACCGTGCACTGATGAGGGAATTTGAATCTCTTTGCACGCAACTTCACGGGACCGAGCGCGTTTTGTGCCATCGAGATTACCACGTCCGCAACGTGATGGTCGTCAACGACAGGGTGAAATGGATTGATTTTCAAGACGCACGCATGGGGCCACATACGTATGACGTCGTCAGTCTTTTACGTGATAGCTATACCAAGATTACACCGCAAACACGCTGCTCACTTTTGAAATTTTACTGGACACAATTGAATGAAGCACGCAACAAATGCGGACGTCCTCCGCTCAGTTTAGAAAAATTATCGCACGAAGCGTCTCTCATGGCGCTGCAAAGAAACATCAAAGCCCTAGGAAGTTTTGGCTACCTCGCTACACAAAAGCAAAAAACGAGCTATTTAAAATATGTGGGCTCTACGATTGATACGATTGTGGCAGATGATTTTTCAGAGATCTCAGGATTGAAAATCGGGACCGCGTTCCCTGCGATCATCGACTTTCTCTCTAATATCAAAAATGGCCACTGGAAGCCTCTGTTCGAGGCCAGGCTTCGTGCTTTCGGAATCGCAGAAAGCTTTTGAGAGCACCTCAAAGCAGAGACTCGCAAGCGCTCCCTCAATCAATCTACTTAAGCTCGGAAAACGGGATGACTTCGTATCGACCAGAGGCCCTCTCCACAAGAACCGAAACGGTTTTGCTCTGCTTATCGATCATGTAGGGATACTCCCCACGCTGCATCCCATAGCGGCTATCCAGCCATTTTTTGACAGCTGCCGAAATTTGAATGTCTGTGAAGGTCATTTCCAGCTCAACCGACACAGCACCCTCTTGATAAGCCAGCCGCTTTGGACTCGGGCCGCTGATCACAATACTTCCAGACGCAAACGCGGATGCGCTCACAAGAGCAAGAGATGTCACGAACGCCATGCAAACTGCCCGAAGCATCGACTTATGCCTTTTCATAACGCGTGATCCTCCCAGAAATAATGAGATCAAAGGCGGTCTCTTGTTCACCGGCTTCCGCCACACCCGGGTTCGATGCATATTTGAGAATCACTTGGCGAAGCTCTTCTAGAAGTGCTTCGGAGGCACGAACACTGTCGCCAAGACCATGGTAATAGCAATAAAGGCTATTTTTAGAGTGATCATTTTTTGAAGCGACCTGCGCCAAAGCTGTTGCCCGGTTCGCCGAAACCTCCGCAGCAGACACGGGATCGTAGCCCATGAAACTTAGGCCACTCACCAGTGCTTCATAACCACAGGCATGCTTTTTTGAGACACGAATCGCCTCATTTTGAATGAGTAATGGAAGGTGCAAATTTTCGATATAAAGACGGATGATTTCGGGATCAGCCGAATGCGCCAACAGGACTCCCGTCTGAAGGGGTCTGTCCGCAACCACATTATGGAAGACCTCGATGAGTTCCGGATGATGTCTGATAAATCGATACAACTCTGAATGTGCGTCTTCGCTCACCAGCATTTTCGGCAAAACGTCTGCCACGTGTACCCCCCGCACTCTTAAAAAATTAATTGGCCGGTCGACCAAACATGTATCACGGACAATACCACCCGGCAAGTTTGTCCGCCACAAAAATGTTTATCGCCTGAGCAATTCGAAGTGTGTGAAGTAATGCTTGAGGAGTTCCCGCAGTCTCTCAATCACCTGCTGAGAATGAGGATCATCGGGCTGAGGTTTGCGTTGTTCGATGTAATCTTCCAGGATCTGCCGTTCAAATCTGAGCCGAGTATCATAGGGGAGCTGACACATGAGAACTCCCAATCGAACCCACCAGCGAACACGGCGAGGCATGAGAGGCTCGCGCGTTTCATCCGTTCTGCGGCTGGCAACCTGTCGGGCCCTTTCATCTGGGTTCACTGGATTTTCAAGAACCTGCAGAAACTGTTCTCGCTCATCTATTGAAACCTCGGAAAAATGAGCCAGAAGCTTTTCCTGCCAAGGGTCCAAATGGGACTCACTGGTCACCGCTGATTCAGAATCTCCCAATCGTGCCAAAAACTGCGGCAGCTCCAGCGATTCAAGATCGGCAATTCGAAGCAACAGATCTAATGCAATGCCCTTTGAATTATCAGTCGTGTTCTGCTCAAAATCGCGATACCTGTTCAGCGACAAACCCAAACGCCCAGCCATTTCACTTTGTGTCAGACCTTCGCGTGCCCGAAAACTCGCTAAGTAACGAGCCACCCCAACTAAGTAACCAGCAAGTCGGGGATGTGAAATGGAACTCGACATGAGCGTTGGGCCTCGTAGGTGGCGTTACGTGTCAAAGCAAAGGCACTGTCACTGGTTTAATCATGCCCAACTTGAGCTGTCTAGCAAGTGTCATTTAGTCTTGTGTAGGCATGCTGATTCAATTGGCTCAGCTGATCAGACAAGACGAATCAATCAAAACCTTGCTACGACAAGAGGGCACTCGATTTGTTGTCAAACCCTGTGACTAGTCAAGAGGAGTCGCGGATATGCTAGATCAAGATGCTGCCAAGATGCATGCCATTGTCCTGTGCGCAGGGCTTGGAACACGTCTTCGGCCGCTGACACATGCAATCCCCAAACCTGCCGTTCCTGTTGGCACACTCCCGGCTGCTCTGCGCACAATTCAACAACTCCTTACCGCCGGATTTGATTTAGTTCATATCAATTCTCATTATCTTGCTAGCGAACTGGAAAGCGAATTGACGGCTGCCTGTGAAGCGCATGGTCTTTCGCCCTCTCGCCTGCGCTTCTGGCACGAACCGGAGCTCTTGGAAACGGGTGGTGGCATAGCCAGAATCTGTCAGAGTCTCGCAGCGGAACAGGGCTCAAATTCATGCAAGGATACTCTTGTTGTATCGGGAGATATCGTCGCTGATGTGCCGCTGAATGAAATGATCACAGCCTGGAAGAATCGCCACTCATCTCAGTCCTCACTCATGGTCACTCGACCCTTGGACAAGCCACGCAAAGATATCACATGGGTAGACGCGACAAACCAATTCGTCTGCGGATTCGGGGCTGATTTTGATGCCATAAACGCAAGGGATAGCGGGTTCTTGGAGCGTGTTTTTTCGAATCATCAAATCATCGCTGGAGAGCTCATACAACGAGCCACAGTTGAAAAAAAATCAAGTATTGACCTTTTCTACCGGTCGGCTCTCAAGTCGGGTGATTCCATTATTCATGTTCCGATGCCCTTTGAATCTGTCTGGTTCGATATCGGAACACCGGACTCATACTTTCAATGTATAAACATGCTTAATCAAGCCAACACAAAGAGTGTTGATCATTCCGAATGGAAATGTCTCCATGTATGCTATCCGCGCAGATCGGGAAATGAAAAGAATGATCAGGGCCTTGATCTAGGAAAGACCGACCAAGACTACGCAGGGCTGATCAATTGCTCAGAGGAAAATGTCCATAAAAAAGAAAAAAAGAACCTTCACTGGGTTCTTCTTGGTCGGCTCTATTCGCATCCCGCTCGGCTTATTCAAGGCGTGTCCGCACTCGTTGATGTCCTTCATGGGGTGGATTTCTCATCAAAGTCGCTCACACGTTCCCTTGCGTTCTCTTCCACTCACTCTTTGCGTCTTAACACACTCTCTCGCCCGTTTTCTTCGTCCCATCCGCTTGACCCCTCACCCTCGCTCTCATCTGTCTTTGAGGGGATCATTCATTTCCCTGTTCCTCGTTCTCTCCTCGAACCTCTCCGCTTATCTCATCCTCTTCTCGTTCCTCTCGAATTTCTTTTGTCTCTGTGCGATTCGTCTTCTTCGTCTGCGATGGTCCCGTCACACTCACCCTATTGGATTCTCATTACTCCGTCACTGCCGTAGCGCTGACTTCGCTTGGAGTCGTTTCTTGAGCGATTCCCAGTCCGGTCGATGCAGTCTCAGAATCTGTGTTAGGAGCTGATACCGTTTCTGCTTTCACTCCCTCTTCAGCACTGGTTTCTTCTTTCAAAGCAACCTTCGCGTCGCTGCGGAAGCTCAAGACCATGCCCACACGGATCAAGTCTGGATTCTTGATCTGAGGATTTTCTTTCCAAAGCGTTCTCCAAGCTCCTTGTGTTCCATAAAATTTCTGCGCAAGTTGGGAGAGTGTATCATTCTTGGCAACTGTGTAGCTTTGGCGAGTTCCAAGTTCATACTTCTCAGCAAATGCTTTGGATGATTCATCGAGTGTAAAGTAAATGACGTCCCCGGGATAGATCTTGTTAGGATCAGCAAGCCCGTTCATCTGCTGCAGCGATTTCCATTTCTTCTTAGAGCCGTAAATCTTTTCTGAGATGGTTCCTAACGTATCACCGCGCATCACATAATAAGCCATCTTCGAACCAACCTCTGGTAGCGACGATGGACCCGTGGGAGCCGACGAGGCCGAATCAGCCGTGTTCACTGGGGCTGACGGTTCTACTGCTGCTGCTCCTGTTGAGTCTGGTGCCGCTGGCAGAGCATTCGCTGCGGGAGCTGCTGCATTGCCGTTGGCAGGCGCTGTGTTTGCAAATGGATTTCCTGCGTTTGCATCTACGGCTGGATTCGGTGTTGCAGCCGAATCGCCCGCCACTGCCGCGGCCGCATTACCGTTGGCTTCGGCATTGATAGCGCCAACCTCGGGTGCTGCATTGGCAGGGTTTTCGGCCGCTTTATCTCCGGCTATCGCATTGTTTAATTCATTGCCGACCGGATTGTTGGCTGCGGCTGCATTGGCATTCGCTCCCTCACCACCCTCGGCCGCCTTATCAGTGGCAGAGTTATTTTCCGAGGCTTCCTGTTCACCGGATGCTGAGCCTTCAAGAGCTGGGCTTGGCTGTTCCTCACCAGAGGAACTGCATGCCACAGGTCCCACAGCCAAAAAAATTGCCGCTATGGCAGGAAGCAGATAACTTCTCAAGAACAAGAGTGGTCGAGTACGCATCATCGCCGGATACCCTCAAAAGGTTTCCCGTGTTGGGACCCCATTCCCAACAACGCATGCTGGTACTTCGGTGCCTTTAGAAAAAGCTTTAAGCCTTTTGAACTAATATTTGGCATCTGGAATTGCCTGCCGCCAAAAAAACAACACTCGTCCATCGGAGTCACGATGAAGGATTTTAATCACGTCACGGTTCTGTTGAATGAAACAGTCCAACTTGTGACAGAGACTGTCTGTAAATTCGGATTTCATAAAAAACATCAGATATGGGTTGACTGCACTCTTGGAGGAGCAGGGCACACCATTGCGCTATTGGACGTCTTTTCAAGCGAGCTCACAAAAGAGAAAAACTCTGATGTGACCATCGAGCACGTCTGCTGTGATCAGGATTCGATGGCCTTGGAGACTGCACAGGAGAGAATCAATGCTTGGAAGAAAAATTATGATTTTCTGGGCGATCGCCTTGTGGTTACTCTTCTGCCCATCAACTTTCGAAATCTGCCCGAATGGCTACGCACGCAACGACAGGGATCGCGTCTGTCTGGGCTGATCGCCGACTTTGGCGTCAGCTCACCGCAAATCGATATCGCAGAGCGTGGCTTTTCATTTCTGCGCGCAGGGCCGCTTGACATGAGGATGAATGCTTTGAACGGACCAACGGCGAAAGAGTTATTGGAGACTCTGGATGCCGAACGTCTTCAAAGAATTTTCATTGAATACGGAGAGGAACCCCGCGCACGCGCCTTGGCCCGCGCAATTGTCGAGGACCGCAATACAGGACAGCTCCCGCTGTCAAATACCGTTGAGTTCGCTCAATACGTCTCACGTGTCTTGGGTTATCATCAAAGTCGGGTGCACCCAGCGACACGGATCTTTCAGGCGTTGAGAATTGCTGTGAATGATGAACTTTCAGCAGTTGAAGAGCTCCTCGAACACATGCCGCAGATGATGGAGCATCGAAGCTGCGCGGGAATTATCAGCTTTCATTCTCTCGAAGATCGGCTTGTGAAGAGATACTTCCGGGCGTGGGAAAAAGGCGAACGATCGCCCGAAGCACAGCGTCTGAGCGAAAAGCAGCGATGGGCCGAAGCTGAAGTGGGTTGGGCGGGTGCTTTGACAAAGACTCAAACGACTTTTGGTCAAGAATATCCTCGGGGAGGACTCATCGCTGATGAAGAGGAACTCAAAAGAAATCCAAGGGCACGCTCAGCACGGCTGAGGGGCTTTTGTTTCGAGCAATGAGCGCTTCGAGATTAACGCTGTGGGTTTAACTCGGTTCAAGGCTATTTGTATCCCACATGAGGAGGATTTGCCGTGAAACTGGATTGGAAAAGAATCGACGGAAGCCTGCTTTGCTTTTCTCTTGTCGTTGTCGCTGCAGTCCCCGTGGCCGCTTTACGAAGTAAGACGTACTCGATCGGCTACGAATTAGGGCGGCTGAAAGCTGAAGAAAAGCAGCTGCGTCAGCGAAACGTCGAACTTCAAAGTCAACTTGCATCAGTGCAGCGCTCGGTACGCTTCAATCGCCTGAAGATCGACGGCCATGGAACTCAGGCACAATTAAATTTACCGGCAAAGTCAAATGTTCTGCGTCCGCAACAAAAATCTTCGCAACCGGAGACAAATGAAAGTGAAGAGTTTGCTCAAGTTCCGTAGAAAATCACACAGAAAGCAGAACCAAAAAAGATCCGAAGAACAGGATATCAGGCTGCGGGTCAAGATCTTCGCGTATCTGCTGGCCACGTGCGGATTGCTGATGATTGCTCGGTATGCCCAGCTGGCAGTTTTTCCGACCGCAATCAATGAGAAATTACGCAGTCGCGCAAGCAAACAATTCGAATCAGAGGTGACCCTTCTCCCTCCGCGGGCCAAAATCGTTGACAGAAGCGGACGCACTCTTGCCGTCAGCATTTTGCAGCCCAGTCTCTTTGCAATCCCCAAAAAACTTCCTTCGGATCGGACAACTCTTGAAACGATTGCAAAGCAATTACGAATTCCTCTTCGCACACTGATTGATCTGAGCCGATCAAAAAAAGGGTTTGCATGGCTCCGTCGCCATATAACTCCCCAGGAGTTTGAAAGCCTGGGTGACCTGCATCCATGGAAAGAATTTATTGGCATAGCCCAAGAACCGAAGCGTATTTACCCTGAAAAAGAGATCGCTGCTCACCTGATTGGCTTTGTTGGGATTGATAACAACGGGCTTGAGGGCGTGGAATCAGTTTACAACTCCACACTCAATGGCCAGGCGCAAATAGCAAAGATCTCGCGCGACGCCCGTGGACATATGACGCTCACCACTCCTAATGGTGCCGTCCAGCCGGAGCCACAAAGTCCGCCTTTGGTCTTATCAATAGATCTCTCCATCCAAGCTGCAGCGGAGAATGCTTTAAAGGAGGGTGTTCTTAAAGCGCGTGCACGGGCTGGATCAACTGTTGTGATGGACATTCAAACAGGTGAATTGTTAGCAATTGCCAGTTACCCAACATTTGACTTAAACACACCCTCTTCAGCAGCTCCGGAAGCTCGCCGCTTTCGACCACTGATGGATGCCTTGGAACTTGGATCTGTTGTCAAACCTCTTTTTATTGCCCGTGCTATTGATAAGAAAAAGATCCGAGCCGACGAACCGTTCTTTTGTGAAAATGGAACAATGGCAGTCCCGGGCGGAAAGATTCGGGACACCCACCCTCACGGAACACTCACTCCCGCAGAGGTCATTAAAGTCAGCAGTAACATCTGTACCTATAAAATCGTTCAACGCTTGGGACGTCATGGACTCTTTGATGCGCTGGCTGCCTACGGACTCATCCGTGCTCCTGCAACTGGCCTCCCTGGGGAATGGGCCGGCAGAGTTCAAAAGCCGGAGCAATGGCGAGAAATGAGATTTGCAAATATGGCCTTTGGTCAGGGTATTGCGATTAGCCCTCTGCAAATGACTCGCGCGTTGGCGATCCTCACCGGTGGCGGTATCGATCCTGGACTTAAGGTTCTCTCACAAAACACAGAGCTCGATGACACGCAACTTGTTTTGCCTCCGCTGCGCGTCATTTCACAAGACACCAGTCGCCTTGTCACTCAGATGATGAGAGGCGTTGTTGAAGAAGAAGGAGGAACGGGACGGCTGGCATCGATTTCTGGTTTTACCGTTGCCGGAAAAACTGGAACAGCCCAAAAATATGATCCCAAAACGAAATCCTACAGTGAACGAATTTCGACATTCACCGGTGTTCTTCCGGCCGAGCAACCACGACTTGCAATTACAATTGTCATCGACGAACCCCAAGTCCGACCCGCCTATGGAGGGATTCTAGCCGGTCCGGTCTTTTCTGAAGTCGGTCAAAAAGCTATCAACTATATGAATTCACGGGGCATCATTCATCTTGACTCAGCAGCATTGCAAGACGCGCCCGGACAGCTTGCAAAAAAGCTTTCGAAGGAAGCAAACTCAAATGCTCGACACTGAACTTGACCTGGATTTTTACATACAGCCCAACCGTGCATTGTTATTGCTTGAAGCTGAAAACTTTCTTGAAGCAAGTCCTTCTGAAAACTCGCCGCTGCGACGCCACCCCTCATACATTAACAAAAAATTCCAAATCATCTGGGACACGCGAAAAATACCGAGCCACCAAAATTCAAAAGAGATCATTTTTATAGCACGGAAAACGGACCGATTTGATTCCCACTCACGAGTCGCTGAACTTCTCAACGCGGGTTACATTGTGATTGCACAATCAGATTGCGTACGAATGCCTGCCGAAAATCAGCACGGCACATGGGCGGATAATTTACTGGCTCACCCAAACCTCATCTGCGTTTCCTCAACAGAAAAGGCGTTGCATTTTCTTGTTCAGATATCGAGCGAGCTGAAAGTTGAAGAGTGGACCACAATCGCCATCACCGGTACCAACGGCAAGACCAGTTCCACCCAGATAGCCGCCCAGTTATTAGAAGAATTAAGTCAGCAAAGTGTGCTGAGACTCGGCACTCTTGGAATTCAAATCGGCGACCACCTGTGGGACAACCCATTTCCGACGCAACCGGATTTTCCGGGTCTGTTGGCATCCCTGCGGCACGCACGCTCAAACTTCTCGTGCACTCAGCTTGTCATGGAAGCCACGAGCATTGGCGTAGCAGAAAACAGATTAGGTCCGTGGCCCGTCCAGTGCGCGGCGTTTCTTAATATCAGCCAAGATCATCTTGATTATCATGGAACAATGGAAAAGTATCTTGAGGCAAAGTTGGACCTTTTTCGCAAGCACCTCGTGTCCGACGGACAGGTCATCCTTAACTGTGAAGATCACTCGTGGGAAAAAGTTATTGCTGCCTCCACGGGACCGTCGCGACTATGTCTTGGTTTTGGAAAAGCTGGAAGGCGAGAGGCCTTTTTTGAAAAAGCGCAACAAAAATTTTCCGGTGTGCGCTATCTGGAGTCCAGCCATCAACGAAGTACTTTATCCGGTGTTCAAGGTCAGTGGACACTCTGGTTAGATTCCTCAACAGCTCTCGCGCAATCCCAATATGCCGTCTCTCTTTTGGGAGAAGTACAGCATGACAATGTTGCCGCAGCCGCTGCCCTGATGGTTTCACTGGGCTATCCGTTGAATCAAATTGCCGGCAGTTGTCAAAGAATTCGTCCCATCCGTGGACGCCTTGAATCTGTTGATACGGTTCAGCAGAGCCAGCAATCGACAGTCTTGGTCGATTATGCGCATTCACCGGATGCGCTCGAAAAAACCCTCCGCACATGCCGTAGCCTTCTTCAGTCAAACGGAAAACTCATTTGTGTTTTTGGTTGCGGCGGTGACCGTGATTCCGGCAAACGACCTATCATGGGGCGTATAGCGTCAATTTACGCAGACCATGTCTGGATTACGTCTGACAATCCTCGAACAGAAGATCCCGAACAGATCATTCATCAAATTTTGTGCGGGATCGCACCCGACCGAAAGTCTCTCACAACGGTTAATCCAGATCGCAAAAATGCAATCTTTGCTGCCATTCAATCTGCAGGACCATCAGATCTTGTGCTGATCGCAGGAAAGGGTCACGAGGACTACCAGATTATTGGAACAACCAAGTATCCGTTCTCTGACTCTGATGTGGCTCGACAGGCACTCAAGAGCAAAAGTAACATTTGAAACGTCGATGCCCAAACACCGCGCCTGAACACAGAAGGACGATCCTCGATGCTGCTCGCACTCATTCAAAAGCTTACGGTTTATGAGTCCAAATTGAACGCACTGACCTATTTGTCGAGTCGCGGAATTCTGGCGCTGATTACCTCGATCCTGCTTTCATTAGCTCTCTATCCACCGTTCATTATGAGACTGCGCGCACTAAAGTTGGGACAACCCATCCGCGAGCTGGGCCCTGCGACACATTTTGAGAAAAAGGGCACGCCCACCATGGGTGGTGTTGTTATTCTTTTTTCTACTTTAGTGAGCGCGTTTTTGTGGATGGATCTCAAAAACCACCACCTATGGACGCTTACAATAGTCGCTCTTTGTTTTGGGGCAGTAGGCTTTCTTGATGACTATTTAAAGATATCCAAAAAAAACCCAAAAGGTCTGGCCAGCAGGTACAAATACTTAGGACTGTCATTGGGGGCATGTCTTGTCTTGGCCTGGCACTTCAATCAACCAGGTGCCATTGAACCAGCCTCCAGCCATCGCGCAAGCCTCTCGGTGGTTTATCTTCCATTCCTCAAAGAGGTCACCGTCAATTTAGGTTGGCTGTATTTGCCTTTTGCGTACCTCGTTCTTGTAGGCTCGAGCAATGCCGTCAATCTTACGGATGGATTAGACGGATTGGTGATTGGACCAGTGATTACGTGCTCGATTGCGATGCTCGTGCTGAGTTATGTCACAGGGAATGTCGTTGTTGCAAAGTACTTGTACTATCACACGGTCGCTGGATCAGGTGAAATTATCGTTTTTCTTGCAGCACTTATTGGCAGCTCTATTGGCTTTCTCTGGTACAATACCTGGCCTGCTCAAATCTTCATGGGTGATTCAGGTGCACTGCCTTTAGGAGGAATTTTGGGTGCCGTCGCGATGATTACCGGCCATGAGATTCTCTTGATCATTATGGGCGGTGTTTTTGTCATTGAGGCACTGTCGGTGATTATTCAGGTTGGTTCTTTCAAAATGCGCCAGAAAAGGGTTTTCAGAATGGCGCCGATTCATCATCACTTTGAAAAAGGCGGATGGCCGGAACAGAAAATTACCATCCGAGCATGGATCATAAGTTTAATGCTCGCCCTGCTGAGCATTCTCACGTTGAAACTGAGATAATGTCTATGAACGTCAAAGGATATAAATTCTGGATTGCCGGCGCCGCACGGAGCGGTCTTGCAGCGGCACGTATTCTGAAGGCACATGGCGCTGAGATTTTTGTTACTGACCTCAATAAAATTTCTGACGAAGTCAAAACAACTCTCAATGAATTGCAGATTTCCTATGAAGAAGGCCAACACTCGATTGATCGCATGACCCGTGAGGCCCAATGTGTTGTCCTTTCACCCAGCATTCCACTCGACAAGCATCTCCCGATGGCGGCCCGAGCCGCAGGACTCCCGATTGTCAGCGAAATTGAAGTCGCCAGCTGGTTTTTACCAAGCAAGGCCTTTGTCGTGGCGATCACCGGTACCAACGGAAAAAGCACGACAACACATTTTGCATGGCAGCTTTTCGAGGCTGCGGGACGTGTCTCGGTTGCCTGTGGAAATTATGGAAAGCCTTTTTGCGAGGCCTTACTTGACCCTGTGGGGTTTGACACATTCGCACTTGAGTTGAGTAGTTATCAGCTGGAAACAACTTATTCCTTGCATCCGAACGTCTCAATTTTCCTGAATCTGCAAAATGACCACCAAGCGCGCTATGGAAATATGGATGAATATTTAAAAGCCAAGTGGCGACTCATCAGTCTGACTCAAGCGGATGGTTTGGTGATCATTGATGAGTCCGTTTTGCGTCGCGCCATTCAGATGGGACTCCCCTTTCCCGCCAGCCCTGTGGTCGTCATGCAAGGGGTTATGAGCAATGACGGCGGAAAAATGTTAAGAGCGCGTCTACAACGCTCAGTCGAGCAGTCGTCTCTCGCGCAAAATTTGCCTTTCTCCCAGAATTTGAACGCAAAAAATGACTGCCTTCCAAAGCCAACCTATGGACAGCTCAACGATTGGCCATTTGAAAACATTCAATCCGACAAATCACTCTCAGTCGCCTGGATTGAGCAAAACGCCGCTTCAGGCTCGAGGCTTCAGTTCAACGTTCAGGCAACAAAACGCAACGGAATAAACATATCCCTTCAAATCGCAGAGCCCTGCCTTCCCGGTCCGCACAATCAAATCAATATCGCGGTAGCAAATCTGGCAGCGATTTTTGCCGGCGTTCCCCAACAGGTGATTGAACGGCAATGGGAGTCAGCAACCTCTGAGTACCGCCACATAGCACACCGCTTGGAAGAAGTTTTTCCGACATCCTTGAGCCAAGCGGCTCCCAATGTCAAAAGAAAACTCAGATTCATAAATGACTCGAAGGCGACAAATGTTGAAAGCACTCGGGTGGCGGTTAGAAGTTTTTCGTCGTCGCTCAGACTCCTGCTAGGCGGTGAACCCAAGGGCGACCTTTATAGCGATTTATCTGAATTTTTGGGCAAAAATATCGTCAAAATTTACCCTTTTGGAAAAGCAGCGAAACGAATCTGCGAACAACTTGGCCATTTGAACCAGTTCCTGTCAAAGGAACATCCGAAAATGCTCGACGCGGCACAACAGGCGTTGGAAGATGCTTGTGACGGCGACATTATTTTGCTCAGTCCGGGATGCGCCAGTTTTGACGAGTTCAATAATTTTGAACATCGTGGCGATGTGTTCAAGGAGTGGGTCAGACAACTCGAAATGGAGTGCGAGATTTATGACCGCTAAAAATGAAGCCTCCTATAGTTCTTTTGATGCCTATGGCGGGCAGACCATCTGGTTTCCTGTGATTGCGCTCCTGTCCTTTGGTTTGCTCTTTGTATACAGCGCATCAAGCGTTTATGCAGGACAGAAATATGGCGACGAATTTTTGTTCGCAAAGAAACAGCTTATTTATTTCATTCCCGGCACTATAGCCGCTTATTTGGGCGCACGTATTCCATTGGCACGTTTTCAAAAATGGGCTTTTCCATTTTTTCTAATGTCCCTTTCTTTGACGGCTCTCACGCTGGTGCCCGGTATCGGAAAAAAGATTCTTGGCGCCTCGCGCTGGATCTCGGTCCACGGTGTGCAAATGCAGCCGAGCGAATTCCTAAAAATTTCTGCGGTCCTTTTACTCTCGAAATTATTGTCACAAAAGCCCATCATTAAGTGGCAATTATGTATCATCCCCGTCGCCTTTGCGATTCTGCTCAAGCAGCCTGATTTCGGGAGTTCTTTGATTTTGCTGGCGGGACTTCTGGCCGCGCTTTTCTTTTTTGGCATTCCCAAGCGCTATTTTTTTGGAGGCCTCAGCCTTTTGCTTCCTTTGGTTGGCATCCTGGCCATTGCTGCCCCCTATCGCCTCAAGCGACTGGTCACATTTCTCGATCCTTTTGCTGATCCGCTGGGCGCTGGTTTTCAAGTCATCCAGTCATTCGTCGCAATTGCCAGCGGAGGACTTTTTGGCAAAGGTATGGGCGGAAGTCAGCAAAAACTTTTCTTCCTTCCGGAAGCTCACACTGACTTTATCCTCTCTGTCATCGGCGAAGAAATGGGATTTGTTGGTCTGACAATCATCATTTTGATTTATGGAATGCTCTTCTATTCGTTACTCCAACTCCTTCTTGCCGTGAGCTGCCAATTTTCGAGAATGCTGACAGCGGGCCTATTGAGCATGATGGCCGCTTCAACCCTGGTGAACATGGGAGTCTGCGCGGGTTTATTACCCACCAAAGGACTCACATTACCTTTCATTTCGTCGGGCGGTTCCTCATTAATTGCGAATCTTTTTGCCATCGGGCTGCTGGCGCAAATTCATGCTAAGGCCTACATCCGTCAGCATGGAGGATTGCGCACCAATGTTCAAAGCTATTGATAAGATCCATTTTGTCGGAATTGGCGGCAGCGGTATGTCAGGACTTGCTGAAGTCCTTCTAAATCTTGGATACAGCGTCAGCGGCAGCGATTTGAAGGATTCGCCGACCACACGCCGGCTCGCTGCGCTGGGCGCAAAAATTTTCCATTCCCACAGTGCCGCTCAGATTGATGGTACACATGTGATCGTTGTCAGCAGTGCGATTAATAGCCAAAACCCTGAGATTGCGGCAGCTCAGAAAGCACGTATCCCAATTATTCACCGCTCTGAAATGCTCGCCGAATTGATGCGATTAAAATATGGAATTATCGTTGCTGGAACGCACGGAAAGACAACAACGACCAGCATCATGGCTCATGTGCTGCATGACGCCGATGTCGATCCGACAGTCGTCATTGGTGGAATTCTTAACTCAACTCACTCTAATGCAAAACTTGGAAGCGGAGACTGGTTTCTGGCCGAGGCAGACGAGAGTGATGGAAGCTTTCTGCGCTTGAGTCCGACCATTGCGGTTGTGACTAATATCGATAGAGACCATATGGACCATTATGCAGATTTCAACGAAATTACTTCTGCATTTGGAAGTTTTCTCGATAAGGTTCCTTTTTATGGAGCCGTCTGTGCCTGCATTGACGATCCAGGAGTGCAACAAGTCTTGCCGCAGTTGCGCAGACGAGTCGTCACTTATGGCTTTCATCAAGATGCTGATATCAGTGCGACCGAGATCAACCATATTGACTTAGTCAGCGAATTTACGCCCGTCGTCCATGGCCAAAAGCTTCCGCGCACGCGATTGCAAATGCCTGGTCGCTACAACATTCTCAATGCTCTGGCGAGCCTCGCCGTTGGGACCGTTCTTGGACTTCCGCTCGAAAAAATTTGCGTTTCTCTCTCGAAATTTCAAGGTGTGCTGCATCGTTTTACAGTCCTCGGACAAATCAATCGCGTGATGGTCGTTGATGACTACGCACATAACCCCAAAAAAATCGAAACAGTCCTCACTGGAATACGCGAGAATTGGCCAAAACATAAAGTGTGCGCCATCTTCCAGCCACATCGATATTCGCGAGTCAAGCATTTGGCAGATGAGTTTGCCAAGGCCTTTGCACACGCCGACCACGTTATCGTCACTCCCGTGTATGCAGCGAGCGAAGCCCCGATAGAAGGTTGCGATCATATCAGTCTTGCTCAACATATTCAGAGAGAGTCGTTTGCGAACCGACCCGCCTCTGTCGTGTGCTGTCAAAACCTCGACCAAGCTGTTTCGCTCGCAACCACATTCGCATGCGAACATAGGGATGATGATTCGGGAAGTACCGGCGTATTGCTCATCACCCTCGGTGCGGGCGATGTGCCATCCGTCGGGCCCCGTATTTTGCATGAATTGGGTGCTCGGTGAGGGGTCATGTCACAATTAAAAAAGCAAAGCATTGCGGCTCGTCATTCATCGCGTCGCAATCAGCAGCGCTCGACTCGCTCTGGTAAAAATCACTGGAGCAGTCGGCGCCTAGTGTCCACCACCTTTCGTTGGATCATTCGTGGAGTGAAGCTGATTGGGCGTCCA
>Ga0315901_10003917_pt1 | contig 18915 bp, 15 predicted proteins | sample LakEriMetagenome_10_FD_203761 | JGI IMG/M metagenome (GOLD analysis project Ga0315901, IMG submission 203761) | Freshwater fungal communities from buoy surface, Lake Erie, Ohio, United States - Buoy 2 MA116 | ecosystem: Environmental > Aquatic > Freshwater > Lake | place: USA: Lake Erie, Ohio...
TTCCTCCCGCTCCGTGCTGGTCAGATTCAACGGCGTCCGTGTGCTCATCGCTTCGACTCCAGAGTACCCGGAGTCGATACGCGCATCCCTACAATCGGTTGCGCCCTCCTTCAAGTCAGGTCACTAGGCCGCTTTCGAGCCCGGCTGGTCCGGGACGATGTCAACTTCGCCGACGATCGGTTCCGCGCCAACGTCGCCCACCCCGCTGCGAGCGGCGAATTCCTTCATGCGCTTTGCGTATTCCATGCGGAGCCTTCGGACCTCGCGGTCGAGTTCAACGACCCGTCCGTGATCGCGGATCAATGAAGAAAGCACGTACAGGGACGAGACCACCGCTGTGGCGGCGACGGCGAAGACGAGCATCCAGAGTTCGACCGGGGCGTTCCACACATGTGGTCTATCGGTCTGCACGCGCATCCGCTCAACCCCGTACACTCCTGCCGCATGAACCAGCGACGCATCGATGCTTGTAACCCGCGACCGTCGCCCGCACAATCAACACCGCGGGGCTGGTTATCGGGCTCATTGTGGCCGGCCACGCTCGTTTTCGCGCTCGTGACGGTCATGTCGATCCTCGCGCCGAGGAGTGTTTTTGCGCAGTCCGCCGACGATGCGGCGACCCCGGTGCCGGTTCCGGCAGCACCTGTCGTGGCCGTGCCCGGCGGATCGGTGCCGACGGAAGTGCAGATCCGTGTGCTGCAGGTGGGAGTTGGAGACCAGATTCGCCCGGGCGATTGGTCGGGTGTCTTGTTGAGCGTGAGTGATTCGGCGTCGTCGCCTCGTGAAGTGCTCGTCGAACTATCGCTGCCCGATCCGGACGGGGATCAGGTGCGCTGGCAGCGCTTGGTTACAACGAGTCCCGGCTCGCCGCAGAGGCTATGGATCGCATTTCGCGCGCCGTCTGCCTTCAGCCGAGGTCTCTCGGGAGAGATCCGCGCGTTGACGGTCGGGTCGCAGGTCGGAGCGTCGGGGCTGCCCATCGGCCAGCGGTTGCTGGGAGTTGCGCCGCTTCCGGAGAACAGGACGGTTGTGCGTTCGACCGACGGTCTGATCGGCATTATCGGGCGCGATACGGTTGGTTTGGACCTGCTGAGCGTTCGGTTGAGCGATGCGCCGGCGTTGCCGATGGGACACGAGCCGCAGGTCATCGCGACAACGACGGTTTCAGACCTTCCGGATCGTTGGATGCCTCTGGCGCCGATCGGCGTACTTGTCTGGTCGCAATCGGGAGTTGGCAACGAGCCGACCGACCTGAGCGAGGCGCAGGCTGATGCGCTGGCCGAGTGGGTGACCCGAGGCGGGCATCTCGTGGTCGTCCTGCCGTCGATCAGTCAGAACTGGTTCGCACGGAGCAATCCGCTGCTGCGCATCATGCCACGCGTTGTGCCCGAACGGCGCGAGGCGGTGGATCTCAATCGCTACCGCTTGCTGCTCCGGAGCGAGCGAACTGGCCAGCGGGACTCCAAGGCGCCGCCGCGCGCCTCGCCGCCCTTGCCGACCAGATCCGTGGTGCATGTGCTGACGCCCGAGGCCGCCGCGGCGGAGGGTGAGGCACGCGTCATTCTGTCGGGGCCGGATGGTGCGAACGAGGGCATCGTCGTACGTCGGCTTGTCGGGGCTGGCGCGGTGACGCTGATCGGGATCGATCTTGCGTCGCCCGCGGTGCGATCGGTGATCATGCCGGATGTGTTCTGGAACCGCTTGCTCGGCCGCCGCGGCGTGCTGATCTCCGGCGACGAGGTGAAGCGCAGGCTGGATCTGAACCGATCGGAAAACTCCGGTCTGATGGGGATGTACCGCGAGCAAGTGGTGCTCGACTCCGGGCTTGCCGGCGCGATCTCGAAAACCGGCGCGGCGGCGGCGGGCGTGCTCATGGCTTTCGTGGTCTTCGGGGTCTATTGGGTTGTCGCCGGGCCGCTCGGATTCAGACTGCTCAAGTTTCGCGACTGGACGCGTCACGCCTGGGTGGGCTTCGTGGTCATCGCGGCGGTGTTCACCGCGATCGCGTGGGGAGGGGCCAGTGCAATCCGGCCGCGAAAGACCGAGGCCCGCCACTTGACGATCATTGACAGCGTCCACGGTCAGCCGACCGCCCGTGCCAGGGCGTGGCTTAACGTGATGCTCCCGAGTTACGACGACATGGTGCTCGCCGTCGGAGCCGCGGCCGACTCGCCCGACGAGACCCGACTTCGCAACGCGATGGCGCCGTGGGACACGAGCGCGGAGGGAGCCCAGCAGACGCCGTTCATCGACACGCGTGCGTATGCGCTCGATGCCCGCCAGCCGGACAGAGCCGGCATCCCATCGCGGAGCACGGTCAAGGCTGTTCAGGTTGACTGGGCCGGCCCGACGCCCTGGGCGTTCCCGCGTCCGATGCTCGAGGCGCCGGTGGTAATGGAAACGCTGCCGACGCCGCGTCGCGGCGGGAGCACGCTCCGCCTCACGGGCAGGCTCGTTCACGAGTTGCCCGCTCCGCTGACGGACGTCACGATCATCGTTGTGCGGCAGCAGTTGGAACTCGACCGTCCGCCATCGGGGCAGCTGATGTTCAACGCCGTTGCGATGAAGCTGCAGAGTTGGTCGCCCGGTGAACAACTGGATCTCGAGGCGCTCCTGGATCGCCCGCGGATCGAGCAGAATGCCGAGCCGTTCCTCGCCGGCCTCACACCGATAGCCAGCCGCGGCATGGGCTTTGGGGCGCCGGTGACGCTCGAGTTGAACGCCGAGCGACTCGAGGCGCTCTCGTTCTTCCCGCTGTTGCGTCCGCCCGAGGCCACGGCGATGCTTGGCGAGAGCCAGGCGATCGCTCAGCGAACAGGGCTGCACACGTACGACGTTGCGCGATGGTTCACCGAGCCGGGTCTCATCGTCGTCGGGCAGATCGAGCGCGCGGCGGGACCGGTTCCGATGACCGTCGACGGCCGTCCGCTCGCGACCGAGGGCCGAACGCTTGTGCGGTGGCATCTGCCCCTTCGCCCGAACCCGCCGCGCGTTCCGGCACGTACGGAAACGACACCGACCACTGTGCCGCCGGCGAACTAGCCCGCTCTCTCGGTCCCGCGTGTGCTCCTGGCCGATAGTCCGACGTCTCGTCGCTTGACACTTTCGCCCCAAACTCAACCGGACGCATCCAGATGCCGATGATCGAGACCATCAACCTGACCAAGAAGTACGCCGATCTGGTCGCGCTGGACAACCTCAACCTGACGATCAACGCGGGCGATTGCTTCGGGTTTATTGGCCCCAACGGCGCGGGCAAGACGACGACGATCAAGATCCTCGCGACGCTCCTGAAGCCCAGCAGCGGTCAGGCGATGATCGACGGTCTGACCGTCGGGTACCAGAACCGACAAATCCGGCCGCTGATCGGCTACGTGCCCGACTTCATGGGCGCGTATCAGGACATGGTCGTCACGGAGTATCTGGAGTTTTTCGCGGCGTGCTACAACATCCACGGCAAAGCACGCAAGAAGGTCGTCCAGGACGTGCTCGACCTGACCGACCTGAACTACAAGGCCAGTGCCGAGGTCAACAGCCTCTCTCGCGGCATGCAGCAGCGGCTGAGCATCGCCCGTGTGCTCCTGCATGACCCGAAGGTGCTGCTCATGGATGAGCCGGCCAGCGGTCTGGACCCGCGTGCCCGTATCGAGATGCGCGAGTTGCTCAAGGAACTCAAGCGCATGGGCAAGACCATCATCATCTCCTCGCACATCCTGCCGGAGCTCGCGGAGTTGTGCAACGTGGTGGGCATCATCGAGCGAGGACAACTGCTCTACAACGGCACCGTCGCCGAGGCGATCCGCCGGGCGCGCGTGGGTCACGTTGTTCATGTCGCGGTGAGCGCGCGTACCGCGGAGGCGGCCGAGGCGCTGAGCAAAATGCCCGGCGTGAGCAAGGTCACGATCGCCGAGGGCGAAGGTCCGACGATCGCCGGCCAGGCCACGCCGCTGATCCATCTGGCGTTCGAGCCCACGAGCAGGTTTGACGCGACGGACATTCCCAACGTGCTGATCAATCAGGGCTTCCGAATGACACAGTTCTCTGAAGAGACGGTCAATCTCGAGACAGCGTTCATGCGGCTGACCAAGGGCGTGGTGCAGTAGTCGTGCGTGCGGCCCCGCGGCCTGCCGCGTGGGTGACGGCATGCCATCGCCGAGCCCTCAGGCCTCCTCGAACCAATCGCGGGCGACGGATGAATCGGCCTTCAGCGGCACGGTGAGCGTCATTGCAGATTCCATTCTCCGAACGATCTCGCTACGGGCCGCCTCGGCGTGCGCGGCGGGGCACTCGAAGACCAGTTCATCGTGGATCTGGAGGATCATCTTTGTGTCGCGGAGTGCGGCGGCACTCGCATCGGACGATGCCTCGCCGCGGATCGCGCGGGCGATGTCGATCATCGCCAGCTTGATCAGGTCCGCGGCGGAGCCCTGCACAACGCTGTTGATAGCGATGCGTTCGGCCATCGCTCGCCGTGAAGGACTCGGGCTTTCGATCTCCGGTACAGGGCGTCTGCGCCCGAGCATCGTGCGGACATACCCGCGGGCGCGGGCCTGTTCGACGCACTCCTGAAGAAACGTCGTGATTCCCGCGAACCGCCGCTTGTACGAGTCGATGATGTCGGACGCCTGATCGTTCGAGACGCCAAGCCGACGCGCCAGCCCGAACGGGGTGATGCCGTAGACGATGCCGAAGTTCACCATCTTCGCGCCGGATCGCTGCTCTCGCGTGACCGCGTCGAGAGGAACGCCGTGGATCTGTGCCGCGACGGCGGTGTGGATGTCCTGATCCTTCAGAAATGCGTCGATGAGTGCCGGGTCGCGCGAGAGATGTGCGAGGAGCCGCAATTCGATCTGTGAGTAGTCGGCGCTGATGAGCATGCTCCCGGCCGGGGCGACGAACGCGCGTCGGATTTCGCGGCCGACATCCGTTCGGATCGGGATGTTCTGCAGATTCGGATCACTCGAACTCAAACGCCCGGTGACGGCGACGGTCTGGTTGAAGCTCGCGTGGATGCGGCCCGTTCGCGGGTTCACCTCGTCGCGGAGGCTTTCGAGATACGTTCCGACGAGTTTGGCCAGTTGCCGGTGATCGGCGATCAGCCGCGGAATCGGTGTTGTGATGCTCGCGTCTTCGCTGAGCGTTTCGAGCACCTCGATATCCGTCGAAAAGCCCGTCTTGGTCTTCTTTACGGGCTTGATGCCGAGTCCCGGCTCGGCATCCGTCGGGGCGTTGAACAGGGCCGCGGCGAGTTGTTTGGGTGAATCCGGATTGATCGTCCTGCCCAGAGCCGCGTGGGTCTGGTCGTCGAGTTCGGCCTTGAGCTCCGCCATGCGATTGACCAGTCTCGCTCGCTGGCGCTCCAGTTCCGCAGTGTCGAGCAGCACGCCGTTGAACTCAAGATCGGCCAGCACCGCCACGAGCGGCAGTTCGACATCGCGGAACAGTGTGTCCAGCTCCATCGCGCGGAGCTGCGGCGCAAAGAGGTCGTGCAGCCGCAGCGCCACATCCGCGTCCTCCGCGGCGTACTCGGTGGCAAGTTCCAGCGGTACAGCGTCAAAGGTCTTCTGCGATGCCCCGCTCCCGAGCAACTCCTTGATCGATATGTTCGTATGGCCGAGCAGCGAGAGGGCCAGAGCGTCGAGGGAATGGCTTGAGCGGCCGCTATCGATAAGGAAACTGGCGATGAGCGTGTCGAACGCGCGCGAGTCGAAGTTCGCGATCTCCACGCCCGCGCGCCGGAGAACAAGCAGGTCGAACTTCAGGTTGTGTCCGACGATGGGGGTCGACGAACCCGCGATGTTGGCCCGGAGAAATGCCGCCAGTGCATCCGGCGTGGCGTGCGTCGCAGGCTCGGGCGATCGGCACGGCAGATACCAGCCCGCCCCCGCTCGGGTGCTGATCGAAACTCCAACCAATTCGCTCCGCATGGGCGATAAGCCCGTCGTTTCGGTGTCGAGCGAGATCACCTTCGCGCCGGCGAGTTCCGCGGCCAGTTCGGCGTAATCCGCTTCGCTCCGGGCGCAGCGGTACGTTCCGCGCGTCGCTGCGCCCGCGGCCCGGCTCGAGATTTGGCTCATGCCGTCTTGCGCGCCGCTCGATTCATCGAGCGAGGCGAAAAGCGTCCCCGCCGGCGAGTCGCTCGCGACGGGCCGAGCGCGTGCCGAGACCGCCGATGGGCTGCTTCGTGGCGCGAAGGTCGGCGAGGTCGTTTGTCGAACGCTTTCGAGGCCCGCGGCGGACGACACCGAGCCCGATGAGGTGTTCGAACCCAGGAGCGAGCGGAGTTCATCCTGATACCGATTGAATCCAAGCTCCCGCAGCAGTGGCATGAGCGAATCCAAGCGGAAGGAGGACTGTGCCGCGGAGGCCAGATCGAGCGTGATCGGTACGTCGCGTCGAAGTTCGACGAGCTGCCTGCTGATCGCCAGAATGTCCGCGGCGGCGCGGATCTTCTCGGCACGGGCACCCTTGATTGGCGCGTCCTTGCCCATGCTCGCGCTCGCGCGCGCCGCTTCGAGGACAGCCTGTGCCGTGCCAAAGCGGGCGATGAGTTCCGCCGCGGTCTTCGGCCCGATCCCCTCGACACCCGGGATGTTGTCGCTCGAGTCGCCCATGAGCGCCAGCATTTCGGCGACCTGCGGCGGGTCGATGCCGGTCTCGCCTTTTAACGTCGCCTGGTCGATGATCGCGTCTGTGTGAATGTCGTACAACTCGACGCGGCCTTGTACGAGGAGCTGCTTGAGATCCTTGTCCTTGCTGACGATCCGGATTCGAAGATCCGGTCGTTCGGCGGTCAGCCGCGTCACCAGCGTCGCGATCACGTCGTCGGCCTCGAATCCCGGCTCCCCGATCACCGGCACGCCCACGGCTGTCAGCAGCGAGAGACAGCGATCGACCTGGGGAAACAAGTCCGGCGGCGGCGGCGGGCGATGGGCCTTGTAGTCCGGATAGATCTCCGACCGGAAGGTCTCGCGATCACCGCCTTTGTCGATCGTCACGATGACGGAGCGATCGCTCGGCGCATCCGCCGCGGCGTGGCCCTCGCCGCGCAGCAGCTTCAGCAACATGCCAACGAAGCCGAAGGTCATGTTGGTCGCCTCGCCGGTCACCGGCGAGGACATCGGCGAGCGGATGGCGTGATACGCGCGGAAGAACTGGGCGTAGCCGTCGATGATGTAGAGGGTGGGCATTGGCGAAGATTCTCACGCCGACGGAGACGAGGTCGGAGTCGAATGAGCGGTGGGGGTCAGGGCGAACAGGGCCGCCAGCCGTGCAAGATACGCGGCGCTTGGTGTGAGTTTCCGCCGCGCCATCACCGCCTTGGCGATGTCGATGAACTTGTCCTGTCGGAACGACCGCAGACCCGCATCGGTCGACCACGCGAATCTCGGAACGCAGCCGATGACCGGGGCGGTCGCGGCCCACATCACGCCGGTGTGCAGAACGCATCCGGTCATCAGCCGCGAGGAGATCGCGAACTTGCAGTGGTCGCCGATCATCGCGCCGAGGAACTGCTGCCCCGTGTGCTCCGTTCGCCCGTCCGGTTCGGCACGCGAGGTGACTTGGGCGTACGTGTTCAGCAGGTTGCTGTTGGTTGTTCCTGCGCCGAGGTTCGACCACTCACCGACGAAGGAGTCGCCCAGGTGCCCATCGTGGGCTTTGTTCGCGTATCCCTGGAAGATCGTTCCACCGACCTCGCCAGCGATTTTGCACCATGGCCCGATCGCCGTGTGGGCCTTGATCAGCGCCCGGTCGAGCACCTGCGAGTTCGGCCCGATGTAGACGGGACCGATGATCGTGCAGCCGGGGCGGATCAACGCGTGCTCATCGAGCACGATCGGCCCGGCGGTGGCGTCGAGGATGCACCCCGGCATGATCGTGGCGGTTCGGGGAACGATGATGGGATGCTGGCCCAGCGTGATGATCGACGGGTGCGGCGAAAATGCCGGCTGACCTGCGCTCTGCGCGATGAGCATCGCAAGGTCCTGATCCAGACACGCGTCGCGACCGGTCCGGACATGCCACGGCCGCGAGAGAAGCAATGTGTCATCGATCACCAGCGGGGAGAATCCGGGCGATGACACGATCGCGTGTGTCACGCCGGGGGCGTGGGTCGATGCTCCGCCCGCGAGCAACCGCTCAAGCACGCTCGACGCGATCTCCCCGGACACCATCGCGCAGACGATGTCGCCCGTCGGGCCTTCGATGATCGCCTGATTCATGCTCAGGGTTCGCGCCTGGTCGGGCACCCGCGTGGCCCGCGCGTTGATCAGCAGCACGCCAAGGTCAGAGAGTGAGGCGAGCGAGCCCCGGTCATTCACGCTTACGCCGGGGAGAGTTTCGCGGGCCAGGTCGGCGATTCCCGGCCGGACGAACGCGTGGGTGACGCGGAGGTTCAGGGCGCGAGTCCACCGATCGAGCATCGTCCACGCCCCGGTCCGGATCAGGCACGCCGGTCGAAGGTCATCCAGCGGCGCGATGAGGCCAAGAGCATCCTCAAAGACAATTGCGGGACGGGACGAGTCGTTGCTGCGTGAGGTCATGCCGCATGGTACCGGACGCGGGCGTCGCGGTGGGGCGGGGCTTGGAGCATCGCCGTTGAGGCGGTGAACCGGGGCGTTCAGCCCGGGGGAGCGCGTTGCGAGCGCACGCTAGCGGCGCCCGGACATCGACGCGGGGAAGTCGCCAAAGCGACGATGCCCTGACTCAGACATGCCAAGTATCGCCGCCAAGGAGCGAAAGGCGTAGAACAGCACCACCGCCGTGAGCGCGGTGTAGAGGGCGTCGCCCAGTCGGAGCCAGAGCCCGGGCGGCGGGGCGAGTTGAGCGTCGAGCAGGCCGCGGATGAGCAGAATCGATGCCGCGACGATCTGGGCGATGATGGCCGAGACCACGCAGGTAAATCCGAACGCCAGCGCGGAACGCTTGATGATCATGCCGCGGAGCAGCGCGACAAAGTACGCCGCGGCGAGATACCCGAGGGCCGTCGGCCCGATGGTGGCCATCGCGACCGTCCCCGCGGCGGGGCGGACGGCCGCCAGATCCACGGCGAGACCCGCGAGTCCCGCGGTCCAAAGCGCGGCGGACAGCGGCGCGTTCAGGGCCGCGAAGACAACGAGCGGAAAGAGGAACAAGGGCGACGGCCCGACGCCGCCACTGGATGCGAGCATGAGCTCCGGACGGAGCGAGAGCTCCAGTGCCAGCAGGATGTAGCCCACGATGAACGTGCCGAGCCGGTTCATGGCGTGGTGCTCCGAATCGGCGTCGGTGTTCCCGGTGAAGCGCCGGACCCCGCTGGCGACGCGGCATCCGCGTCTTCGGCGCTGAGGCGAAGCGTGACCTCGCTCAGCCGCTGAACGTCGAACAGCGGCCGCACCGTGATGAACTGTCGGCCGCGTTCGTTGGTCTGCACGCGTTCGATCGCACCGACGACGAGCATCTGCGCCGATCTCGGCCACGCGGCTTCGTGGCGAAGGCGCACGAGCGTACCGACTTCCGCAACGGGCGCCGGTTGGCCGGGGCGTTCGTTCAGCACGAACACGAAGCCGACGAGCGATCCGTCGCCACGGGGCGTGAGATTGGCCGCGAGGCTCGGGCCGCCGAGCGCGATCGCCGGATTCGTCGCCGCGGCCAGTTGTGCGCTGGACTCCGACACACGACCCGGAGCCAAATCCCCGGGGAAGATCGCGACCTTGAGTTCTCCCGACTGGCGATCGGTAATCGGCAAGATGCGTGACACGCGATCGGAAACAGGATCAAGCACGCGGCCGATCAGGTTCACGCCGTCGTACACGGCCACGGTCCCAGCGAGCACACCCTGAACGCTGCCAGCGCGGACCTTCATCAGGCTGCTGCTCAGATCTGCATGAAAGCCGATGACCGCGGCCGGGAACTGCCGCACGGGCAGTGCGGGGTTCAGCGCCAGCCCGCGGTTGAGCTGATCGATCTGACGCTCGAGCCGTTCCTTCTCATCGAGCGCTCGCGCATAGAGCACCTTGAATGTCGCGGCGTCCTGGCGGAGCCGTTCGACTTCCTCCGCGGCCGGTCCTGTGCCGCCGAAGCCCGGCGAGGGCGACCTGCGTACGAGCCGCACGGCCCAGTTCACCGGTGCCGCGACGGGGGCGGTGCCCATCTCGACCAGCGCGACCAGCGGGCGCTCGAGCCAAGCGGAAAACCGCCCCGGCAGGATCGCCAGAAGGAACATCGTCACGCCGAAGATGATCAGGAGCAGCCGTCCCTGCATGGATCAGTCCTTGAGCAGCGCAGGGTCACTGATCTGTGTCGTTGGGCAGCGTGTGCTGCACGAGTTCGATGTTCTCGAGGTAGATCGCGGTTCCACGCGCAACGCACGTGAGCGGATCGTCGGCGATCCGTACACCCAGTCCGGTCGCGTTCTGGATCACCGTGCTCAATCCGCGGAGCAGCGCGCCGCCGCCAGCCAGAACAATGCCGTTCTCTACCAGGTCCGCCGCCAGTTCCGGCTCAGCGCGCTCGAGCGTTCGCGTCACAGCGTCGCAGATCGAACCGACGGGCTCCTGCAGAGCTTCGCGGATTTCTTCGCTGGTCACGACCGTCTTGCGGGGCAGGCCGGAGATCATGTCGCGCCCGCGGACCTCCATCGTGCGTTCATCGCCGGTGGGGGCCGCGGAACCGATTTCGATCTTGATGCGCTCGGCGGTCTGCTCGCCGATCATCAGGTTGTACGTGCGCTTCATGTGCGTCATGATCGCTTCATCGAAGTCGTCACCAGCAACGCGGAGCGACTCGCACACCGCGATGTCGCCCAGCGACAGAACCGCGACGTCGCTGGTGCCACCGCCGATATCCACGATCATGCTCGCCTGCGGCTCGGTCCACGGCAGGCCCGCGCCGATCGCCGCGGCCATCGGCTGCTCGCACAGCACGGTGCGCCGTGCGCCCGCCCGCTCCGCCGATGAGTACACAGCCTGCTTCTCAACCGCGGTGATCCCGCTCGGCACGCTGATGACCACACGCGGGCCGAAGATCCGGCTGCGCTTGCCGGAGACCTTGTTGATGAAGTACGACAGCATCGCCTCGGTAATCTCAAAGTCGCTGATCACGCCTTCTTTGAGCGGGCGGATGGCCGTGATCGTGCCGGGGGTCTTGCCAAGCATCTCCTTGGCGACCCAGCCCACGGCCTGACCGTTGAACATCACTTGGTTCGTGCCCTTGCGCACCGCCACCACGCTCGGCTCATTGAGCACGATGCCCTGACCGCGAACCGCGACCAGCGTGTTGCAGGTGCCAAGGTCGATGCCCATGTCCATGCTGAACATGCCGCGGATGGAATCGAGAAAACTCAGGGCGTGGCTCCGGACTCAAAGGGTTGGTGTTGGTGCGGCGAGGAGTTGGTCAACTGAAAGAGGCTTTCGATGCTGCGAGCCGATTGGTCGTGCCGAGTCACACGACGGTCGTGGTGCGGCGCTTCGTGGTACCTCGCCGGATGTCAATCTGGCGAAAACAGCGAATCTGGGTGCCGAACGTCGTCCGAAATCAACTGCCATGAGCGTATACCGACCTTCAGGGCTCAGCACGCGCCCTCGGACGGTCAGAGGAGGGTATCGGCACGCCGGGCACTCGGGCAACAACACACCGGCGCGGGCGCGATCGACCGCCCGACCCCGCTCATGGCTGTCCGGTGCCCGACGGGCTTGTGCCCTGCTTGGGTGTGGACGGCGCGGTTGCCTCCCGCACGCGGGCCTTGACCACCTCGCGTCCTTTGGTGATGTACAGCGTTCTGCCGTCGGCATCGCCGAAGCACAAGTTGCTCGCGCCGGGCACGGACAGAAACGCGATGAGTGTCCCGTCGGTCGTAAAGACGAAAATGCCTCCCGCTCCGGTCGAGAACACCCGCCCCTGTCCGTCGACCTTGATCCCGTCCGCAAGCCCCCGAGCCCGACCGGCCCTCACCGATGCGAAAGGCTTCGGTTCGCCCCACGCTCCGTCGGCGTCGACGGTGAACGACGAAATCGATCCGCTCGCCGAGTCGGTCACATACAGGCGACTGTGGTCAGGAGAGAAAGCCAGGCCATTCGGACGCGCAATCGCACGAGATACGAGTGTCAAGCCCCCGTCGGCCCCTAGGCGGAAGATCCCGTTGAAGTCCAGTTGCTTCTTGTCGCGGTCAACGAAGAAGTCGGGGTCGGTGAAGTAGATCGAGCCGTCAGGATGGATCGCCAGATCATTCGGGCTGTTCAGCCTCTTGCCTTCGTACGCCGAGACGAGCACCTTCCGCTCGCCCGGCTTGCCGTCGATGATGGTGATCGCGGCGATCGCCCCATCGCTTTCGCAGGCGATGAGCCGTCCGGACGCATCGAACGCCAGACCGTTGGAGCGATTGGTCCCGGTGCGCCAGGGCTTGTCCTCCGCCTGCGCCGGCAAGGTGTGGACCGTGCTCGTCGGAATGTCGGAAAAGTACAGAACGCCGTCGCGGAAAACGGGCCCTTCGGTGAAGCGCAGGCCGCTGGCGACCACCTCAACCTTGTCCGACTCGAACACCGCCGAGTGATCCGGCAACTTCGGAGCCTCCGGCGCGGCGGGTGCTTTCGGGGCAGCCTGGGCGGGCGCGGGGCTGTCCGGCGCTGGTGCGGGCGACGGCGCCTGGGCCGCCACCGTCCCGGCGAGCGCGAGCATCAGTACCCCACCAGAAACGATCCCCCCGGCAATCGCACGAGTCTTCGGCATACGCGGCGCTCCTGTGTGTATCGAGGTGCATCATCGCCCCCGGCGGTACCATACCGCCAACGCCGTCGGCGTGCGCTCGTCCGCATCGCCGATGGGCCGCTCCGCACCCGCCCAGGACTCCCCATGGCACGCCTGATCAAGCTCGAAGCCCTCTCGCCCCACAAGATCGAGCCGGGCTCGTTTCCCGCCGACAAGCCCATCTTTATCTGCACCTGCGGACTCTCGAACAAGATGCCATTCTGCGATGGCACGCACAAGGCCGCGCGCGAGCACGAGAAGCCGGGCGAACTGTGCATCTACGCCAAGGACGGCAAGACCGTTCTGGAGCGCCGGCCCGATACGCACCCGCCCGAGGCCCGCTGAGCTCCGCCGCGGGCTCGAGCGGGAATCTGCCGCCCTACACCGGCATCTGCCACGGCTTGCCCGGTGTGTAGCCGATCAGGGCGTACAACTCCGCCCGCGTCTGCATCTTGCCGAGTGACGCCTCCATCGAGCCGGTCGCCTTCAGCGACGCGAGGGCCTCATCAACCGCCTTCATCGCCACACGCAGCAGCGACACGGGGTAGATCACGCACTGGTACCCCATCGCGGCAAAGCGGCCGACGGGGATCATCGGCGTCTTGCCGAACTCGGTCATGTTGGCCAGCAGCATCACGCGATCGCAGCCCTGCTGCGCACGCAATCGCCCGGCAAAGTCGCCGAACTCGCCCTCGCTGGTCAGGCCTTCGGGGAAAATCACGTCCGCGCCCGCTCGCACATACGCCGCGGCACGGTCCACCGCGGATTCGAATCCCTCCACGCCGCGTGCATCGGTCCTGGCGCAGATGACCAGCCGCGCATCCGGATCCGCGGGGCTCAGGTCTCGCGCGGCTCGGGCGGCCCACTCGACCTTCTCGACCATGTGATCGGTGCCGACCAGGGCCTTGCCGTCGAGGTGCCCGCAACGCTTGGGGAACTGCTGGTCCTCAAGGTGCAGCCCCGCCGCGCCCGCTCGCGCGTAATCGAGCACTGTCCGCCGGACCATCTCCGCCTCGCCGAAGCCGGTGTCGGCATCGGCGATCAGCGGCAGGCCCGATGCATCGGACACCTCGCGGATCACGCGGCAGAACTGCTCCAGCGTCAGCAGGCCGACATCCGGCACGCCCGCGCTCACGCTCGTCGCGGCTCCGGAGATGTACGTTGCCTCAAACCCCGCCGCTGCGACCGCGCGGCCGCACAGCGCGTTGAACGATCCCGGCATCGCGATGCACCCGCGCTCGCGGATGAGCCGCCTCAGGCGAGAGGCGGGCGCACCCGCGCTCGAATCCTCACGCGTTCGGCTCTTGCCACCGGAATCTGTGCTCATCCCGCTCATCGATCCTCCGATTTCCTCCACCCGACGCCCCCGCACCGCATCACTCCGCACGCAGCGAATCCACCGCCGACTGCACGACCTTGAGGTCCGGTCCCTCGACCACGCGGCACTTGCGTCCGGTTGTCGGCAGGATCAGCCGGAGCCGACCGGCCATTACTTTCTTATCGTCCTTCATCCGATCCACCACCGCCTCACTGGGCGGCAGCCCCATGACGCGTGTCGGCAACCCTGCCTTCTCCAGCAGCGAGCGCACCTCTTCCGCCGTCCCGCGCCGGATCATCCGCTGCGCCTCGCTCGCGCGAACCGCGGCCAGCAGACCGAGCCCGACGGCCTCGCCGTGCTTGAGTGGTCCGACCCGCATCGCCCCGCCGCCATCGCGCCACGACAACCCGCCGAGCGTCTCGATCGCGTGCGCGAAGGTGTGCCCGAGGTTCAGCATCATCCGGCCGCCGTCGCTCCGGGTCGATCGCTCCAGCGGATCGCCCCGCACGACCCGCGACTTGATCGCCACGTTCCGCGTGACCAACTCCACCAGCGCCGATGCGTCAAGGCCACGCAGGCGGGCCATGTTGGCGGCCATCCACTCCAGCAGCTTCGCATCCCCCGCCGCGCCGCCGATCAGGCCGTGCTTGATGCACTCGGCCAGCCCCGAGCAGAACTCCCGCTCGGGCAGCGTCCGCAGCATCGCCACATCGCAGCAGACCAGCACCGGCTGGTGGAAGCACCCGACCGCGTTCTTGACCAGCCGCCGCTTGCCCCCATCTTCCGCGCTGGCCTCGGCCCACACGTTGACGCCCGTCTTTCCGCCCACCGCCGCATCGACCATCGCCAGCAGCGTCGTGGGGCACTGCACCACATCCACGCCACGCCGGTACGTCGCCGCGACAAAGCCCGCGATGTCCGTGACCACGCCGCCGCCGATCGCGATCACGACATCCCCGCGCTCCAGCCGCAGCCGCGCCGCCTCGGCCAGCGCCCTGCCGGCGGACTCGAGGGTCTTGTCCTCCTCGCTGGCCCGCAGGACGCACACACCCCAGCGAACACGCCGCGCATCCAGCCTTCGAATCAGCGGCTCGACCGCGGTCGGCCCGAGGTTCGCATCCACCACCATGAGCGCCGATCGCCGCCCGTGGATCGCCCGCATCACCGCCGCATCATCCGAGCCCAGCAGCCCGACACCCACGAGCACCTCGTAGCGGATGCGCTCGGCCGCGGGAATCGCGACGGCCAGGCGCCGCGTGCGTGCGGCGGGCTTTCTCGCGGGTGTCGCCGCGATCGCCGCTGTCGCCGCGGGAGGGTTCTTGGCGATTGCAGTTCCGGCTCCGGCGGGCCCGGCCGCGCGCTGCTTGGTCACGCGCTGCTTGGCCGCGCGTTGCTGGGTCACGCGCTTCTGGGTCACGCGTTGCTTGCCCCGTGAGATCTTCGCCATGCCCGCTCGCCTCCGATCTCACACGTCTCGGCGCCGCGCGGCTCAGACCGCCGACGGCTCGTACCGGATCATCTTCTCGACCTTGTTCCCCGGCGCCATGATGAGCACCTTGGGCCGATTGACCCGGTACTCATCATCGGTCATCCACGCGTAGTGCATGATGATGACCTTGTCGCCGGCCTCGACAAGGTGGGCCGCCGCGCCGTTGACCTCGATGCACCCGCTGCCGCGTGCGCCCTTGAAGATGTACGTCTCGAAACGCTCGGCGTTCCGGCAGTTGGCGATCGCGACCATGTCGTTGACGCGCATGCCGCAGGCGTCGAGCAGGTCCTCATCGATGGTGATGGAGCCGACATAGTCGGGCCGGGCCGCGGTGACCTGGGCCATGTGAATCTTGCTGTGAACCACGGGTCGGAGCATCGTTCAGAACCGCCAAGAGTTGAGAGCCTCGCTGCACATCCACCGACGCATCACCGCCCGCCCCGCCCTGCATCCCCGCTCTACCCCCCCCCCCCCCCCCCGCCCTGCTCCCCCGCACGCGCCATTCGGGGCGGACTCACCCCTTGCGTGCCAGCCCCGGCGGCCGGGTGCCCGCGGCGCGGGCCCAGTCAACCTTCACCGCATCGGCCCACATGTTCTCGATGTCGTAGTGCGCCCGCGTGTTGGGCTCGAAGATATGCACCACGACATCCATGCAGTCCAGCACGACCCACGTCGTGCGCTCATCTTCGTTGGCCCGTGCCACGCCGTGGCCCATCGCCTCGGCCTTGTCCTTGAGGTTGATCGCGCAGAAGCGCATCTGCCGGTCGCTGGTGCCGGTCGCGACGACGATGTAGTCGGCCAGCGAGTTCATCCCGCGAACATCCAGCACCACGACATCGGTGCACTTGTCATCGGCCAGCATCCGCGCGGCCTCGATCGCGAACGCGCGGGCGGCCCGCTGCTGATCGGTCAGGCCGTCGCCCGCGGCGCCCGCGGCATCGGCGGCCCCCCCGGCCGCGGTCGTCATCCGCGCAGTCTCCGCCGCGTTGGCCGCTCCCGTTTGGGCGCGCTGGCCGATGCGTCGACGCATCCCGCTGGCGGCCTTTGGGGCCTTGCCGCGGGCCGCGGCGACCTTCTTCTTCATCGGCACCGGGAGCTTCTTCCTTGCGACCTTCTTCGCGGCCTTGGCCGCGGGCTTGGCCGCGGGCTTGGTCGCGGGCTTGGCGGGCTTGGCCGCGGCCTTCGCGGGGCTGGCCTTTGCGGGGCCGGCCTTGGTCGGGCCGGCTTTGGCGGGGCGGCGGGAGCTCCCGGCGGCGGCGGTCTTCTTCGTGGTCTTTGCCTTCTTGGCCAAGTGAATCTCCGTGGACCGCGATTGTGCATCACGCCGGTCGCGGGGCCATGGTAGGTTCAACCCGCGTCGATGTCCGCTCGCGAGCATCCGCCGGGCCGTGTTCCCCGCGGCCCTCATCGCTCGTTGCCTCGGCCACTGGCCGGGCGTACCGTTGACCTCACGCCGGCCGCGTGCCAGAGTGGTCTAATGGGGCGGATTGCAAATCCGTTTACCGTCGGTTCGAATCCGACCGCGGCCTTTGTCCTTCGCGTCGCCACCCGGCGCAGCACCCACGCCCGAACACCCAACCCCCCCATGAGCACCACCCTCGCCCCGGACGACGCAGCCATCCGCCGCGCCGCCGAGGCCTTCCGCGCAGACTTCGCCGCCACGCGCCAGCAGATCGCCCGCGTGATCGTCGGCCAGGCCGACATCATCGACAACACGCTCATCGCGCTGTTCTGCGGCGGGCACACGCTGCTGGAGGGCGTGCCGGGGCTGGGCAAGACGCTGCTCATCCGCACGCTCAGCCGCGCGCTGGACCTGTCCTTCTCCCGCATCCAGTTCACGCCCGACCTCATGCCCGCGGACATCGTCGGCACCACGGTGCTCACGGAGTTCGATGAGGCCGACGGCCGCAAGTCGCGCCGTTTCACCTTCCAGCGCGGCCCGATCTTCGCCCAGATGGTCCTGGCCGATGAGATCAACCGCGCCACGCCCAAGACCCAGTCGGCGCTGCTGGAGGCGATGGCCGAGAAGAGCGTGACCGTCGCCGGCGTGTCGCACGCGTTGGACAAGCCCTTCTTCGTCCTGGCCACGCAGAACCCGCTGGAGCAGGAGGGCACCTACCCGCTGCCCGAGGCCCAGCTCGACCGCTTCTTCTTCAAGCTCCTGGTCACCGCGCCGACCCGCGGCGACCTGCACGAGGTCCTCGGCCGCACGACCACCGCCGCGAACCAGACCGTCAGCCCCGTGCTGAACACCGCGCGGGTGCTCGAGCACCAGGCCCTCATCCGCCAGGTGGCCATCACCCCGGCGATCCAGGACTACGCCGTGCGCCTCGTGCTGGCGACGCACCCGCGCGCGGCCTCCGGCGGCAGCGCCAGTATCGGCGGCGGCGGAGCCTCATCGGCATCATCGGCCGCTCCGGAGTCCTTCAGCACGCCGATGGTCGACCGATTCGTGAAAGTGGGGGCCAGCCCCCGCGCGGCCCAGACCCTCGTGCTGGCTGCCAAGTGCCGCGCCCTGCTGGCCTCGCGCAGCGCGGTGACCACCGAGGACATCAAGTCCGCCGCGACCCCCGCGCTGCGTCACCGCCTGATCCTGACCTTCGAAGCCGCGGCTGAGAACATCTCGCCCGATTCGATCATCGACAACCTGCTCTCGACACTCCCGGCCACCGTCCCCTGGACAGCCTGACCGCCCGCGCCCGGCCCGCGCCGCCCCCCGCACTGCCAGCAGCCCTCACGATCCTCCCCCGCTCAGCGGGGGAGGTGGCGAGTCTTCGAGCCGGAGGGGGAGGGGGGAGTGGCACAGTGGCACAGTGGCACAGTGGCGCAGTGGCAGAGTGGCAGAGCCAGAAAGCTCCTCCCCCGTTTCCTCAAGCTCCTCCCCCGGTTCCTACCGGGGAAGGTGGCGAGTCTTCGAGCCGGAGGGGGTGCTTCCGCCCCCTTCCCCCCAGTCCCGCCCCCTTTCCGCCTCACGTCCGCACGCCGTTCTCTTCGTCGTTTCCCCTCAGCCGCCGCGGCCGCGCCGAATCCGCGGCCAGTTCAGCGGCATTTTCGCCCCCGCGCGGACCGTTCCAATGCCCCAAACGGAGGCCGATTCACCCATCTGAGCTTCCCGCGCGCTGTCTTGAGGACCATTTTTGATCAAAAATGGTTCCCGCGCGCTCTCGCGAGGAGCATTTTTGATCAAAAATGCTTCCCGCGCGCTGCCGTGAGGAGCATTTTCGCGCGCTTTTTGTTCCCGCGCGAGCGCGCGAGGAGCATTTTTGTACGAAAATGCTCTCCGCGCGCTGTCGTGAGGAGCATTTTCGCGCGAAAAAACTCCTCGCGCGCTCTCGTGAGAACCTCGCGCGCTGTGCTGAGGACCGTTTTTGATCAAAAATGGTCC
>Ga0315901_10003919_pt1 | contig 18913 bp, 17 predicted proteins | sample LakEriMetagenome_10_FD_203761 | JGI IMG/M metagenome (GOLD analysis project Ga0315901, IMG submission 203761) | Freshwater fungal communities from buoy surface, Lake Erie, Ohio, United States - Buoy 2 MA116 | ecosystem: Environmental > Aquatic > Freshwater > Lake | place: USA: Lake Erie, Ohio...
GTTGCCTACCCGTTACTACCCCGTTTGCCGCTGTCCCCCTTGCGGGTTCTCGCTCGACTTGCATGCCTAATCCACGCCGCCAACGTTCATTCTGAGCCAGGATCAAACCCTTCAATTGTGTTTCCTTCTTCCTCAAGAGACTCACGCCTCCCAAGGCTTCTGTTCGCACGAAGAGCTTGCCGCTGGCATCGGGCACTTTTCTGAATCACAGAAATTGCTCCGAAGCTAGCGCCACATCACGTGACGCCTACTTCTCAGGGCTCTCCAACCAAATTGCCAAAGAACACACAGTCTTGTCAGTCACTCAACTCCGGCTGTTGCCAACCGGCCGAGAATTTGCCAAGCTGCCCTCCGGTGCTCAAACGCAGGGTTCGGCACTCGGGTTCACCGCAAAAATGAAATCGACGACTGCCCTGCCAGGAACTTGCCCAGCTGGGTGAGCCGTCGCTGCGTTGCGAGTGAGAGTGCAGTATATCGGCCGCGGGCCGAGTGTCAATTGAGTCGATGAAGTTTTTTCATGTTTTTTGTTCCGGCTCACGGCAGCAGCCTTCAGAGGCGTCTGGGACCCCCTCCTGACTCTCCCCCAAATGCAACGCCAGCCAGACCGTCGGCGGCTGCTCCTCCGTCCATTCCACCCGATGCCGACATCCTGCCGGTAGCCAGATCCAGTCCCCTGGCCCCAGCTCCCGTACTTCCTCCCCCTCACATCGCAGTCCCGCACGCCCCTGCACGATCAGCACCCATTCGTCCCAGACCTGGTCGTACCAGAACCCCGGCGGCGAGGTCTGGCCCCACGAGACAATCCGCTCAATTCGAGCCCCCGACGCCGTCAGCAGCGTCTCGAACCGCTCACCTCCCTCCCCAGACCCCAATCCCGCCAGCAGATTTCCTCCCTGCGCCGCCATTTCCCACCTGTTGCTGCTGTTTGAGTTTGTCGGTTTGCGAAGTCCGGCCATTCCGGCACCACGACGTGGCATCACGGCAAAGCCAGCCCCAGACCCTCCCGCACTTCCCGCGACTCTCCATCCCCCTCTCGTGCATTCTATCTCCCGAGCCTGTGCCCCTCCGCCTCCAACCAACAACCGAACCCTCCCGCAGCAAACGGGCTGGTGAATGTTTTCGGGCTGGCTTACGATCGACCACGACGTGCTTTCCCTTCTGATGGTCCCACCCCCGCCCTCCCCGCCAGTCATGCCTGAAGCACTCGTCTATCTCAACGGCCAGTTCGTCCCCGCCTCGCAGGCCCACATCGCCATCTTCGACGCCGGGATCGTTCTGGGGGCGACCGTCACCGAAATGACGCGCACCTTTCGGCACCAGCCCTATCGCCTCGAAGAGCATGCCGCCCGGCTGTTTCGCTCGCTCAAGTACGTCCGGATGGACACGGGGCTGATGCCGGCCGACCTGGTTCGTATTTCCCGAGAACTGATCGCGCACAACACCCAACTGATCCATCCCGACGATGAACTGGGGCTGGTGCACTTCGTGACCGCCGGCGAATTCGCCGCCTACGCAGGCTCGGCCGGCCGCTCGGCCCGCATGAAACCAACGGTCTGCGCCCACACGTTCCCCATGCCGTTCGAGTTCTGGTCGAAGAAGATGGCCGAAGGAGCGCACGTCGTTACTCCATCGATCCGCCACGTCCCGCCGCAGTGCTACGATCCCAAAATGAAGTATCGCAGCCGCATGCACTACTACCTCGCCGACAAGGAGACTCAGTTGGTCGATCCCGACGGCGTCTCGCTGCTGCTCGACCTGCAGGGGAACGTGACCGAGACCAGTGGCGCGAACTTCCTGATCGTCGACCGGGGGACCATTGTCTCTCCCACCACCGTCAACATTCTGCCGGGGGTCAGCCGGGGGGTGGTGATCGAGTTGGCCCACAAACTCGGCATCCCTTACGCCGAACGCGACCTGCAGGTGCACTCGGTGATGAATGCCGACGAAGCCTTCCTCGCCAGCACCCCGTTCTGTCTCTGCCCGGCCACCCGCATCAATGGCGTGGCGATTGGCGACGGGCAGATTGGCCCGGTCTACCGCCGGCTGTTGGCCGCCTGGAGCGAAGAGGTGGGCCTGTCGATTGACGATCAGGTCTTCGATTGCGCACGGCGCCGCACCGCCCCGGCGGCCGCGTGAGCAGCAGAGGACCGCCAGAGCCGACCCGGCGCGTGGGGATCGTCGCGCGGCTGACGCGCGAGGCGGAGTCGCAGGCTGGTCTCTGTGGCGTGCCATTTCGCCCACCGAACCGAACGCTGCTGAGACGTGTCCTACCGCGACGCGGTGGTTTCGCAAAGCGTTGTTCCGCGCTGCCGGGGCCGATTCCCGGGTTTCCGCGAAATTCCCCACTCGAATTCATCCACCGTCCGTGGATAGAATAGGGTTCTGCTCATTCACACAGGAGGCCTGTCGCAGGTTGTCTGATCCGAAACGCGTCGATCTGAAAGTCAAGCAAAAACGAGCCGTGCTGGTGGCCGTGGTGCTTCCCGGTGACCAGCGTGATCTGGCCGATCCCCTCGATGAGTTGCGGGGGCTGGCCAAAACCGCCGGGGTCAAATGTGTGGCCCAACTGATCCAGAACCGGTTCGCCCCCGATCCCCGCAGTTGCGTGGGGAAGGGGAAACTCGAGGAACTGAAACAGTTGGTCGAGGGGGTGCAGGCCGACACCATTCTGTTCGACAACAACCTCACCCCGGGGCAGGCCCGCGTGCTCGAAAAAGAGCTGGGCAAGGTCATTGTCGATCGCAGCGAGCTGATTCTCTCGATCTTCGCCGAACACGCCCGGACCTACGAGGCGCAGCTACAGGTCGAACTCGCGCAGCAGCTCTACATGCGCACCCGGCTGAAACGGCTCTGGACCCACCTCGAACGGACCGAAGGGGCGACCGGTTCGACCGGGGGACCGGGCGAACAGCAGATCGAAATCGACCGCCGGCTGGTCGACACCCGCGTGGCCGAGTTGCGGGCCCGCCTGAAAGAGCTCGAACAACGCCGCGAACGGCAGGTCGCGCAGCGGCGGTCGCAGCCCACGGTTTCGCTGGTGGGCTACACCAATGCCGGGAAGAGCACGCTGATGCGGGCGCTGACCGGCGCCGACGTGTACGTCGCCGACCAGCTCTTCGCCACGCTCGACACCCGCACCCGGGTCTGGAACCTGCCGCATCTGGGGAAGGTGCTGCTCTCCGACACCGTCGGCTTCATCCGCGATTTGCCCCACAACCTGGTGGCCTCGTTCCGGTCGACGCTCGAAGAGGCCCGGCACTGCGATGTCTTGCTGCATGTGGTTGATGCCAGCAGCCCCTCCGCCGAGCAGCAGATCCGCACGGTCAATGAGGTGCTGGCGGAAATCGGCATCGATGGCTCGCAGGCAATTCTGGTGCTGAACAAGGCCGATGCGGTGCCCGACCGGTCGATTCTCGACGCGTTGCGGGCAAATCACGCCAGCTCGGTCTCGGTCAGCGCGCTCGAACAGAGCGGATTTGCCAACCTGGAACGGATGGTGGCCGAGCGGCTGGGGAACGGCTTCATCGAACTGCGGCTGACGACCACCGCCGGAGACGGACGCCTGTTCGCCTTCCTCGCCCGACATGGCGAGGTGCTGCACCAGGAATTCACTCCCGAGAAAGCCGAGATCCATTGCCGCCTCCCCCGGCGGTACCAGATGGAGCTTTCCCGTCAATTTCCCGAGGTGCAGGTGGCGAGTGATTTTCCGGCGGAGGCCAACCCACCTCCGTTGGTTGCGGAAGCGGAATTGGCCGAACTGCCCGCTGTTGATCACCCGACCCCGGTCCCCGGCGAATATGTGCCCGTGGGGGAACCGGCCGGAAACGGTTGAACGGCATCGAATGGCCGGGGCGCGGTCGCCTCAGCCGATCTGGATGGGGATCAATTCCTCTGAGGCGTCAGGGCCACGACCACAGCCAGCCACACACCGACGGCGGTCAATCCCACCAGCAGGTTCAGGCAGACTTTGGCGACCACTGGCAGCGATGACTTGTAGATCTTCGTGTTGATGCCGTAAGCGGCTCCTCCCAGGCCTCCTCCGAGCGCTCCCCCGACAAACACCAGGATCAGCGGCCACGCACACAGCAGTTGGCCCGAAACGGGGATTTGGCTGGGCTTCGCCTCGGACGTTGCCGGGGGTTGTTCAGTCACGAGTCTCTCCAGATCCGCAGGACTTCGATGGTGAGAGGGAGGCCAGTTTCCTGGCGACTCATGCGGGCCTTGCCGACGACAATCCGAGCCAACCGGTTTTCCCGGGGCGGCCGCGATCAGGGAATGCAGTCCGTGGCCGCCGTCAGTTGCCGCAGGAGACGGACTGACCCGCAAATCAAAATACGTGTGGTCCACCTCGCGAACAAGATGCTGTCCTGGAAAGGCGGGGACAGGGAGATGGATTCCAACGGGACGGGCACGACACAGCCGCCTGGCTCCGTGAACTGCGTTTTTATGGCGGGGCGATGAATCTTTCGCCAGAATCGGCCGCAGGCTACCCTACCGGAGGGGGTTCGACCCAGGTGGGCCGGGGCAGATGGGACTGTCCGCATGGCTGCGGCCCAACAACCAGTTCTGTTTGTTGATTCGAGGAACCGCGCGATGCGATGCCTGCTGTGGAGTCTTGTGCTGGCCGCGGTGGCCAGTTCGTCTGCCCGGGCCGATGAATGGCCCACCTTCCGGGGATCCCAACGCACCGGGGTCGCTCCCGACAAGGGACTGCTCACCAAGTGGCCCGAAGGGGGTCCCAAGTTGCTGTGGCAGGCCAAAGGAGCCGGCCGGGGCTATTCCAGCCTGGCGATCGCCGGCGGGAAGATCTTCACCCTCGGGGATGGCCCCTCCGGTGCCAGCGACAAAGACGAATATCTCGTCGCCTTCGATCTGGCCTCGGGCAAGCCCGCCTGGCAGACCAAGACCGGTCCCGCCTGGAATGAAGGTCCCGCCCCCTGGCAGTCGTCCCGCAGCACCCCCACCGTCGACGGCGACCGCGTCTACGCCCTCACCGCCCAAGGCAAGCTGGTCTGCGCCCAGACCGCCGATGGGAAGATTCTCTGGCAGAAAGATCTCAAGGCCGACTTCGGCGGCACCAAGGCCGATGGCTGGGGCTACAGCGAATCGGTCCTGATCGACGGCGACCGCCTGATCTGCACCCCCGGCGGTGACAAGGCCACCGTGGTGGCCCTCGACAAGAAATCGGGAGAACTGGTCTGGAAGACATCGCGTGAAGGTGACCGCGGGGCCGGCCATGCCTCGATCGTCATCACCCAGATTGGCGATGTGAAGGTTTATGTCCAGACCACCGGCAGCGGCCCCCTGGGAATTCGCGCCAGCGATGGCAAGCTGCTGTGGCAGTACCCCATCGACCGCACCACCGCCGTCATCCCCACCCCCATCTGCCAGGGAGACCTGGTGTACTTCGTCTGCGGCTACACGCGTGGGGCCTGCCTGCTGAAGCAGGTCGCAACAGGGAATGGCGAGGTGAAGATCGAAGAGAAATATGGCCTGAAGTCGAATCTCGCCAACAAGCACGGCGGTGTGGTGCTCCTGGGTGATTTCATCTACGGCGACTCGGAAGACCAGGGAGTTCCCCAGTGCGTCGAACTGCTGACCGGTGAGTCGAAGTGGAAGAGCCGGGGGTCGGGCAAAGGCTCGGCTGCCGTCACCGCCGCCGACGGCCACCTCTATGTGCACTTCCAGGATGGCACCCTGGCCTTGGTAAAGGCCGATCCCGCCGCCTACACCGAGGTCGGCTCGTTCAAGGTCCCCGGCAGCGGTGAACGCCCCAGCTGGACACAGCCGGTCATTGTCGACGGCAAGCTCTACGTCCGCGAGCAGGATGCACTGCTCTGCTACGACGTGAAGAACAACTGAGTTTTTCCGTTGGTGGAATCTGGCCGGGCGGATCTGGTTTTCAGGTCCGCCCGGTTTTTTGCGCCCGAATGTCAATGTGACTGGTGGACCGTGGGGGGTGGACCATGGACCGTGTTGATCGGAGCGGTCAGGCCAGCAGTTCTTCGATCGGCTTTCCAGCGCAGATCGCCATCGGGCGACCGATGGGGGTCTGGTACTCGCGGGTGAAATCGACTCCAAATGCCACATACAGGGTGGCGTACAGATCGGGCACCTCGATGGGATGCTCGGGGGTGGACTTCTCACCGGTGGGATCGGTCGCCCCCAGAACCACTCCGCGCCGCAGTCCCCCCCCGCCCACCAGGCACGAGAAGCCCGTGGGCCAGTGGTCACGTCCCCCCAAGGGATTGATCGAGGGAGTCCGGCCGAATTCTCCCAGGCAGACCAGCAGCGTGCTGTCGAACAGATCGCGTTCGACCAGGTCGGCCACGAGGGCCGCGAGGGCCGGGTCGAGCGCCTCGGCCCGTGCCTTGTGCGTCTCGAGGTTGTTCACGTGGCTGTCGAAGCCGTCGAGCGTCACCTCGATCGCCCGCACTCCCTCTTCCAGCAGCCGACGGGCTACCAGGCACCCCCGCCCAAAACGGGTGTCCCCATATTTCTCGCGCACCCCGGCCGGTTCGCGGTCGATCTCGAACGCAGCCAATTGGGTCGAATCCATCATCTCCACCGCCCGCTGCACGGTTTGCCGGTGCAGCGTCGCGTCGACCGCCTGGACCCGCCGGCCGCCGAACGCCCGCTCGACCAGGTCGAGCCCCTGCAGACGCCGCTGTTGCCGGGGCGAATCGACCCGGCTCTTGATGTTCTGCAGCCCCGCCCCTGGTTCGTACACCTTGAAGGCGTCGTACTGGTCCCCCAGAAAGCCCCCCCGCCCCGGCCAGGGAGAGCCATTCAACGAAAGATGCAGGGGAATCTGCGTCTGAGCGTTGGGGAACTCATGTGTGAGGACCGCGCCCATCGACGGATGAACCAGCGTCGGATCGGGGCGGTAGCCGGTTTTGACCAGATACGTTCCCCGCTCGTGATCCCCCTCTTTCGAAACAAGCGAGCGAATGAGGTTGAGGTGGTGCAGTTGCTCGGCGACGCGGGGGTACCACTCGGCAATCTGTACCCCCGGCAGCGTCGTGTCGATCGCCCGGGTGTCGCCGCCAATGCGGGTGCCGGGATGTGGATCCCAGGTCTCCAACTGACTGGGCCCCCCCGCCAGCCAGACGAGGATCAGACTGGTGGGACGCTCGGTCCCCCGGGCCCGCGCCAGACGGGGAGAAAGGGCCGGCAGGCTGAACGACAACCCCAACGCCGCCGCACTCCGTAGCACCGTACGGCGGTCGACACGCAGCGCGGGGTGGGATGAAAGGTCACCAGGCATGAGAGGGCGGCTCAGTGGTTCCAACTGAATTCGGTCGCGTTGAGCAGGGTCCAGAAGAGGTCTTCCATCACATCGCGGCGGGCGGGGCGATTCGGCTTCCCGGCAAACATGGCCGTGAACACCGACAGTTCCTCACGCGAGGGACGGCGGGTGAGGCAGACGAGGTAGGCGGTCTCGACCCGCCGTTCGTCATCACCCCCGAAGGCGTTGATCCGGGCACTGCTGTTGAACGGATCGATCTTGAGCGCCTCCCAGGCGAGCTTGCCGTTCATCAGCAGCAGCCGCTGGGGAATGGTCCCCCCCCGATCGAGCAGCTCTCCATCCCCCAGATCGCCATACTCTTTGACGAAATCATTCTGGGTGACCAGCTTCTTGAACCGCATGAACAGATGCGAGTTCTGGTCGATGGTCTGAATCGACGAACTCTGCAGCAGCGAGCCAATCACCTGCTCGGGACGCAGCCGAATGAGGGGAAACACGCCCCATTCCCGTTCGGCGGTCTGCCACAGGTTGTCGTCATCGGCTGTCGCTTCCACGGCGGGAGCCGGGGTCCACTCCGACGACAGACGGAACGGAGCGCTGGCGGTGATCACCTGAATCAGCCGGCGGAGGTCGCAACCATGGGCGCGGAAATCGCTCCCCAGCAGGTCGAGCACGTCGGGTTCGTCGGGAGGATCGCGCAGGTCGTCGACCGGTTCGTACCACGCGCGGCCGAAGAGCAGCCCCCAGACCCGGTTGGCAATCGCCCGTTCGAAACGCCGGTTCTCGGAATGGGTGATCCAGGCGGCCAGTTGGGCCCGGCGGGTGGCGTCGCCTGACAGCCACTCGGGATGAAAGGGGACCTGGGGCGCGACCGTCCGTTGCTCATTCGTCTGCCGGTCGAGCACCTGGAATTCGCGCGGGGTGCCATCCAGCACCGGTTTGTCTTCCAGCCCCACGATCGACTGCCGGGCCTGCCCGTAAAACGCCGCCAGCCCTTCGAAGTCGGGCTGTTTCCAATGATCGAACGGGTGGTCGTGGCATTGGGCGCAGTCAATCCGCTGGCCCAGAAACGCCCGCACTGTCTTCCCCGCCAGTTTCTGACAGTCGAGCTGGTCATTGGCGAACGCGGCCAGCACGAAATTGACCGCCGGCTTGCCCGTGGCCACCCCCGTTGCCGAAACCATCTCGCGGACCAGTTGGTCGTAGGGAGTGTTCCGCTGCAGGTGCCCGGAAAGCCACTGCGTGAAGCGGTCGCGACGGTAGACGATGAACTGCCCCTCGTCGGTCCCGACGAACGCGCGGGCCAGACGCTCGGCGAAATAGTCGGCAAACCGCGGGTCGGCCAGCATCCGGCCCGTCCAGTGCGAGAGCCGATCGGGACGGCGGTCCGCTTCAAACTCGCGGATTTCCTCCAGCGACGGGATGGTCCCTTGCAGCGCCAGCGAGAGCCGGCGCAAGACCTGCAACTCCGACGCCGGTGCCGCCGGAGCGACTCCCGCCTGTTTCCAGCGGGCCTGGAACAGCCGATTGACCGCCGCGACGGGCTCGGCCAGTTGGTCGCTGGTCAGCCCCACTTCGGGCGAGACCGGGCGGGCTGAAACCGGCAGCCGAATCGCCGAAACGACCAGGCCCAGCAGTCCCGCGACGACCGCCAGTGGCAGGAGTGGTTTCCACATGGGTACAGAAGGTTGAAGACCAGCCGAAGTGTCAGACTCGCGATCCGTCATGATACCAGAACTCAGGGAGAGCGCGGCAGAAATTGCAGCGACCAACCCGCAGGCCTGGGCCCCCGAACCGATAGATGTTTTTTGATATGATGCCCCCTCAGCGGGGCGTGGGGATGATCCAGACTGGGGGCTCGGGGGCGAGCGCGAGGTTCCACAGGGAATTGGGGAGAGAGGCCTCAGCGGGAAGCGTCAGGCGGTGGTGTTGCAGCAGGGGAACCAGCAGTTGGCAGGTCAGCTGGCTGGCCCACGACTCCCCCGCACAACCCCGGGGCCCCAGTCCAAAGGGGAGAATACGGCGGGGCGTTTCGGAGTGGTCCCCCGAGGGGAGAAAGCGTTCCGGGCGGAATTCGTCGGGGGCTTCGAACCAGCGGGGGTCGCGCTGGGGCAGAGGCAGAAACAGGAAGACCTGGTCACCGGGAGCGAGGGACTGACCAGCGATTTCCACCCGTTCACAGACCTCGCGCGAGAGGAGGTAGGCCGGGGGATGCAGCCGCAGGGCTTCCCGCCAGCAGGCCGTGAGAGTCGGTGACGGGAGCGCGCCTGGTGAACCGGACTGCTCTGCCATCTCGACGACCACCCGATCCTGCCAGGCGGGCTCCCGCGCGAGGTGCCAGAGCGTCCAGAGCAGCCCGCAGACGGTCGTTTCGTAGCCGTTGAACAACAGGGTGCGGGCTTCGTCGGGACCGGTCTGCGAGGATGCGGAGTGGGCAGCCAGAGTTTGCCGCAGTTGGTGATAGAGGCTGCCGGGACCGGCCTGCTCCCAGAGTTCACGGGTGACGCGGTGAAAGGTGCGCAGTGCCAGGCGTTCGTCCCGCCGGCCCCAGAACGGCCACCAGCGGGGAGGCTGAATGATCTGGAACAGTTGCCTCAGCAGCAGCCCCTGCACACTGCGGAGCGACTGCCGCAGCAGGGGAATGGCGGGGGAATGCGTCTGCCCCGTCAACTGCCAGAGCAACTGCTCCATCCAGCCATCGCGCAGTTCGCGGTCGAGATCGAGGGGGGTCTCGGCCCGCCAGCCGGCGATGCGTTGCTGCCAGGCAGGGTGTGCGGCGGTCACCGCGGTGGAGGAAACGGCCTGGTTCAACACCGGCTGGACCGACTGCCGCTGACGGAGCCAGTCGACTCCTTCGGCCAGCAGTACGCCGTTCCCCAGCGCCCGGGCCAGCACCTGGCGGAAGCGGGTGGTCTTCTGGAACTGCCGCCAGTGGGTGACGAGCACCTGGTGAATGCCCTGCGGATGGGCGAAGGACCAGCAGGTGGTGGTGCCCAGCGGGAACCGGGCAACATCTCCCTGATCGCGCTGCAGTTGGCGGAAGAAGCGGTCGGGGTCCTGCTGCATGAGCCGCAGGTGTTGCCAGCCGTACGGGTCAGTCATGCGGGGAATGCGGGGGTGGTAACCGCCTTGGGGCCAGTGTGTCGTCGCGGATCGTCTGAGGTGAGAGAGTCCGTCGGGAATCAAGTCGATCGTAGACAGCGCCGACGGCATGGGCCATGCCGGAAGCATCGGCGGGGAACCGCACCGGCACGTTGGAGTGACTGGGGTGTGGCCTGGGACGTGTGCGGCAGGAAAGAGGATTTGGGGGAATCAGTCGCAAAAGGGTCAATCGCCACATTGCCCGCACGATCGTGGGAGAGTTATGGTGCTAGTGTCAGAGAATCGTCTCCTTGGCGGCGGATCCCCATGCCGGATGACTTGATTGTCCACCATCCTCCCGAACGCGGCGCGCCGACGCGGCGGTCGGTCGTGGTCTACATGTGCTGCACCAGTTGCTGCTGCCTGCACACGGCGGGGGCGCTGTTGGGGGCCTTGCTGGGGGGAGGATTGGCCCGCCGCCCGGACGACCCGGGGTTTGATCCGCAGCGTGTCATTCCGGGTGTGCATTGGCTGTTCGATCGCCTCCCGCGCACGCAATGGACCTTCTGGTCGAGCCTGTTGGCAGTGGTGGGGCTAAGCGTGCCGGTGTGGGTCTGGAATCTTCAGACCCGGCCGCTCGAAGAAATCGTGGTGTGGACGTTCGTCATCGTTTTGGTTTTTGGGCCGGGCTATGTTCTGGCGGCATGGATTGTCAGCCTGATCCGCCTGGCGATCGGTCCCGCTGGGTCGGTGGGGTCACACGAGTACTGGGCACTGCATCGGACCCTCGGCTGGGCCCTGTTTGGCGCGGTGATGGGGATGGCCCTGATGGGCATGCTGGCCAAGCCGATGGGATTTCAGTTTCTTGACTGAACGCCAGGTGTTTTGTGTCCGACGAACTGCTCATCCGCCATCCCCCCGAACGGCGGCCAACCACCCCGCGCGAGGTCACGCTGTGCGTCGGCTGCTGTTCGCTGTACACGATCGGGGCGCTGCTGGGGGCGTATCTGGGGGGAGGCTTACGACGTCCTGCCGAAGCCCCCCCCTTTGATCCCGACCACCGCATTCCGCTGGTCCGCCGGTTCTTCGTCGGATTGCCCGACAATCAGTGGTATTTCTGGACCAGTCTGGCGGGCGTGTCTCTGGTGGCCGCTTTGGTCCAGCCGGTCGGCATCCTTCAGACCGTGTCTGGCCTCCGGCATCCGCGCGATGCGTTCGTGATCGGGATGCTGTTATTGGTGCTGGGGGGGCCGGTGTATGGACTGGTCGCGTGGCTGGTCGCCTCGCTGTGGATGTCGCTGCGCCCCGCCGGCTCGGTGACGAGGGCCGACTGGGACAATCACTACCGGGCACTCTTGTGGGCCTTTCTGGGAACCCTGCTGGGACTGATCGCGATTGTGCTGCTGACGAGAGCGGGATATGACATCGCACAGTCCCCCGCCGGGTCGCTGCGGCTGACAGCCAATGGGTCGTCACAACGGTTCCCACGGCAACGGGTCTGGTTACGAATCGGGAAGGCCGGGCCAATCCATCGAATGACCGGATCGCTCCACACACAGGATGATGACTGGCCTGGAATCGCCCGGCAGCAAGGTCATGCCGGCACGCATTGAGACGTCTTACGGGGATCATGAACGATGCAAGACAATCTGCTGACACGGCACCCCGCCGAACGGGGAAATCATTCGCGGCCAGAGGCCATCGTCTATTCGGGCTGCTGCTGCCTGATGTACCTCCATACGGTGGGGGCCGTGCTGGGGGCGTTCCTGGCCGGGGGGCTGCGGCGGTCTCCCGAAGAGCCCACGGTGTATGCGCGCTGGCAGCAGAGTCTTCCCTGGACCGCCGTGTTTCGGCACTTGCCCAATCCGCAGTGGCTGTTCTGGTCGAGTCTGGTGTTCCTGCTTCCCTTCGGCACTTTGCTGTGCACTTGGCTGGGGATGAGCCTGACGAGTTGGGTGGTTTATCGTTCTTATCGTTGGAGTCGGGATGATCGAGAGCTGTTTTTCACGCTTTCGGACCATGTGAATTGGGACATGGATGCCATGTTTCCCGGGGTCCGTGTCAGTGATTTCGCGCCCGTGTTAGGCCCGGCGTTGGGTTTGACCATGATGACCCTGTCGTTTCTTCCTTTGATCTTCCTCCCTGCCTGGTGCCTGGCATGGATCCGACTGCAATGCCGGCCTGCGGGGAGTGTGACAATTGGCGAACGAAATGGTCTGCGACGGATGTTGGCCGGAGCGTTTCTCGGACTGCTGCTCGGACTGGCCACCATGATCTTTCTGCGGTCGCAGGGGGTCGACTTGATCCCCAGCCGCCCAAATCAGTTCCGGGGTCTGTGAGCAGACAACATCCACGGAAACTGCAGCGGGGGTGAATTTCCGGGAAACTCCGATTCCCCGCACCATCGAATTCCCGGTCTGATGACCGCATAATTCGCCCCCGCCCAACGGAACACCCACCTCACGAGATTCGGTCGTCGGGTCGAGGTGTCGTCGCAGCTCTAGGCCCCGGCACACACCGGGAACCCTGGCCGGGGGTGGAGGCGCTGGTTGCTGACGCGTCTGGATCCCTTCGCGTTTCGACTGGTGCGGACCGAGAGCGGGCTGACATCGGTGGCCCCCTGGTTTGGGTGGGTGATTCTCCACTGTAGGCGACAACAGCCAGTGCCGATGCCTGGGGACTGCGGAGCGCGGCATCGCGGTGCCCGGACAAGACTGCCCGGTCGCAGTCCTGAATCGGAGATTCGGGACTTGCCTTGAACGCGGCCTCCACGTGACAATTCAACATGAGCTTCTCTGACCGGGATCAAATTGTGTCCGACACCCCCGATGACCTGATCGTACGACACCCGTCTGAACGGGGCCGTACCACACAGCGCTCGGTGGTGGTGTATGCCTGCAGCACCTGCTGTTGCTGCCTGCACACGCTGGGGTCCCTGGCGGGAGCCCTGGTGGGCGGAGGTTTTAAACGGACGGCAGAAGATCCCGGGTTTGATCCGGAACGCCGGATCCCGATGGTTCACTGGCTTTTCGACCGGCTGCCGCGGACCCAGTGGATCTTCTGGAGCAGCCTGGTGGGGGTGGTGTTCATCACGGTGACGGTGTTGTGGCTGCTGCTCGGCTTGACTGGCTTGACGGGGGGCAGGGCCGGTCTGACCGAGGGGCTGGTGGTGGCGCTCTTCAGCCTGGCCATGGGGGGGCCGCTGGTCCCAGTCGCCGCCTGGGTGGTCAGTCTGATCCGGCTGGCGTTTGTGACGCGGGGTCAGGAGGCATCCGAAGAGTTCTGGCTGCTGCACAAGATGCTGCTGTGGTCGTTCGTCGGAACCTTGGCCGGCCTGCTGGTGATGGGGCTGATCCTGCTGATGCTCATGGCGGCCTCCCGCTGACCCCGGGAAGTCTCTGTCCCGGTGAGGCAGAGCGTCGAGTGCCGTGGCCCACAGCCACACACCACTGCCAAAGTCGAGAATAGCCGACCCGTGCCACGACACGTCGAGCCCGGTTGTCGTCCTGTTCCATGCGAGAGTCCGACATGTCCTCGGAGTTGATGATCCGCCACCCGCCCGAACGGAACCGCGTGTGTCGCGGCTCGGTGCGGCTGTACGCCGGTGCCTGTTGCTGCTGCAGTTGCCTGCACACGGTGGGCTCGGTGGTGGGAGCGTTCCTGGGGGGCGGACTGACCCGTCCGGCCGGCGATCCCGGGTTTGATCCCCACCGCCGAATTCCCGGAGTGCATTGGCTCTTCGATGACCTGCCCCGCACCCAATGGGTGTTTTGGTCGAGCCTCTTCTGGGTCTTCGCTGCCAGCCTGCCGGTGATTCTGCTGCTGGCCCACCGCGAGAATTCCGCAGCCGTCCCTCTGGTCGCCAGCGTGCTGTTCCTGCTGCTGGGCCCGCTGTTCCTGGTCGGCGCCTGGCTGCTGGGGGTGCTGCGGCTGGCACAGCTGCCCGCGGGCTCGGTTCAACCCGGCGAGTTCCGGGCCCTGCATCGCACGCTGGGCTGGTCATTGTTTGGGGCGGGGCTGGGAATCGCCCTGATGTTTGGCGTGGTGCTGTTGTTGTAATGTCTCCTGGTTGAGCCTGGAGAAATCCCGAGCCCCGTTGTGTTGATGGACCACAAGGTTTGCCTCGCATGGGGACACGGAGCTAACCTAACCTTTGATGCGTCCATTTTTCACGTTTTCCGGGAAGGGGGGCGACATGTCGAACGATCTGCTGGTCCGCCACTCTCCCGAACGCGGCCGGGGGGCCACCCGGGCCACGATTGTCTATCACGGCAGTTGTTGCACCTGTTGCTGCTGCCTGCATACCGCGGGAGCCCTCGTGGGTGCGTTTGTGGGGGGTGGACTGCGGCGGCGGCCCGATGATCCCGGGTTCGATCCCGACCATCGCATCCCCGGCCTGCACTGGTTGTTTGACCGGCTCCCCCGCACCCAATGGGTCTTCTGGTCGAACCTGTTGTTGATCCTGGTGATGTCTGTCCCGGTGACTGCTCTCTTCGTGGGTTTCCAGCGTCCCCAGGAAATTCCGTTGACGGCGGCCGGGGCCTTCGTCCTGTTGGGGCCGGCCTACCTGCTGGCGGCGTGGCTCGTCAGCCTGGTGAGATTGGCCCGGTGGTCACGTCAACCTGCGACAACCGCCGAGTACTGGGCTCTGCACAAGACCCTGCTCTGGGCCCTCGTGGGAACCGTCCTCGGTCTGCTGGGCATGGGGCTCATCTGGGGAATCATGCAGGGACTCACCTGATGTCCGAGTCGCACTGCCAGGCTTCACGCGAGACAGTGGCCGCGTTTCCCCGGCTGCTCCCGGGCAGCACGGTGATTGCCGCCGAACAGGTCGTCCACCTGATCGCTGGCGAAGACTTCCGGTTCACCATCCAGACCGGTGACGCCACCGAGGTGATCGCCCGCGTGCTCCGCGGCTGCCAGGGAATCCGCCCGCTGGAAGACCTGCTCGCCGGACTGAACCCTGCCGAACAAGAACTCGCCATCCGCATTGTCGAACGGTTGCGCTCCGAACGGATGCTCTTCGATGGCCCGGCCCTCCCTCCACCCGAGACTCCCTGGCGAATCGAAATCGAGGGGACCGGCGTCCTCGCACAGCGTGCCCGGGGGTTGTGGCCGTCTCCCGCTGGAACGATCTGTCATCCGTTGGGGGGAAGCACGACACCGAACAACCCCAACCCCGCCGGTGTCTCGCTCGTTCGCGTGCTGGTTCAGCAAGACCTCGACCTCGCCCAGGTGCTGGAATTCAACCGCCGGCAGTTGGCGGGAGAGGCCGACGCCTGGCTCTGGGTCACCACGGGCCCCCTCGCGCGCGGGTATGTCAGCCCGGTCATCCTGAAGCGCGGCCGTCCCTGTCTGGAGTGTCTGCTGCGGCATTTCCGCCGGCTCTCCCCCGCCCCCCAGTTGTACGACGCGCTGGAACGCCCCGGTGAGCCAACGCAGTTCGTACCGGGTGAACCCGCCGAGCCCCTGGCCCGCATCGTGCTCGAGATCGCCGGCTGGAAACTGCGGCGGTTGGGGCAAGCGCCGGCTGCCGCCAGCCAGTTCGCCCTGCATGTGGTCGAAGCCGAAACCCTCGAGACGGCCCTGCACCCGGTCTGGCTCGACCCCACCTGCCCCGGGTGCGGCGATGGCTGACTGGACCAGCAACCGCTTCACAGGGCTCCTCAAGGCGTTCACCGAGGTTCCCCTGCGGCCGGGCGATCCCGACGTCGCCATCGCGGCCGCCGAGATCGCCGGCTGGCAGGCCGATGCCCCCCCGTTCTACTGCTCTGGTGCCGGTTGGACGCAGGCCGAGGCCAACGCCGCCTGCCGGGGTGAGGGGATCGAACGCTGGCTGACCGCCCCGCAAGCTCACGACGGATCGCTTACCACCTCCCGCAGCCGGTGGCCGCTCGACGAAGCCGCGGTCGCGACCGGCGAGTGGGTGCTGTTTTCGGAAGAGCAACATGCGTTGCCCGGGTTTCCCTTCCAACGGCTCACCGAAACCACAGAATGCCGGTGGGTCTGTTGCCGGGACGCCCTGCAAGGCACTCCGGTCTGGGTCCCCGAAGAGTTCGTCTATCTGCAGCCCCGCGCGGGGGACAGGCAATGGTTCACCCCCGGGTTGTCGACGGGGCTGTCGTGCGGCTTGGCCAGTCACCCGGTGGTGCGGCGCGGGATGCAGGAAGTGCTGGAGCGCGACGCCGTGGTGGGGGCGTGGTGGGGCCGCTATCCGCTCGAAGAGTGGGCCCCGGCCGAAGTGATTGCCCGCCTGTCTCCTGAACAGTGGCGGCGGCTGGACCGGCCCAACCTCGTCTACCGCTTCTACCGCGTGGCCTCCCCCTTCACCCAGCACGTGACGCTGGTCTCGGTCGCGGGAGAGACCCGCGAGGGTTGGGTCATCGCGGTGGGAAGCGCTTGCCGGGAGACCCTGGAGGCGAGCTGGACCAAGTCGCTGCTGGAAGCGGTGCAGGGCCGGCACTGTGTCCGCCGGCTTTACCGCGAATGGATCGAGCAGGGACGGCCACCTCCCGACTATCCCCAGGAATTCCTGCAGCACGCTCTCTTCTACAGCCAGAGTCCCGACTGGCTTCCGCAGACGGTCCTCGAGCGCGGGACAGCGACGCGGGAAGCGGGAGTGGGCTGGACGAACCACGAAGGATTGGCGTCGGTGCAGGAGCGTCTCGGTTCGCGGCGGGTGCTGGTGCGCAGCCTGACCCCGCCGGGGGTGCTGACGGTCGACGAACCGTGGCGGGTGGTGCGGGTGGTCATTCCGGGGCTGCAGCCGCTGCATGGCGACCACCGCCTGCCGTTTCTGGGAGGGCCGTTATGGAACCGGCCGCTCGCCGCCTGGCGCGATCTGCCTCCCCACCCCTTTGCCTGACCCGTTCGCTGGTGCGAGACCCCGATGGAATTTTCCGAGATCGACTCGCTGTTGCGGCTGACCGAGTTGACGCGCGCCAATCTGCCGGGGCTGACCGAGCGGATTCAGGACTTCAGCCAGCAGCCCTCCGAGACCGAACCGCGCCACTACGACGGCTACCGGCAGTGGCCTCTGCCGCGGTTTCGCCCGCGGTGGTGGCCCAGTCTCGACCGGGTGCTGCAGACCCGGCGGTGGCGCCCCGATCTGGCCGAGCGTCCCCTGCGGATGGGGGAGCTGGGGCGACTGCTGCAGTTAGCGCACGGAGTCTGCGCGACGGGCGGCCGGGGGCCAACCCCTTCTGCCGGGGGACTCAATGCCCTCGAACTGTACCTGGTGCATTGGGGCGAGCCCGTCGCGCAAGAGACGGCAGGCCGACCGGCGGCTGGTCCCGGACAGCCCGGGGCTCCACTGCGTCCCCTGGGCCGGGGAGCCCCAGTGCCCACCGGTGTATTCCATTATGATCGGGCAAATCACTCGCTTGCCGAGCTGGCGCGGGTGGCTGGCCGGACCCGTTGGCAGGATCTGATTCCCTCCTGGGGGCTGCTGTCCGGGGGGCGGGTCCTGTGGATCGTGGTGGGGGATGTGGCCCGGGTGCGGGCGAAGTACGGAGTGCGGGCCGAGCGGTTCCTGCTGCTGGAGGCGGGGCACCTGATGCAGAACCTCTGCCTGGTCTCCACCAGCCTGGGGCTGGTGACCATTCCGCTGGGAGGCTTTCTGGAAGGGGAAATCGCCGAGGAGCTGCAGCTGCCGCGCGGAGATCGGGTCTTGTCTTGCGGTGTCTGCGGCGGCGTGCCGTAAGTGGCAGCGCCGCCCGTTTCATACCGAGAGGCTGGCGGATTCCATCTTCGCTGACTGTCTCCTGATCATGAGCGATTGATACGACCCCGGCAGGCGCAGGGGGTTGCCGGTCCGGCGACCGGGTTCCTGGTGTGGACGAGCGCGTGGGTCAGACAACCCCCGTATCACCCGCCTGTCGTCGGGTCTGCGGGTACCGCGCGATCCCCCTTCCGAAGTTCCCCCGTCTCACACCTTCCGGCGGGCCAGCAGCCACTTCCACATCTCGACGTTTGAAGTGAATGTGGGGGCTCCCGCCAGCAGGTTGGTGAACTGCGAATTGCCGTTGGCCAGCAGCTCGGTGAACGCCTCCTGCTGTGACTGCAGGTAAGCGGTTTGTTTCTGCAGGTTCGCCAGGAACCCGGTTCGGCCCAGACGATTCCGCAGGGCGATCCACGACTGCTTCTCGGCCGCCGACATCCGGTGCCCCGGGTCGATCATCAGCCGCCACATCCCCTCGACATACCGCTCCTCGGCGGTGCCGATCGTGGTGAGGGTCTGCGTGTACTGGTTGACCAGGTCGCTCATCAGGAACCGCTGCTGCATCAGCAGGGGATCCTTGATCGCCCGGTACTGGACCAGCCACGACGTCAGCTCGGCCGCCGTCCCCGCCCGACCGACGAAGGTCTGGAACCACGCCTTCAACTGCACGGTGCGCCCCTCGTCCGAATCGAACAGCGAGTTCACCAGCGCCAGCTTGAGGGCGGGGTCATTGGGATTCTTGTTGATCGACGCCGTCCACTTCGACAGCTCGGCGGCGGTCGCCAGCCGCTGGACCAATTGCAGGTAGGTCGCCTGCACATACCGCTGCGTCGGAGCCAGCCCCGCCAGCAGCGCCTCGATAT
>Ga0315901_10003921_pt1 | contig 18903 bp, 16 predicted proteins | sample LakEriMetagenome_10_FD_203761 | JGI IMG/M metagenome (GOLD analysis project Ga0315901, IMG submission 203761) | Freshwater fungal communities from buoy surface, Lake Erie, Ohio, United States - Buoy 2 MA116 | ecosystem: Environmental > Aquatic > Freshwater > Lake | place: USA: Lake Erie, Ohio...
CGCCAAGCGGACAGCCTCTGCCACGTGCTGGGCTTTCACGTCAAACATGCTGTCAGAGTACCAGTTCGAGCCATTTTTTTGATATTCATCGTAGTTTAAAGCACCGGAATTCGCCGCGTCATCATCCCAAAAGTTCTCAACATTGTACGTCGCAACCGTGAGTGTGGCATTGCCTGTGCAGCCTTGAACAATCGCCTTTGTCGTCACGAGGTCGGGACGGCTGGAAGCTGTTGGATTGGGACGCGGTGGATGATTTGGCTGTCTGCGTGCAAAGGCGGGTGCGGCAAAATACAGGGACGGAATGGTAGCAAGAAGGGTCACAAACGAAAGACGAACATGGGACAGTGAGCTCGGGTAACATGAAGACATGCGGAACCTCCGGTCTGTCGAGACTGAATGTCATTATGACAAAAGCTTCAGTGCTTTGGTCGATTAGCAAAGCGTATAAGAAGCGTCAATGGATGATTTTTAAGATTTTTATAGCAGTCCTAAAGCGTCTTAAACACTGATAAAAAAATCTCTACCTAGGTAGGCATGTCAGCTGTGCTGCTCAATCCATTACTTTGCTCTTGGGCTCAATTCAGGACTCGGCGATGGAGGCTGAGAGAGGGGGCCTTGTTGCAGAGAGGATGAATCAGGTGCTTGTGGCGTCACAGAATCTGTGGCCGCTGAGCGCTGAGCGCACCAGTGCGGAATACCCTCACGATCTCGGAGGCTCCACGTTTGCTGCTTGGTTTTAATTTCGGATGCAAAAATGATTTCGTCTGCGCCTTGCCCTACTGATTTCCCAATGACGGTGATCTGCTCACCCACCTTTAAGTTAAGATCCTGTTGTTGAATAAACCAGTGAGGGCCAAGGTGAATTGATTTTTGCCCTTTGTCAGTTTTGATGATGAGCTGGGTACCGCGCATCATATGCGCTTGCGGAACCAATTTTTTTAATTCAACAACGCTCCCCTGCAGGGTGACTTCTGTTCCACTAAAATAAAGTTTGCCGTACGGGCTGCGATAATGCCATCCACCCATTTGCCCAGGTGGCGCAGCCATCGCTGATGTTGCCAGCAGTGCGCATATCATCGCCATAAAAAATGGAGATCCCACAGTTTGAACGGACGCCGCGATTCTGGAACAGATCGATTTCAAATTTGCCCGTGAACACGATATTCGATTCATGCTGTGGTTCTCCAATTTTAAGCTACCTTATTTTTACTTTCATTTATTATTCAAAATGAAAGACTTATTTTGGCTGCTTGGGTTGCCTGAATTCAACCTCAGGCAGATTTTTTATGCTCACTTGCAGCTTCTTTCTTTGCTTCGATTCTCACCTCGCCACCATGAGCAGCTGTCTCTATAATGTTAATCTTTTTCTTTTGTGACTGACTCGATTTGGGCAGTTTCAACATTAGAACACCAGCATCAAAGTGTGCCTGAATTTTATCAGCATCAACGTTGTCAGGCATCTGAACGCGACGTTCAAACGCTCCCAAACGGCGTTCCCGATAGTGAGTTCCACCTTTTTCTGCCTTACGCTCAATCTTGCGCTCGCCCGAAACTACAACCGTATTCCCAACCACTTCAACGTTGATATCTTTGGCATGAAGGCCGGGGATATCGAGACAAAGCTGATAATCGTCGTCTCCCTCCGTCAAATCACAGGCCGGCTCAAAATTTTGCAACGCGCCTTCGCGTCCTCCAAATTCTGTCAGATCATTCATAAGATCTTCAAAGAGGTGATCCATGCGCCGGAAGAAATTGCTCGACAGTGGCGAACTTAAGAATCGAGACGGCAAAAGTGAACGATTGCGCCAGACATCAATGTTACTCATAAATTCCTCCTGTTTTGTCCTCTGGTTGTTTGAGGCAAAAGGAATTTAATGCGCTCAGATGCGCGAGACGAGTCGGATCTATTGATGTCTTCGTATGGGTTTTGTGGGAAGAAGCGCACGGCACGTGGCCTGACTGCCGGCCACGTGCATGCTCACTTGACTGTTAGCTCTGGCCAAAAAATTTGCGCACCCAATTCACGTGCACGGATTGCAATTGGATCATCCGGCAACGCCGTGAGAATTTCGATCCCTTCGCCAACCAAAGCGATCGTGTGTTCGAACTGGGCACTGGGCTTGCCATCCGGCGTGACGGCGGTCCAACCGTCTTTGAGGACCTTGCTGCGCCAATCCCCGCCGTTGATCATCGGCTCGATTGTAAAACACATGCCGCGAACGAGTTTGGTTCCCGTTCCTTCACGTCCGTAGTGAGTGATTGCTGGCTCTTCATGAAACACGCGTCCAATGCCATGCCCCACAAAATCGCGCACCACACTGCAGCCTTTGGACTCAGCATAACTTTGAATTGCATGGCCGATATCGCCGACGCGAGTTCCATGCCGGCAAACAGCCAGCGCACGAGCCAACGATTCTGCAGATGTTTCAGTCACTAAACGACGTTCATCTGACACATTGGCACCGACATAAAAAGTTTTTGATGTATCGCCAAAGTAACCGTCAAGCGTGACCGTCACATCGATATTAATAATATCGCCTTCCGACAGTTTGACGTCCGGATGCGGAATACCATGGCAAATTACATCATTGATACTTGTACACACCGATTTAGGAAATCCGCGATAATTCAGCGGACTCGGATACGCCCCGTGAGCAACGATATAGTCATGCACAATCGTGTTAATTTCTTCGGTTGAAATTCCGGGTTTGACAAATTGCCCGACGTGCTTGAGCGTTTCTGCCGCCAAGCGACCGGCCGCTCTCATGCTCCGAATATCGTCCGCTGATTTCAATTTTGCCACAGATTCAAGCTCCCAATGTGCTCAAGACAGATTTCATCGACTCCAAATCGTGTGTACCTGCAGTGGCAGGATTGTCGAGAGTTTTTTTGCAAAGCCCTTGCAAAACTGTTCCGTTGCCAACTTCGAGCCATAAACGCGGCTGTTCGGCAGCGTTTATATTGTCGAGTGTATGGGTCCACAAAACGGCACTTGCAATTTGTTTGACAAGATGAAGGCGCGTGTAGTCTGCGGCTGTATATTTTTTTGCGTCGACATTCGCATAAAGCGGAATTTTGAGTGCATTTAATGAAACTTTTTCAAGATAATCCTGCATTTCACGGGCCGCTGGCTGCATTAGACTTGAATGAAACGGAGCACTCACCGGCAACGGCAGCCCGCGCCCCAGTTTTTCTGCGCCAATGCGACTAACAACAGCGTCCACAGCCTCTTTGTGGCCACTGATGACGATTTGTGCGCGGGAATTAAAATTCACAGGTTCAACAACAGATGCGGGCGCACTGACTTCACGGCATAGGGCAACAACTCGATCAATCTGGGCACCAACATAGGCAGCCATGCCACCAACACCCACCGGAACAGCGCGTTGCATGGCTTGACCGCGAAAGCGCACCGCCTTGAGGGCATCTCCAAAATTCAAGGCTCCCGAACAAACAAGCGCTGAGTACTCGCCCAAGCTATGCCCCGCAACGGCTGACACTGTGTGTAGGCTTCCGCGCGCAGCCAGAACTCTGAAGGTTGCAACACTGCTCGCCAGTAATGCTGGCTGCGTGTATTCTGTGAGTCCCAGTTGCTTTTGCGGATCTTCGAAACACAGTTTGTCCATTGAGTAACCAAGAGCGTCAGATGCCTCGGCGAACGTCTCACGGTACTCAGAAAAGTTCTCCGCCAATTCACGGCCCATGCCGACGGACTGGCTCCCTTGGCCGGGAAAGAGCATGACCACAGACGACGAAGAATTCACGGAAGTTACCCCCTCTTTATTGGGCTGAAACGATCAAGAACGGTTTGGATAGATCCTATGAAACAGCGTTCTTATAGGTGCGAGCGATGATTTATACGCAACAGAGGAATGTGAGCAAGCGAGCATGGTTAGCTCTGCTCAAATTGCGCGCATACGTAACTCGCCTGTGGTTGAGGCTCTTGGGCCCCCGTTGGACGGTCGGCTGCCTTGTCATTTTTCTCGATGAACAATCTCGTGTCTGCCTGCTCAAGCACCGCGGACGGGTCAAACCATGGGGTCTACCGGGCGGACTTCTGGCATGGCCGGAATCTCCACAGCAAGGTCTTGTGCGAGAGCTCAAAGAAGAACTCTCATGGAGTCTGCCCGCAGATGCGGCGACACTTAAGTCGTTTTCGTTGGAGAAAACCTGCATCAGTGCTCAATTTCCCATGCTCGAGCTCATCTTTCGATTTAGCCGGCCCATCGCCACAGCCGAAATTCAAGACTGGAAATTGCAGAGATCTGAGATTTTGGAGGTAGGTTGGTTCTCCCAAAACCAAATTGCTGAACTCGATGGCCTGCTCGAACGGCATCGCGCCTTACTGCTGGATGTATTGCGCAGCCCCTGACCCTGTCATAAACGAATCGATGTGCTAACGTTCTTTACGTTTGTTTGACCGTCCGGAGGATTATCTCTTGAGCTCTCAGATCAGTGTTTCATTGCCCGATGGTTCCATGCGCAATCTTCCATCGCCGTGCACACTTGCCGATGTTGCCGCCAGTATTGGTCCGGGACTGGCTCGCAGCGCTGTGGCTGGAAAAATCAACGGACAGATCACCGATCTGGGCACCGAGCTCAAAGGCGGGGAAAAGGTCGAGATTGTCGTCGGCAATTCACCTGATGGTCTTGATGTCATTCGGCACTCGACCGCACACCTAATGGCGATGGCCATTCAGGAGCTTTTTCCGGGAACCCAAATCACCATTGGCCCTGTCGTTGAAAACCAGTTTTATTATGACGTAAAGCCTCCCGAAGGCGTCAAAATCAGTTCGAATGACTTTGATGCCATCGAGAAAAAAATGCAGGACATCGTCTCCAAAGATTATAAAGTTCTGCAAAAAGTTGTGTCGCGTGATCAAGCCATCGCTCATTTTCTGAGTATTGGCGAAAAGTTCAAAGCGGAAATTGTTCAGGACATCCCTAACGACCAAGCCATCAAGATTTATGAAATGGGTGATTGGGGAGACCTTTGCCGCGGACCGCATGTGCCGAGTACTGGCAAATTGGGCGCCTTTAAGCTGATGAGCATTGCTGGTGCATACTGGCGCGCCAACAAGGACAACGATCAGTTAACCCGTATTTACGGAACTGCATGGGCAAACAAAAAAGATCTCGATGCCTATATCCACATGCTCGAAGAAGCCAAAAAACGAGATCACGTGCTGCTCGGCAGGCAACTGCAGCTGTTTACGCTCATTCCCGAATCGGCTGTCGGTGCTCCTTTTTTTCTGCCCAACGGCGCAAAGCTTTTTGTCCTTTTGCAAAACTACATTCGCCGCAAACAGGCGGAATTCGGTTTCCGCGAAATTCATACGCCGCAGGTTATGAATGTGGATTTGTGGAAAATGAGCGGACACTACGATAATTACCGAGAAAATATGTTCTTCACGCAGGTCGATGAACAGCAGTATGCTATCAAACCAATGAGCTGTCCTGCACACGTGAAAGTCTTTCAAGCCGGTTTGCGCAGCTATCGTGAATTGCCGATTCGGTATTCCGAATTTGGTGTCGTTCACCGCAATGAATTAAGCGGGACCGTGCACGGCCTGACGCGTGTGCGCAGAATTACTCAAGACGATGGCCACATTTTTTGTGCGCCAGATCAAATTCAAAATGAAATGAAACTCGCGCTGCGTTTTGTGCGTGAAGCCTATCGGGATCTGACGTTCGATGAAGTCAGGTATTATTTGTCAACCCGTCCCGAAAAACGTGTGGGCGCCGAGGAACTGTGGGATACCGCCGAAAACGCCTTAATGGATGCACTTAAATCCGAAGGAATTGACTATATCTTGAACCCCGGTGACGGCGCGTTCTACGGCCCTAAGATTGATATCAAAGTCAAAGACGCGATCGGGCGCTTTCATCAATGTGCGACCCTTCAGCTTGATTTTCAAACGGCAGGGCGCCTGGGTGCCTCATACGTCTCGGCGGCCAACAAGCCTGAAGTTCCTGTGATGATTCACCGAGCCGTCCTCGGTTCGGTCGAACGTTTTATGGGTGTCTTTATTGAGCACACCGCAGGACATTTTCCGCTGGGTTTAACTCCTGTTCAGGCACGGATCGTGACTGTTAAGGAATCCTGTGTCGCGTGGGCAGAAGAGGTGCGTCAGCAACTTTTTAACGCCGGACTGCGCGTTGATACTGATTTCAGCAATGATACGCTCTCTGCCAAAGTGCGCGATGCCCAGGTCAACAAAATTCCTTACATGCTGGTGATTGGCGATAAGGAAGTTGAACACCGGACACTGACTCCGCGCTACCGTGACGGCAAAAACCGGGAGGCGATGTCGCCTCAGGCGTTTGCCGCGCTGGTGAAGGAAGAGTGCGGTGTGTTCTGGGGACTGGACGTCAATCAGCATTGATGAAGGTAGACTTTAGTTTGTGACCGTTATCAATTATCAACGCTATGTTTAAACCAGGGAGGTTTGATTTTTATGATGTCTCGCAGAAACTTTTCTCAGTCATTGATTGTTGTGAGTGGTATGCTATTGACGGGCGTTGCGTGGGCTTCAGAGCAAAAATCAGCTCCAAAAGCCGATGCTGGCCACAAAAAAGCTGCAACCACCAAAGACAACAAAAAAGACAAAACAACAGCCAAAGAGGGAAAAAAAGTGAATCCAAATGCCGTTCTCATCACCATGACAACCAGTAAAGGCACGATCAAGCTCGAGCTCGATAAAGAAAAAGCACCGATCTCGGTGGAAAACTTTGTCAGTTACGTCAAAGCCGGTCATTACGACAAAACGATTTTTCATCGCGTGATCGATAAATTCATGATTCAAGGCGGTGGTTTTGATGAAAAGATGACTCAAAAATCCACCAAGACTCCGATCCGCAGCGAAGCTTCGAACGGTCTGAAGAATGTGCGCGGTGCAATTGCGATGGCGCGAACCAGTGACGTTAATTCGGCCACCGCACAATTTTTTATTAACTTGGTCGACAATCCGTATCTCGATTTCCCTAACAACGGTGGTTACACGGTTTTTGGAAAAGTGACCGAAGGCATGAACGTAGTGGACGACATTGCAACAACTAAGACCTCGACATCAGGAATGCACAGCGACGTTCCCGTAAAGCCCATCGTGATTGAGTCCGTCAAAGTGGATTAATCATTAATCGGCTCTGCAGCCCCTTTTCACCTTAGTTATAGACTCCGTTTTTCAAATTGCACATTCATGTTCAGATCCTCGTCTTGAAGGTTCGATTTAAATTGAGCCGTCGAGGATCTTTGCAAAACCTTTTCAATTACGAAGTCAACCACTTTCCCATCAGGTCTTTGAATAAAACCCATCTGACCAACTTGAATCCCGTCATCACTGCCTAAATTGATTGTTGCCGCGTTTGCATTGAATTTTAGAATCATCCCCTTTTGAACAACTCCTGAGGACGGCGTTCGGGTGATTTTGAGAGTGAATTCACCGACTGAGTCCGGCTGGTCCGCATATGCCCGAATCCAAAGATGTCCTGGCTCACGTAGGACAACCTTGTCTTGCCCCTTGAGTTCAAAACTCAAACCTGTGGGAGTAATGCATTCCGCTTTGACTCCCTTGGCCATTTGATTGGGCCGAAATTCAATATGAGCGAACTCTGAACTGAGCACATCATATTTATACCAATTCGTCCGGTTGCCATTCCGGTAACTGACGGCTCCCTCCTTGACCTGCCCATGGACAAGCACATGAGCCCCTTCCCGTCCTTTGTCAGATCCCGACAAAGCATCGGGATCTTCGGGCTGAAATCGGACAGAGATGGATGCATTCACCGGCTGATTCTGCGTCGATTCGAGCACCAAATAATACGTCCCTGCCTCGACATTAAAAGCCATAGTCAACGGAGATGCCGGCGCTAATTCAACTTCTTTTTGAAAGACTTGACGACGGCCAGCTTCATTTCGGACACTCAATTTAACAAGCCCCGAACTCTTGTTTGCTTGAAGCCCGATCGAAAGAACGCCTCGAGTGAGCACCTCCATTTTTCTCCACGGAACAGTGCTCGCGCCAGCCTGCGATGAAAGTTGAATTGTGCTGCTCTCTTCCCACGAAAGGGGAACTGCGGTTTTGGTTTCTGGCGGACGACTTTCGCAGGCAAGCATCATCAACGAGCTCAGTATCAAGCACGCACTAAAAAAAAACGTCGCCTTGCTGCGGCTCAGTTTGAAAGCTCTCGGCTCACGCATATCACAAATCATATTGGATGGAGACTGGTGAACGCGAGAGTGATTTTCGCTCGTCATCTGACGTCGCCCTCCTGATCTTATGAGTGTGTATCGGAAGAACCATGGGCCCCTCGAACGCATCTCTCGATTCCGTCAAATCAACATTCACAGTGCAAAATTGTTTCACCGTGAAGCTGCTGTCCAATGTGCCGCCGGAACAAAACGAGCGCCATAAGTTGCTGCCATGTCATTGAGAGTGTGGATAACCTGTGGATAACCCAACTGACGGGCGTAGTGGAAGGGGCCGCCTAGGAACGGAGGAAAGCCAAGCCCGAAAATAGCTCCCAAATCTCCGACATCTGCGCTCTCAATAATTCCTTCATCAAGACAACGCGCAGCCTCATTCATAAAAACAAATAAGCAGCGATCAGCAATCAACTTCAGATCCATCTGTCTGCGTTCATCGCCATGTTTAAGGTGTTTGTAAATGGTCGCATCCGGTTTATCTTTTTTACCTTCAACGTAGCTATAAAAGCCGCAGCCGTTTTTCCGTCCTTTACGGTCTTCCGCAATAATCGATTCCAACTCAGGCGGAATTTGCAAACGATCGGCAAAAGGCTCCTTGAGAACTTTAATAATGTGATGGCCGACATCGATCCCGACTTCATCAAGAAGGGTGATAGGCCCAACAGGCATCCCAAATCGCTCCAGCGCTGTATCGATAGCTTCAATGCTCGCGCCTTCAGTTAGAATATTGAGAGCCTCGGCAATTAAAAAGGCGAGAATGCGGGTCGTGTAAAATCCAGGACCATCTTTCACAACAATGATCGTCTTGCCCATCTTGTTGGCGACTTCAAATGCCGCACTTCCCGCACGCGCCGAAGTTTTTTCTGCCGTGATGATTTCAACCAATGGCATTTTCGGCACGGGGGAAAAGAAATGCATTCCGACAACATTTTCCGGCTTGCGCGCAGCGGCTGCAATACGAGAGATGGGCAAGCTGGACGTATTAGATGCAAAGATAAAATCTTCGCTGTGAAGAGACGTTTCGCATTTTTTGAGGACATCATGCTTAATCGCCAAATCTTCAAAGACGGCTTCAATCACGATCGGTGAACCTGCAAGAGAATCATAGGAAGTTGTTGGAACAACGCGTCCCATGGCCGCATCGCGATCGAAACGTTTAATACGTCGCTTGCGCACCCGCTCATCGAAATGTGTCTGCACGGCTTTTAAACCGCGCTGCACGCCGGCACCATCGCGGTCCAACAGTGCGCAGCGGATATTTTTTTCCGAAAGGACGGTCGCAATCCCGCTGCCCATGAGACCCGCGCCCAAAATCCCGACAGGAGATTCACCGTTGAGCAGAGGGTTTATCACCGACTGCTTTGCTGCTTTTTGTGCCTCTGCTTCGAACGGGTTTTTCTTGGCAGCCGTCGTCAAGCGAAAAATATGAATCAGCGAACGGCTCTCTGGTGTCACAACGAGCTCACCAAAAAGCTTGGCTTCCAACTTGAGTCCCTCCGACAACGGTCGGCTGAGTCCTTTCATCAAAGACTCAAGGGCTTTTTTGGGAGCCGGATAAAATCCCTTCGTGTTCTTCTCGATCTGCTCGAGCGCTTTGCGTTCAATAATAGTGCGTCCAATCAGATTGGTCTCCAGAGCCAGCTTTTGAACATCCAATCCGCCACCGTCTGCGGAGGATTTGATCTGCCCCAGAAACCCCAGCGGCGCATGTTTTTTATCGACCGAAAGAGCCTTAGCCGACTGACAAATATTAATCGCCTTTTTGAGCAGCTGATTTTCTGGGACGACATCGCTAACAAGACCCAGTTTTAATGCCTTACGCGCATCGACTTTTTTGCCGGTCAAAATCAAATCAAGAGCGGCCGACACTCCAATGACGCGAGGGAGCCGTTGAGTTCCGCCGCCGCCCGGCAACAGCCCCAACTGAATCTCAGGAAGTCCAAGTTGAGTGGATGAATGCGAAGAGCACACACGCACATGGCAAGCGAGTGCCAACTCAAGTCCACCCCCCAAGCAAATACCGTTGATGGCAGCAACTGATGGCACTGGTGCATCAGCAAACTTTTGAAACACAGCATGCAGCGATCGCGATGCCTCTTCGCCCTCCTGCTGCGTTGTCAGAGTATCAAAAATGCTGATATCCACTCCCGCAGCAAAACAATTTGGTTTGGAGGATGTGAAGATCAAGCCGGCTATCTGCGGTGTTGCCAACGCAGCTGTCAGGATTTGATCAAGATCGGCGAGAATCTCGCGCGAGAAGGCGTTCATAGCTTTGGATTCATCATGAAAATCGATGATGCAGACGTTGTCTTGCCAGGTCACGCGGAGGGCTTTTGTTGATGAGCGGATGGTGTCGTTCATTGGAGAATTCCTCGTGAGTTTTTATTTTTGCGAATGAGTTTCGAGCAGCATGGCTTGTCCCATGCCGCCGGCTGCACAAATAGCAACAAGGGCATAGCGTGCCCCCGTGCGCTGAGCGATTCTCAAAGCCCGACCAACCAACCGTCCGCCGGTGGCACCAAACGGATGTCCGTATGCAATTGAACCACCGTCGATATTCATCTTCGCCGGGTCAATAACACCGAAAGCACCCTCTAGGCCCAACGCCTCCTGACAAAATCGTGTGCTGCTCATCGCATCGAGACAACTCAAGACCTGCGCCGCAAAAGCCTCATGAATTTCAAACACCCCGATGTCTGACAAATTAAGCCGATGCTTCATCAGCAATTTAGGAATGGCATAAGCCGGTCCAATGAGCAGCTGATCTTTGGGATCTACGGCAACAGTTACAGAATCGACAATGTAACCCAGGATTGGAAGATCATGCTCTGCTGCATAGTCAGAGCGCGCAAGAAGTACAGCGGAGGCGCCATCTGTAAGCGCACTCGAATTTCCAGCCGTGAGTGTTCCATTGCGTTTGTCAAACGCCGGCTTTAGCTTGGCCAACGCTTCAAGTGAGGTGTCAGCACGAACAATGTTGTCTGCATCGACAAAATTTTCTTTGCCAACTCCTGACCAGACAGGAACAATTTCATCCTTCAAAAACCCTTTTTCAACCGCAGCAGCAGCGCGGTGATGGCTGCGCATGGTGAGCTCATCTTGCCGCTCACGCGAAATATCGTTTTTAACCGCCATCTGTTCGCCATGTTCACCCATTGTAAATCCGGTGAAAGGTTCAGCGAGTGCCGGCGGCTTGGGAAGAAAGGCTTTTGGATTAAAATCCCCAAGCATCATCAATTTTTCTTTAAGCGATTTTGTGCGTGACAGACGGGTCAAAAATCTGCGTGCATCATCTGAAAACGTGATGGGCACATCAGAAAGAACCTCCACGCCGCCGGCAAGCACCATGCGGTTGCGTCCGGCTTGGATCGCGTCGGCAGCCAATTGAATTGCCTGCAACGAGCTCGCACAGGCTCGGTTGAGAGTGTAGCCGGGAATGGATTTTGGTAAACCTGCAAAAAGGACAATGTCTCGCGCGATATTGGGATTTTTGGTCTGCGGGACCACGGCACCCCAAATGACTTCATCAATGTCAGCAGCATTGGCTCCGGTGCGAGCAATGACTTCGGTTGCCGGCCGCAGGCTCAAACTCAGTGGCGTCTCACGCTCAAAAACCCCAAAGGAACGGACGAAGGGAGTTCTTACAGCCCCAACCACAGCAACCCGAGGAGCGGCGGTGTGGGCTGTCGTATTGCCTCTCGATTTGCGCGATGAATCGGAGACACTCTGAAGGTCATCGGTCGCCAAGTCAGCTGCTGATTCGGATGTCGCGGCTCTGTTTTTTTGCGTCATGGAATCCCTCCGGAACGTTGCAGGAATAGCTCGGTCCACACGTGTTCGACAAAGATTATCGGAACTTGCGCTCCGAGCAAAGTCTGACTCTTGTCACTTGGTTGTCATCGATTCAACTTCCGCATAGAACCTGATTTTGAAAGAAACGAAGAAAGGTAAAAACAATGGGTCGTCACGCAACTGTTGCAGGCCGGATGGCTGCGAGCTCTGCTGCACGCGGCAGAATTTTTACGAAATTAGCGCGCGAGATTATGGTCGCGGCGCGCACGGGAAGTGATCCGAGTTTCAATTCCAAACTCCGTTTGGCAGTCGATCGTGCCCGCGATAATAATATGCCCAAGGATGTGATCGAACGCGCCATTAAAAAGGGCGCCGGCGAGCTCGAAGGAATGACGTTCGAAGAGATCACCTATGAAGGCTATGGTCCCGGTGGATCGGCCATCCTCGTTGAGGTCCTGACAGATAACCGCAATCGCACAAATCCTGAGCTTCGCAAAATCTTCACCAAGCATAGTGGAAACATGGGTGAGATTGGTTCCGTGGCGTGGATGTTCAAAAAGAAAGGTCTATTGGACATCGCATTAGGCGCAGTGACAGAAGACAAAGTCATGGAGCTCGCCCTTGAAGCAGGAGCCGATGATGTCGTTGTCGAGGACGGTTTTGCCACGGTGTACACCGAGCCGACAGCCTTTGCATCAGTGCGCGATGCGCTTGTGGCCGGGGGACTGCAATTTGACAAAGCCGGCCTGGAAATGGTGCCGGACACACGCGTTTCACTCAAAGGTGACAATGCAAAAGCTGCTCTTGAGCTGGTTGAAAAACTCGAAGAACAGGATGACGTGCAGGCGGTTTATTACAATTTCGACGTTGAAGAATGAGTGGACGTTGAACCTGATTTCAGCATTTCGCTCATGCCGCCCAACGAGCTGAGTACTCCCGAGGCCTCGTAAGGAATAAAGACTTTATCGGTATTTTTACTGGTCATTTCGCCAAAGCGTTTGAGATACTCCATAGCGACCAAATATTGCGATGCAACTTTTGCGTCGCCAAACGCATCTCTCACACTCGCAATGGCTGTGGCCTGTGCACGTGCAACGGCCTCAATGCTGCGCGCCTGGCCGTCGGCGCGGGCAATCAAGGCGTCCTTATCACCCAAAGCCTGGTTGATTTTCTCTTGCTGTTCACCTTGCGAGCGTTCAATGCGGCTCTGCTTGTCACCCTCAGCTTCAAGAATGCGGCTTTGTTTGGATCCTTCAGCCGAAAGAACCTGAGCACGTCGTTCACGCTCTGCCTGCATCTGTTTTTCCATCGCCTGTTGCACTTCAACCGGCGGAGTAATGTTTCTCAGTTCAACCCGATTGACTTTGAGCCCCCACTTATCCGCCGTTTCGTCCAAGACAGCCTTCAAACGAGTGTTGATGGCATCACGGCTGGAGAGCGTGTGGTCGAGTTCCAATTCACCAATCAAATTTCGCAATGTTGTTTGTGTCAGCTGCCCGATAGCAAGGGGCAGTGATTGAATTTCGTAGGCAGCACGGCGCACGTCGGTAATTTGAGTATAGATAATCGCGTCAACCGTAATACCGACGTTATCTTTTGTAATCACCCGCTGCTCGGGGATATCCATCACAACCTCGCGCAAGTCGATGCGATCGAGAGGCAATATGACACCATTTCGTACCCAAAGCATTTGTCGTGGTTGATCGATGAATGGCAGGATCAACTGCGGACCAGAATTCAGAATTGCATGAAACCGACCCAAGCGCTCGATAATCATACATTCCTGTTGTCGTATAACATAAATACCTTTAACAATGGCGAACAAAACAATGATCGCAAAAGCAATCAACAGCAAACCTAGAAATTCCATAACTGCAAAACCTCCTATATTTTTTCGATGAGAATTTTATTCCCTGATACTCCAGTCACGCGTACGCGCGAACCAACTTCAAGACCGCCCTCTTGATCTTGACTCTGCTTAGATTCCAAGACCTCCCACGTATCGCCGAAAATTTTGACCTGAAAACCTCCGCTCACCGTAGGTAAAGCCACGACGATTCCCACTTGACCAACAGGACCCATCGCACCCGCCGGCGTCGTGCGATTGATGTTCTCGCGCAATTTGGCCAACGCAATCACTGCCAAGCCGCTACCACAAATAAAAAACACACCGTGCAACCAGAGTTCCGGCCTAAAATAAGCCACAACAGCCGTGCAAAGTCCCGCAAGCCCAATGGGCAGCAGGACAAATCCAGAAACAAAAATTTCAAGAATAATCAAAAGAACACTGATAATAATATACCATTGGTAGAGTTCCATAGGACTGATGCTCCTCCCAGCCTGACAAGCTATCACGCCAGACACAAAAAAACCGCAAAGCGCAGTGCGCGTTGCGGTGAGGAGGGCTCGCGGATTCGCACATGGCTGACCCGCGGGTTGAGAATAAAAGGCTTATTGATATGCAATAACCTTCCTCAATAACACTTTCTTTGAGCGGACAGTTCTGTCTGATTTGAACGAAATCTTTACGGGAAGCGGCAGCTTTTCAAACACCCGGGTCTGATTTCCCGAGAGAATGGTTGTGTGCCCATCTCCGTCCACCAAAGTGACAAAGTCAGCATTAGCTTCGGTATTAAGACTCAGCTCGAAGCTCATCGAATGACCGACATCGGCACCATACGACACAAGAGTTCTTTCATCATTATTCCAAAACGGGCCAAAATACCTGTTCTGCAGACTGATGACTGTATCGCTAGGCTGTGGCGATGGCTGTGCGGTCGGTTGCGGTACAGGTAAAGACGTTGGCACAGGGATAGGATTTGGCTGCTGAACGTCGCCAATAAATTCTCTGACGGGTGTGTTCACAATGTAGGTGCCATAATTCCAAGGAACTCGACCGCCATCGTGAATACCGATAATCTTAAGTGTCGAGTCATCGAGAATCGTGCTTCCGCTATTTCCGGGCTCAGTATCGCATTGATGGCTGAACTCATCTGTTCCCCACCCACCATTGCTGGGATTTTCAAGTGTGCACGTCTGTGACCATTCCAAGGGACGCAATTGCGGATGACCAAAAATAGTCAAAGTTGAGCCTATTTTAGGCTTGACAGACAAATCCATCTCAACAGAAACCGGAGGCACAGGAGACACACGGAAAATCGCATAGTCGCGGTTGTCGTTGAGCTCTGCTGCAAGAATCATCGTACAATTTGACTTCATGTACGGAGCCTTGTCTTTGCGATAACCCCATTCGACAGTCACCTTATCACAGGGCCTGTTGTTGATGCGCTTTTCGGGAGCATCAAAACAATGGCCAGCCGTAATAACTAACCCTTGACCGATGTGAGTGGCCGTACAGCCCATCGAGATTTTCCCAAAGGCATCAATCAGTGGCCGATACTTGCTGGGAATATTCGCTCCATCCTGAATGACAGGTGTCAGTTCATTGGAACCGATGATTTTTTCAATTGTGTCGGGGGTGCGATAAGACGATACAAACGTCAACAGACCGTTGGGGCCTTCCACGCGGCGAATGGCTCTATCGGTCGGGGTTGAGCCGCAGGCGGCAATAAAACCGACAGCACCGAGAGTGAGCGAAGTTCGAAGAGAAATCATGGTCAGCTGGCTGCGATCCATCGTGGCCCCCTTTGTCATTGGGAAAGCGAAGAAGCTCGCTTTCCATGAGTACAAACGTCTGACGCTTCGCGTGCAAAAGTCTTATTGTCCTGTGTCACCCGGCACCCTACAAAAGCCATAGACATCCTGCAAGCCGACTGGCCAGTTTTTTTAGTACTGAGGATCAGGCCCGTGGATCAAAGGCCTTACGAATCGCCTCGCCGAGAAAATTGAGGCAGAGAATCGTGAGAAAAAGGAAGACACTGGGAAAAACAGCTAGCCACCACGCGACTTGGTAATTAGCCCTTGCCTGATCAAGCAACTCCCCCCAGCTGGGCGTCGGCGGAGGAACACCAAATCCCAAAAGATCCAAGGAAGCCAGAGAGTATATGCCGCCGATCACGGCCATGGGTGAAAATGTAATAATAGGAATGAGGCTATTGGGAAGAATATGCTTGAAGAGCAGACGAGTGCGTCCTGCGCCCATCGATACTGCAGCTTCCGTAAAAGTCAGATTCCGATTTCGCAACGCCTCCAGCCGCATGTATTGAGCGATCCCCGTCCAACCAAACAAACAAAGGAAAAGCGCCAGAATTGCCGGACTTGGCGTCATCACAGAAACGATGAAAAGAAGCAGCGGAAAATGTGGGGTGGATTGAAAGATTTCAATCAGCCGCTGCCCGTAAAGATCAACACGGCCCCCAACAAAGCCCGTGAATAATCCAATCACGGTCCCCATCAGGTACGTCACAATCCAGTAGGCGATTCCAAATAAAAACGATATCCGCGTGCCATAAAGAAGACGGGCAAATACATCACGTCCGGCACTATCTGTGCCCATCAAATGAGAGGCACTCGGTGGCGATAAATACTCCGATTGCTCACTGTCAATTTCAAAGGGATCCCATGAAAGCAAGGGCCACAAGGACCATTGGTACTGTGGCTTGAGCTCGCGGTAATCAACAATACCCGCACCTTCCTGTCCCAATTGTTCGCGACTATATTGCACATACGCAGGAACAATCAGCCGATCATTAAATTTAGCGATGATAGGTCGTGAGTTGGTGATCAACTCGGCGCACAAGCTTGACACAAGCATCAACAACAAAAGACCAATCGACACCATGGCACGTTTTGAGCCTCTGATGTGCTGCAAGCGTCGTTGAAAATCGGGTGACATCATCGGCCAGCCTCAATCTTTAGAAGAAAAATCAATGCGCGGATCAATCAAACGGTAGAGAATATCCGACAACAGCAGAGCGAATTGACCAAGAATGGCAACAATCGCGATTACTGCCATCACGATCGGATAGTCCCGCTCAATGGTCGCTTGATAAAGAAGCTTACCGATGCCATCAAGATTGAAAATTTTCTCGATGAGCAGGCTGCCACTGAAAAACGCAAGCAAAATTCCGCCAAAACCCGTTGAAATAGGGAGTATCGCATTGCGCAATGCATGCTTAAATACAACCACCCGTTGCGAAACCCCGCGCGCAAGCGCCGCGCGCACGTAGTCCTGTTTGATCTGTTCGATGATTGAATTTTTCATAAGAATTGTCAGCGTCGTAAAGTTGCCAATCATATAACAGATCAGCGGCAGCACCATGTGCCATGTCACATCTTTAAATTTTTCCCACAGAGTAAAAGACTCCCAGTCAAGAGAGTGAAGGCCCTGAATCGGAAACCACTCAAAATACTGCCCACCCGCAAAAAAGTGAATGAGCAAAATAGCCAGCATGAATTCGGGGACGCTATACAAAACAAAAAGAAGTCCACTCGTGGACATATCGAACCGTGAACCATCGCGCAGCGCCTTGATAATTCCAAGAGGAATGCACACAAGATAGGTTAAAAAGAAACTGGTCAAACCAAATATAAGCGACACCGGTAGCTTCGAGACAATGACATCCAAAACTTTTTGTCCCTGCGTATGAGAGTAACCAAATTCAAGCTGGGCCAGGTCTTTGAGCCACAAACCGTAACGCACATAAATAGGCTTATCGAAATTATAACGCTTCTTGAGTTCTTCAACGACTTCTTCTGTCACAGCCCTGTTGCTTGCGCTGCCGGCCCCGTGGCCTGCCTCACCGCCCGCTCCGGAACCTCCGGAAAAGCGAATTTTAGCGAGGTAATTTTCCACCGGCCCGCCGGGAGCAATTTGAAAAACTCCAAAGCAAAGGATTGTGATTCCAAAAAAGGTTGGAATCATCAAAAGAATCCGGCGGAGAAGATAGCTCGGAAAATTCATCGGCCGCGCGCCTTTCAATCATGTGTATTCGTGTACTTAAGATCACGCCGGACTGTTAGCGGTTATTTGGGCAGAATCTGCCAAAACGAGCGGCCGATTGTGTAATTGAAGGTATCACGCTCTTTTTTGACATAACTCTGATGCGCGTACAGCGAATACAATCGCTCCGTCATAAACGTGTACGGCTGATCATTGTAGATTGTCTTTTGAAGCTGACGGGCTATTTCGTTGCGTTTCTTCGAATCGAGTGTCTTACGATGCTGATCAATCAGTGCATCGACTTCTGGACTGGAATAACCGATAAAGTTACTGCCCTTGTCGCCCATCGAACTGCTGTGCCAGATCTGCTTTAAATCACCATCATAATCGCGTGTCCACGCTAAAACCGCACCATCGAATTTCCGATCGTCAAGCAATTTGGTGAAGGTCGTCCAGTCAATAGGCTTTAGGTTAATGGCAATCCCCACTTTGGCAGCCTTTTGCTTAAAATCAACCATTTTTGGTTCAGTTGTTTCTTTCGCCTGCTGCGGATAAATGATCGTGAGTTCCAAACGCTGACCGCCTTTTACCAACACTCCATCGGCACCAGCCTTCGTCCAACCGGCGGCAGCAAGACGCTCACGCGCTTTTTTGAGATCAAATTCCACAGGCTTGAGCGACGGATCATGCTGAGGACTCTTGACACTATAAGGCCCGACCGTGGGTTCCTGCATGTCATATTCTATCTTGCTGATCCAGGTTTTGAGATCAGCGACGTGTGAAAGCGCCCAGCGAACGTCCTTATTGGCAAGAATCGGATTTTTGAAATTCCAGCCAATGAATCCATACCCAACCGGCGCTTTGTTGACAGTTTTCACTTTAATTATTTTTGATTTGAACTCTGGACCGTTGGTCTGCTTGACCCACTGTTTGGGAAGAAGCCCCTTAAAGGTCAAATCACCTTTGCGAAATATTTCAAACTCCACATTCTGTTCGGGAATAACTTTGAAAATATACCGGTCATAATTCCATTGTCCTCTCTTGATGAGTTCATCATTGTTCC
>Ga0315901_10003923_pt1 | contig 18900 bp, 13 predicted proteins | sample LakEriMetagenome_10_FD_203761 | JGI IMG/M metagenome (GOLD analysis project Ga0315901, IMG submission 203761) | Freshwater fungal communities from buoy surface, Lake Erie, Ohio, United States - Buoy 2 MA116 | ecosystem: Environmental > Aquatic > Freshwater > Lake | place: USA: Lake Erie, Ohio...
AAAGTTAACCAATCATAAGGACGAACCCATGCGGAGGATAGAGATCCCGTATCAGTCGAGAACAATGGTTTGTTTCCAAGATAAGCTTTTATAAACGTTGCCATATTATGTTGTTATAAAATAAAGTGTGTTTGGATCTTTAATACTAATCGCATCGTATTGTGTTTGAGTTAAAGCGCGAATAAAATATACGGGAGTAGCATCTGACGTATTTGTTCTAACATAAGAAGCACTATTAGATGAAAGAGTAGTATAAGCACTTTGCCAATTAGCGGTTAAAGATTTAATATCGGTTCCTTGGTAGTTCCAATTAGCAGAATTAGATTGAACTGTAGTATATGTTGAATCCCAATTACCAGATACGTTTAAAAATGAAAGATCAACTCCACTTAAATAAGCAGCGGAATTAGAAATTAAGTTGGTATAAGCTTCATTACCTCCAACCCAACCGGCAGTAAGAGCTTTAATATCAGTTCCATCATAATTCCATGTTGAAGAATTGGATTGAACTGTAGTATATGTGCTTTCCCAATTAGCTGATAACTGACTAACATCTGATGATGATCCGCCAAGATTCCAATTAGCAGAATTAGATTGTACTGTTGTTCTGGTGTCTTGTATATTACCAGAAACATCAAAATTCAAATCAGTAAACCCTATAGTATTATCTAAAATAATGTCTGTCGTAACAGAACTTAGAGCTAATGATTTAGTTTTAATTTTAGAGATTGACATTTTGTATATATTTATCTTTAAACCAAACAAATCTTAGTTTGCTTATATTAGATAAAAAAAAATATAAATAATAATATGAATGATAATGAATCAACTATAGTAGAATCAACTAGTGCAGTAGAAAATTTTTCAATTTCCAGCTTGAGAGAAGGATATTTGAATGTAAATCTTGTTAATCCTTCGGATTATTACAATTCTAATAAAGAATTAAACGAGTATTTAAAAGATTTGATAACTACAAATATTCAAGACGAAACCTCTTCATGGTCAATCGTAGAAGAATATAACGAATTTAGACCAACTGATTATATTCAAAACCCAAGACCTATTCGTTCATTCAAAGTAGAAAATTCAACAAATAAAAATACAAAAATATTTTGTTTTGATATTGCTGGTTGTCTTTAAGCTCTTGAATATGTAAAATTATATTCAAATCCATCATATAATGCTGGATTTGGATTGTATTCTCCGCTTAATGCGGTAACAACTCCATAAGTATAGCTTGCCTCGGCGTCTATAGGTACATATACAATACTACTCCAGTGCTCCCAAGCTCCTACAGATTGTTTATATAAATTAAATACCGTAGTTTTTTGTTTTAATTCATTTGGAGAAAAAAGAAATCTAACTGTTCTAAGCCATGTATTTGAGTTTGTTTTTCTTAATATATCGCTTTCATGTTTTTTTCTACCTGAATATGTACTTCCAATAACGAGAGGAGATAAATTGGCGGTTGTTATGGCTTCATATGTTGATGGACGTGATCCATATACCCCCCAGCCATCAGTTCTTTGTGACATCCCAGCAGCAATATTCAAATTACTGCTTGTAGTTGAAACGAATGTGTTATATCTCGTTGCAGGATTTGACCCTCCATTTATTCCATTAGTTGTTGGCCAATCAGAAGTATAAAATTGCAACCACCATAATTTTTTTCTTCCGGGTGTTCCATAAACAGTAACGTTGTGGTCGCTGCAAACATGAGCATGACCGCCGGGGCTATACGTTAAATTATTATTTCCTGCATCCTCAAAAAGAGGATGAGAATGAGCATAATTACATGATCCTGTATTAATAATTTGAGCTGGAGTTCCGTCGGTTTTTAAAGTATAAAGAGGAAGATCTCTTACGTTTGTTTTATTTGCAGGAAGATTCACTGCGCCAGTACCATTGAAACGAGTCATGGAACTTTTTACTTGATTTGCATCAGTTTTTACAGTAAGAACATATTTTGCATATACAACATTACTTGGTTTTATGATAATAGGAGTATTTAAAGTAGCTCTGCTAAAAATTCCATATCTATTATCGGCACTAAAAGTTTGTGACCAACTACATCCTATTTCATTAATAGCATATGTAGATAATGGAGCAGCAATTGAATTAAATGATGAAGCCATTTCAAATCGTGTTAATCTAGTAAAAGTAATTAATTGATCTCCGTTTAAAGGATCAGTAGAAAGCATTGTTCCTGTTGTTGCTTCAACATTTCTTTCGGTATACTCAGAAGGAGAAATAGCACTAACTAATTTAAAATTACTATATGATTCAGAACCATAACCTGTGCTACCAGTTCCAAGCATAATATATCGCATATTATTAACAAACGCTAGTTGAGAACTATCAGTATCCTCTGGATGCGGCGCTCCAGTTGATCTATCTCCAACGAATCTTCTCATTCCCCAATCTGTAATTAAATTTTCTGTTTCTCCCAATACGTTCATTTTTTCGTCGTAGAGAGTATATTGTCCGGCTAAAGATGTGTTACAATCGAAGTTCATATTTATTATATTTATATTTTTTAATTAAATTTTAATTAAATTTTTATGTTATTCCCCATTTTGTTCTTAAATTATTTCCAATTAATTGAAGTTCCGGATCAGGCAAAGTACAATTTGCGTAAATTATTTCTCCTAACGGTCCTTTGTGTCGATATCCTCCATATGTACCAACACTATTAACAAAAACGTCTGTTGCTGTATTCCACGCATCGTTGTAGTCCGCTTGATCTACAGCTCCTCTAAGAGTTGAAACCGTTGCTAAAGGAATTGTTGGAACCGTAAAGCTAGAATTGTATAAAGCTCCTCTTACTATTCGGATATTTGAAATGTACCCATTAAACGGTAATTCTCCTTGACTAGCCAAAGCTCCAACCGCTACTGGCTGAGAAGATTGATAATTGAATCCTGTTTTCTTTGACAATGTAGTTCCCGCAACACCATTAACATAACCCGTGCAGCCGTTATTGTTTTTTACGATAGCCACGTGAATCCAAGTATTATTTGGAATCGCTCCTGTTATTGGATTGTCGGACCAACCTTCTCCATCGAATGCACTTCCTATTCTCAAATAGTTGTTTCCATCAACATAAACACACCAACCGCTTGTTGCTGTATTTGCTCGCGCTCCTGCAATTCCTCTGTTTCCTGATCCCATTAAATAAATCCAGCATTCAATAGTGACGTTTGATGAGCTTGTACTATTGTTTGTAGTAAAATTAAATGTACTTGTGTTTGGAGTAGTTACATATGAACTTCCGTTAAAGTACCAAGCTGAAGTGTTTGTTCCGCTTATTGACACTGAAGAAACCGTAGGAGTTCCAACAGTAGTAAACGCTGCTCCTTTTCCGCTGTTGTCTATAATTGTAGAATTTTGTAAAGTCAATAAGCAGCAATCTTGAGCAAGTCCACTCATATACAACGCATTAGCGTTTTTAGTTACTCCAACAAACGTTGGTCCTAAATTGGGTTTTGGATAGCTATATCCTTTTAAAGCATATATTTGATTATCGTTCCATTGCAATGCAGTAGAATAGTTAGTAGAATTTTTATCTCCTAATGATAAACTATAATCTCCAGAAGCTTGTCTTCTATACACAAAAAACGTAGTAGCATTTGCTGCTGAAAGAGATATAGGAGTAGATAAATTTAAAAAATCATCTGTTCCGTCAAATACTAAAGCAGAACGTGTACCAATACTATTAGTCGAAAGCGTTGGTGTTGAAGTCCCATTAGTTTGAAATGCGACGTTAGCCATTGGAGATTTATCTAGCCAACGAACTTCATCGGAAGGTTGATTTCCTTGCGCAAGCATTACCACATTATTAAAATTAGGATCTCCAGAACTAGAATTTGGATGTTCTAAAGGAGGAGTAAATGGAGCAACAGAAAGATCTGTTGTATTGGTTATAGTTAACTGAGAAGTTGGAGGAGTAAAGTTTGAAGTATAAACAGCAACCCCTTTTGTGATTCTGAGATCGTCTATGTAACCGTTAAAATTACCTTGTACTCCAACAAGACACGAAACACCACTGTTGAAATTAACTCCATTTGCGCTACTCTGCAAGTTAACTCCATCTACCCAAACGTAAAAAGTTCCAGAACGTCGAGTTATTGCAACATGTTGCCATATATTATTTTGCATTACTCCAGTGTTTGTTTTAATTCCTGTGCTTTCAAAAAATACACCAAAAGCAGTTCCTTCAAATCCTATCCAAACAGCTCCGTTAACGTTTTCATTTGTTCTATTAGTCCACAAACCTTGATAACCACCATAAGCATTTCCTCTCACCCACGCTTCAACAGTAAAGTCAGACATACCTAATAAAAACAATGAAGCGTTGTCAGGAATTTGCAAATAATCTCCAGTTCCATCAAAATAAATCGAACCACTTCCATACTTTGTTACAGCTGTTGATATTTTAGCGTTTCCGACTGTTACTAAGTCGTTTCTACCAGCGCTATCAATTACTCCTCCGTTTGTAAAGTTAAGAAGAAGAGAAGTATTTGTAACGTTTGTTAGAGGACTTGTAGAAGGAGTGAAGTTAGAGGTATAAAGAGCTGTTCCTTTGATAATACGGAAATTTGAGATATAACCTGTAAAATAAGAATATCCAAAAGATGTCCAGCTAAAATTATTCAAAACATATCCCAGTGATATATAAGAAGTATTTGTTCCGAAATTGTATGTATTAACTGAACCGCTTCCCGATTCGACTCCGTTTATATAAATTTTACATACTCCTGCGTTAACACTAAAAGCAACATGATTCCATTGTTTGGAAGTGATTGGTAGTGTAGATTCAACAGATGTAACAGAACTATCCGGTTGTCCTGTATTAGAGCGACACTCGACCCTAATTCTGCCGTTCGTTCTCAATCTTACTAGAATATATTTAAAAAACGTAACGTCGATTGGGGCCATACCAAAAATTATTCCGTTGTTAAAATCATCAACGTAAACCCATGATTCTATTGTATATGTAGAACCTATATCAAAAGCACTATTTCCCGCAGGAAGAGATAAAATACTACTTCCATCAAAATAACCACTTCCTCCATGAACAGAAGGATTATAAGAAGCTCCATTTAATGGGAATGGACTGAAAGAACCTTGAGTAACAGATCCGTTTCTAGTGATAGTAAAGTCATTTGAGCTACTATCTTTAAAAACGTTGTTATTAGCATCGTTTGTTCCATTACCATTCAAAAGCAAAGCTGTTTCAGGACCGTATCTTGCTATTCCTTTTGTAAGTCTGACGTCATCAATGTATCCGTTCATATAGTACGGAGTAGTAATAGCTCCAATTCTTACATTCGAACCGTCAATTACCCAACCACTATAGACAGTTGAAGCAACTCTTACTCCATCAATAAACATGCTTAATTCTCCATTGTCTCTTGTAACTGCAATGTGATACCAAGTATACGGAGACAGCGAAGAAGTATTATACGTTAATAAATCAGCAACAGCATGTCTACCAAAACGTAATATGTTGCCATTTCTGTATATAAACCACTGATTACCGTTAGCGGAGTTCAATGTACTGCCTGTATCTATAATTCCGTCAGAACTTGTAGTAGTATTAATAAATCTAACCCAACATTCTATCGTAAAATCTCCTGAACCAAAATTATAATCATCTTTGGCTGGAGCTAATACAAAATCTCCACTGCCGTCAAAATAATAAGAACCCATTCCGTATTTCTTAACTGAGTTAACAACGGTCGCGTCTCCATTTAAAACTAAATTATTTCTAGCTGTTCCGTCTAAAGCTAAACCGTTTGTGAAGTTAAGAAGAAGAGAAGTACTTGCTCCAGTGCTTGCTAAAGGGGCTGTAGGAACAGCAAAGTTCGTTGTGTAAACAGGAGTACCTTTAACAATTCTAAAATTAGAAAGATACCCATTAAACAAATAATTTCCGTTGTAGTATCCACCTATTGCTGCATATGTTCCAGTACAATTTCCCGGAGCAGATGCAGATCCAACTACTAAACCGTCCACATAAAGTGTTGCTGTTCCACTTTGTCTTACTAAAGCAACATGGTGCCATTTGTTAGTTGATATTTTTGGAGTTGTTGATCCAATGCTAACTCCAGCAACGTTTGCGTTGATTCCTCCATTCATTGGTTGATATGGAACACTCTGACCTTGTCCTATTACAATTCCAGAACCATAATCTGTTTTAAGACCACCAATAACATCCGATGTTTGAATCATTCCGAGCTGTGTCCCTCCTGATGTATCAAAAGAATACATCCAAAATTCTATAGTAAAGTTGCCAGTTCCAAAAGAAAATTTTGCATCAGACGGAGTTGAAACATAGCCGCCTCTATCAAAATAGCAACTTCCTCCATGAGTAGTTGGATTATAAACTGCTCCATTTGGATAGAATGGACTGAAAGTACCTTGACCCGGATTTCCATTTTTTGTAATAGTGAAATTATTTGAACTACTATCAATAAACGAATTTTTTGTAACTCCAGTACCAGCAGAAAGAGAAGTAGTGTCTGATGCGTCTAACCATATTTGAAGATTTGGAATATCTAAAATACTTGAATATGGCTTAAGAGGAATTGGATTTGTTCTATATGATCTTCCGTTATAACCAAGAATTGCTCTAGCACTTAATTGATTTACAGAAGCATTGTGAATAGAAGATCCTCCAGATAAAAACGCATACGGAGACGTTGTAGATTGATAGTTAGGAACAATCGAATAGTTAATTCCATCGGTTGTAGTTTCCCAATAAGAAAAACTAAATCTTTCATAACTCTGCATTCCTAAATCTTGTTGAGCATTTACAGAAACTCCATATATTGACGCTCGCGTAGGATTTATTCCTGTTACACTTATTGGATACATCAAAGTTAATTGCGAATCGGGAACTTCAAACGAAGAAAAATTATAAGAATTAGTACTTAAATCAGAACCAGATAAGAAATAATAACCCCAATTTCTAGCTGATAATTGATGTTGAGGTACACTAAACGAAGAAAAATTATAAGAATTAGTACTTAAATCAGAACCAGATAAGAAATAATAACCCCAACCTCTAGCTGATAATTCACTTTCTGATACACTAAACGAAGAAAAATTATAAGAATTGGTATTTAAATCGGAACCAGATAAGAAATGATATCCCCAACCTCTAGCTGATAATTGATGTTGAGGTACACTAAACGAAGTAACTCTAAAAGTATTTGTACTTAAATCAGAACCGGATAGAAAATAATAATTCCAACCAATAGATGATAACTGATTTTCTGTTACACTGAATGAAGAAAGATTAAACGAATTAGATGCAAAATCTTCTATAGAAGAAAATTTAAACCAATAATAAGGAATTTCATTTTCTGGAGCACTAAATGAATATAAATTATATGAATTATTTGAAAAATCTATCGCGGCGTTAATAAGTGTTCTTTTTAAAGTTTGTATAGAACTAGCTATTGCTCCGGGTATGCAAACTATAATCATAATCCATCTTTCCAAATATCTCCAAATAATAACCAACTATTAGATCCAACTTTAACCAAAGTAGCAGTAGATCCTTTAGTTCTTAAATAATTTCTATCATCTGCTGCTGTAATTGTCACTCCCGCTTGTCCATAAACATAAACTATAGAATTCAAAGTAGCAAGATTGAAATTATATCCTATATCAAAATTAGAATTAGCATCTGATGGAACATAAGAAGAAACTGGAATTACAGAATTAAATAATACCAATGAGCTTTGATTACTAGAATTAAATGTATGTGAAGTATTAGTTACAAAATCTAATTTAGTTCTATGAAAGATATAATCTGTTGTGCTTATACTTCCAACAATAGTTAATTCTTTATTTGGGGTCTGAGTGTTGATACCCACATTTCCACCAGAAAGAATTGTCATTCTTGGTGTGTTGTTAGTTTCGAATGTTAATTTATAAGCATCATTAGAACCGATTAATATATCCTCTCCAAATGAATTTCCATCTGGTAAAATTATACCACCACCAGATCCCCATGAAGCAGAATTAGCAAGAACAGTAGTATAAGCTTCATTACCTCCAACCCAGTCAGCAGTAAGAGCTTTAATGTCTGTTCCATCATAGTTCCATGTTGCGGAATTTGAAGAAACTGTAGTATAAACAGAGTTCCAATTACCAGATACACTTAAGAAACTAAGATTTACACCACTTAAATAAGCAGCGGAATTAGAAATTAAGTTGGTATAAGCTTGATTACCACCTACCCAAGTAGAAGTTAATGCTCTAACACCAGTATCTACGCTTGAATCTACAGCCCATGAAGCTGAATTAGCTAAAACCGTAGTATATGCAGAATTACCTCCAACCCAACCAGAAGTAAGAGCTTTAATATCCGTACCTTGATAGTTCCATGTTGCGGAATTTGATTGTACCGTACTATAAGTTGAGTTCCAATTGCCGGATACACTTAAGAAACTAAGATTTACACCACTTAAATATGCAGCAGAATTAGAAATTAAGTTGGTATAAGCTTGATTACCTCCAACCCATCCGGAAGTTAATGCTCTAACATCAGTATCTACGCTTGAATCTACAGCCCATGAAGCTGAATTAGCTAAAACCGTAGTATATGCAGAATTACCACCCACCCAACCAGAAGTAAGAGCTTTAATGTCTGTTCCTTGGTAATTCCAATTAGCAGAGTTAGAAGAAACTGTAGTATAAACAGAGTTCCAATTACCAGATACACTTAAGAAACTAAGATTTACCCCGCTTAAATAAGCAGCGGAATTAGAAATTAAGTTGGTATAAGCTTGATTACCTCCAACCCAAGTAGAAGTTAATGCTCTAACATCAGAATCTAAGGTTGAGTCTACAGCCCATGATGCGGAATTAGCAAGAACAGTAGTATAAGCAGAATTACCTCCAACCCAACCAGAAGTAAGAGCTTTAATATCCGTACCTTGATAGTTCCATGTTGCGGAATTTGAAGAAACTGTTGTATATGTGCTTTGCCAGTTAGAAGTTAAAGCTCTAACGGATGTATCAGGTATTAAAGAACTTAAAGAGATTGTATTTCCATTAGATATGGTTAAATTTTTATTTAAATCATTAAAAGAAAGTGTTTGAGAGTCGGTTTCTGAAGTTAAAAATGTAGAACTTGCGTTTTTAAATGTAGTATATACATCACTCCAATAAGCTGAATTTGTATTTACTGTCGTATAAACAGATTTTGTTGTTGCTGAAATACTTTCAATTTCGCTTTGAAGGTCATTACCATTCTGGTATATTCTACCTGTTGCGCTTAAATCTCCAAAAACATTTATTAAACCGGTTGGTGTTGTTATTACATCATTTGGAAAACTAATAGTTCCATCTGAATTTAGTATTAAAGTTTGATCTCCAGAAATTAATCTATCTGTTGTACAATCGCAATCACCAGAACCTCTACTTCCGCTTCCTCCCCCGCCGATATCACCGCCGCCCCATGTTCCAGCTTCTACGTTTAATCTTGTTATTTGAGTTTGAAGCTGTTGAATTTGATTTGAAAGCTCTTCGTTTTCTTTAATAAGTTTTTTAGATGAACTTTTATCGATTTTTTCTAATTCTTTAATATAAAAATTTTCAATTTCATCTAAATCTTCTACTTTTTCTACTTCTTCTAAATTATTTTCAGTATTATTATCTAAATTTTCTTCAGAATCTTGTATTAACGAATTATCTACAACTTCTTTTATTGGAGAAATTTGATTTTGTTTTAATTGTTCTTCTAATTCTTGTTTTTTCTTAATTTTTTCTTCTAATTCTTGCTTTTCTTTTTGTTTTTGTTTAAGTTTTTCGTTAAGACTAAGTAAAAATTTTTCTAAAGGTTCTTCTTTTGGTTTTTCATTAACTATATTTTTTACGCCACTGGGTTCTTCTTTAATTAGAGGAACAATTGTGCTTTTTTTTGTTTGTTCTTCTAACATTTTATCGTATATTTTAGAAAAATCTTGAATCATGGCGTAGTATTTATATACTTACACGAAAATTTAAAATTTTTAATTTAAATGCTTTTCAGTTAAAACTAAAAAAGTATATCCTTTATTTTTAGCCCAATTCTTTGCCGCTTCCCATTTAGCGCAATTAATAGCATAATTATATCTTTCGTATAAAATAGTTTTTTTCTTTTTTCTTGGAGATTCTATAGGAGGATAAGTTTGTTTTTCCGGTTTAACCTCTATAATTAATTTTTTAATACTTCCATCTTTCATTTTCATTTCACATGAAAGATCAGTAAAATACCTATGTGTTTTATTATCAACTGGTGATATATAAGGTATTATTATAGTTTCAGAAGTCCATTTTAAAACATTTGGGTTATTATCCATCCATCTCATGGCTTTTAATTCCATAGAGGATCTATATATTATAGGATATGTACCTTTATATTTTAAATTATTTTTTGGTGCAAATTTTCCTTGAACGTAATCTTTGTTTTTACCCGAAGGTTTCATTTATCCTATAAAAAATCTTACTGGATCGGTATCGACATAGTTAGTCATCAATTCTTTTTCAAGTTCTTCTTTTTCTTTGATGCCTTGATTCATGAAGTCTTGATAATTTACTGTTTGTCCACCAAATAAATTTGTTCCGCCGTATTTTCCTCTTACGTTACCAACAGAAATCTTTGTTAATGCAGTAACATATCTAAAAACCCATAATTGAGATACTAAATCTTTAATTGGTTTTTGAACTTTACATCCAACTAAACCATAATATGAACTAGAATAATTTGGTTCTGGTAATATTTTTAAAATTTGAGTGTCTGGATAAAATCTAAAATATGGTTTTAATGCTAATAATTTTTCTCTAGTATCTAACCATTCTTTTAAAGCATTCCATGTTATTAAATCATATCCAACGTTTCCTAATAAATGTCCAAAATATGCTTGTTGAGCTATAGTGTGTTCTATTGTGAATAATGTATTAACACCACTTGTATTTCCTTGTTCTAAAGAAAACACATCTACAACCTTTCTATAATCATCCATATCAAAATCATATCCGGAATTTGTTATTCCAGAACTTAAAGATGCTGTTTCTGTTGTATCCGGATTAGCAGATAAATCAGGTGTTATACTAAAAAGTTTGTCTATTCTTAATCCAATTCCTCTTTGATAAAGATCAGATCTAAAAATTAAATATTCTTCAGTTACTCCAGAAAATTTAGTGAACCATTCTATAGCAATATCTATAAATTCATACATCTGTTCACTACTAACTTCTATATCAACCAATGGTTCGCCTAATGTTCTTCTTACTCTTTGAGCTAAATGGTCATAGCTTTTAATTTTAGAATTAAAAGTAGTACTTCCATGGAAAGGGTTTGGTAATACGGGTTGAGTTTGATAAGGCATATATTATATATTTACAAAAAAATAACTATGCTATGGGATAAATAAGTTAAGTTTATTAATTTCCAATTCGCATTCTTCTTTAGTTCCTAAAAATTCATTACCTTCAAATGTATCACTATCTATTTTAGGACCAAAAAATACAACTTCTGTATCATTATATATGAGACTATATATAAGAGGTATTCCAAGTCTCAACATTTCTTCTTCACACTCTTGACTAGTTCCTACAAATAAGGTATCAGTTGTTGATATTGTAGATTTGCCGTAAAAAATTCTATTATTGTCTTTGTAGACAAAGCACAATTGGTCTTCTTGTATATCTCCACTAAAACTCCATCCGTCTTCATTTGGCTGAATAATCATATTAAGAATTTATCGTTAAAGTTGAGGTTGCAGAATCATAAGAAGCGGTTCCGCTATAATTTACCAAAGTAACAGAATTATATGTTTGTTGAGTAGATCCAGAAAACAGTTTATATGTATTACCAACTGATGGTGGTGTTCCCGAAACAAACGTTACGCTTAATGTTGTAGGAGTAAAATTTGCTTGACTGAAACTTGCATCAGAACCAGTTCCACTTATCTTTTTAAGAACTCTTAATGTGCCAGCAGATACATTAGTAGTTCCAGTATATGTGTTAATTGCATTAAAGCCAAATAACCCCGATCCTAATTTTGTAAATCCTCCGCCTCCTCCACCATCTGAAAATATACTTGATGTTGTGATTGTTCCAGTAACATCTATGATTGCTCCACCAGATCTTACAACAGCACTAAGAGTAGGGAAAGTGGAAGTAGCTCTAATATTCAGCGTACCGCCATTGAAATAAAATGTATGTCTGTTATTTGGTCTACTGTTGGTGTTGACGTCATTAACAGACAATGTACCGCTAACTAAATTTGTAATTGTGTTAGCGCCACTCAATTGTCCAAAACCTAAATTAAATTGATCTATAATTGCTGACCCCCCAGAAATGTTTATCGTGCTGGTCATATTAGTATTTGGTGAAGAACTACCTCCACCATGATATATTGATCCTCCGAATATGGTACCGTTATATATGTTTACAACAGAATTACCACAAGACCATAAGGCACCTTTAGTATTAAGAGAACCTCCAAACATATTGAGTATTCCTACAGGATTGGTATTATTTCCACCCATCATCATACCACCAGATAATTCCACTGTAGCACCACTTACTATATTTAAAGTTCCAATTGCATTAGGAGCTTCCGCAATAGCAAAGGTTCTAGTACCAGCAGGACTAGAAGTTTGAGTTAATGAACCACTTATAGTTATGACTCCAGTTGTTACCGATGCAGCATTACTAATTTGTATTATAGCAGGAGTTCTATGTGTTCCCGCGTATGTTAATGTACCAACATTGCTTACTGTAGTTCCATTATTGGACATGTATGTGTTATTTGAGCCTGTTAATATGAGTGTACCTGTTCCTATTTTTAATAGACCTCCCGTATTTGATGAAGAAAGAGATTCAAATACTACAGTTTGTCCGTTTGTATCTAATCTGATGGCGTTTGTGTTATTTTTAATTTTAGAAGACAAATCAGTTGTAATTCCTGATGCAAATTGAAGAGTTCCCCCACCAAATCTAATATCTCCCACTGGTAAATATAACATTCTTAGATTTCCAGAATTGATTGTTGTATTTCCACTATATGTATTATTTCCAGATAAAATTAAATTTCCAGTACCAGTCATTGTGATACCGTATCCATTACCATTATCTCCAATTGGACCAGCAAAATTAATATAATTACCAGCTACAGTTGTACCAGTATTAACCGTAAGTGTGCGAGTGCTTCCAAATAGAGTTGTTGGTCCGTTAAACGTTAAAGATTTTTCTGAAGCAACGTTTGGGAAAGTCGTATTCGCCGAAATATCAACAGTGTTACTTAAAATAGCATCTCTAGTACTAGTTGATCTTATAGAACCCCCATTTAAACTCAAATTTCCAACCCCAAAACAATTATCAAGAATAGGTACTATCAAACCACTATCTAATCTTGTTCCTCCGCTATATGTATTATTTGCACTTAACCCTAGTGCGGCGGTGTTGTTAGTTTTAACTAGTGTTCCTTCTCCGCTAATAATTCCATTGATTATAACATCGCTACTAGCAGTATCAAAAATTCCTATACCTTGCTCCGGTATAATGAACGATTTATCCGTAGTAATCGATCCGCCAGTATATGTTAATGTTGCTGATTTTCCAGTACTACCAAGCGCAATCGGTAATGCGTTATTCCCAAATGGTCCATTAGTAGAATTATTATTAATATTTGATACGCTTATCGTACCTTCATTTACTAACACTTGACCAGCAAATGTATTTTGATTATTTCCGAGAGAAAGCGTACCAGTGCCATTTTTTACAATTCCACCGATACCCCCATCACTACTTAATCTTGATGTTGTTAATGTTATAGTGCGACCAGATGGAACATTAAAAATCGCTCCACCAGATTTAATTATATACTTTATGTTAGAGTAATTATAAGAGTAATTGTTATTATTTTGAATTGTAAATGTTCCGCCATTAAAATTAAATGTATTATCCGTTAAAGCCGCTTGTCCAAAATTTGAAAATGTAGCAGTTCCTCCATTTAAATTAAAAACGCATCTTCCAGCACCTTGCCATGTCAAAGTATTTGTTAAATTAAATGATCCCGAATTTAAATTAATAATACTGGTTGGGTTTTGTGCTACAACACCACCACCAATAAAAAAAAGTCCTGCTGAATAAGCACCACCATTAATGTTGAAAATACTAGACAGACCAGCCATCCACGATTGTCCATTACCACCACCACTATTCCACGTTGCACCGCTAAGTAAATTAACAGTAGCCGATCCACCATTATTTTCTCCAAACATGCAACCAGAAGTAGTTAAAGAAGCTCCTCCGCTTAAAGTTAAATTGAAAGTAGTACCAGCTGGAAGAGATATTTGAAAATCTCTTGGACCTCCAGTTGTTCTATTTTGAATGAAAGAAGAATTCCCAGCCAAAGTCATTCCGCCAGTGTCCATTCTTATTGAACCCGCAACTCGAATAGTTGCTCCTGATAAAGTTATTGTATTTGTACCTTGTTTATAAATACAATTTCCAGAATTTGCAGTACTCGTAAGTGTACCAGAAAAAGTTGAATTGTTATTGGAATTTAAAGTAATATTATTGTTTTGACAATTTAATGTCCCTCTTCCTGAAATAGTAGCTAAAGTATCCGAACCACCAAGTACAAGAGTTGCACCCGAATCAATAAAAACAGGAGAACTATCTGGTATTCTATTTGCTCCGAAAGTTGAAAGCGTCCCAAAAACAACCGAAGTCGTTCCTGTATACGTTCCAGCAGTTGGTATAATTAAGGTATTCTGTCCTAACTTGGTAACTCCCAAGGCTCCTTGAGATGTATTGCCGATAGTTGGTGTATAAGTTCTATTTCCAGAAGTTGTGTCAAAGCCAATATTTGAGTTAGCTCTAAAATTAGTAGTATTTCGAAGCGTAAGTACTTCAGCATCCGTTACTGCATTGTAGACGGCTAATGTTGCATTCGGGGCAACTGCAAATCTTCCATTTGTATTAAATCCCGGCAATGCATTAGTATTAATTATTGACAATACTCCAGCACTAATTGTAGTGTTTCCTGTGTACGTATTAGTAGCTGAAAGAGTCAAAACTCCGGGGCCGTTTTTAAGTGTACCTATACCATTACCCGAAATTATTTTAGAAAGAATTGTATCTGAATAAGTGGTGAAATGATATATACTAGAATTAAAACTAGCTATAGTTCTAACTTGATTAGAACCAGCGTATGCTGAACTGGAATCTGATAAAATCATCCTACAATAATATAGAGTGTATCAGAAGAAGGTATTATGGAATTATAACCAGATTGTGTTATTTGTATCATTTTTGTTAATGCACTTGCTCCTGTTATTCCGGTTGGATTTGAACTGACATATGCTGAACTTGCTTGAAATGTTGTTTGCCAGCTTGAAGATAATGAAGATGTTGTTGTATATGCGTTTTCCCAAAACGCGGAATTGGATCTTACTAAAGTTGTTGCGACCGAATCTCCAGCGACAATTCCAGTTAAATTACTGCCATCTCCATAAAATGAACCTGTAGCAGAAATATCACCTAAAATTGTTCCGGTTAAAGTTCCTCCACTTAAAGGTAAATAATCTGCTGTGGTGGAAGCCCATGATGCACTCAAACTACTAACGGTTATGTATGTTGATTGCCAATTAGATGATAATGACCTTACTTCTGTGTCTGGTCCTACAACTCCAGATGCTATAATTCCCGTTAATTGACTTCCATCACCATAAAAAAATCCTTGTGCGCTTATGTTATTAACATAAGTAAACCCCGAAAGATGAGAAGTCAAATTAGAACCTATAATAAAAGATTCTGAATGATTTAATTGATTGTTTTTACCACCTAATATAGCACCATAATCACCAATACTCGATATTTTGTTATTTAACCCAGATCCTATTATTGAAAAATCTCCTGCTACATCATTATCTTCTCCGTTTACTACTGTAGAACCTCCTCCCGAAACATCATTATTATAACCACCTAGAACTCCAGCAAATATTTGATTTACTGTATTATTTCCATATTTAAAATTAACAGAACTATAATAATGATTTAATGTATATGGATAATCATCAGAATTTAAAAACGTTTTAATCGATGATATTGAATTTATTTCTGTTTTTGTAAACAATTTTCCATCTGCTGTATTAATCCCAAGTTCTCCAAATTCCAAATCACTAAGAACTGGAACAACACCAGATATATTAGATCTTTTTATTAAAATTAAATTCTCGGGTTCTGACGGCATATTATTTTTTAAGACGTTTAATCATAGGTAATGATTCGTTACTTTTAACATCAATATGATCTTTACTCTTATTAAATTTATTAAAAAACTTATTTTTTTCTACCGCTTGTACTAGGAAATTTTTTATTGTTTTAAAATTCATAATACTATTTATAAAAAAAAACCCGAATTAGATTTAACTAATTCGGGTTTTTCGTGGTTTTTGTTTAATTTTTAGAAGCTACCACCATCAATAATGAAGTTAATTAATTCTGATACTCCAGCGGTTCCAGTAATTCTACCAGAACCATTTGTTGTAATTTTACCAGCATCGATAGATGTTGTTCCGGTTACTACTAAGTTGTTATTAATTGTAGTTAAACCGTCTACTGTTAAAGTACCATCAATATCAGCATTTCCACTAGCGGAAAGTGTTGATGCGAATGTTGCAGCTCCTGTTACGTTTAATGTGCTTCCTAATGTTGTTGCACCAGTAGTATTAAGCGTGTTATTAACTGTAACTGCTCCGTTAAGAGTTGATGTACCATTAACTGTCAATGCTCCAGCAGAAGAAACTGTAGATGCAAATGTCGCTGCATTAGCAACTGCTAATGTTGAATTTAATGTGCTTGCTCCAGTAACATTCAATGTGCTTGCAAGAGTTGTAGCTCCAGCGATATCAAGTGTACTTGCTCCGTTAATTGCGCCAGAAGCTGAAAGGGAACCAGCAACTGTTAATTTAGCATTAGGAGTGGCTGTACCGACACCAACATTACCACCATCTTTAATGATTAAAGCTGTAGAAGCATCATCATAAAAAGTAGCAATATCATTTGATCCAGTTTGAGTTACTACTAAAGCTGGTCCACTACCAGCATTAGTTACAGCAAATGCACTAGTAAGGGTTGTAGTGGTTTCGAGTGTTGTAGTTGCACCTAAAACACTAAGATCACCAGTAACGGTTAAGTTACCACCAACAGAAGCATTTCCAGTAGCATTAACAGTGTTGACCGTTAAACCACCAGTAAGATTAACTGCTCTATCATCTGTAAGTTTAATAAAAGTGTTATATACTTCAGTTGATAAAGATGTTACTGCTGTACCACCATTAGATGCTAAGTTAGAAATAGCATTATCTACATAATTTCTAGTAGTTGCGTCGGTTGTCGCAGAAGGTTCCGCAAGATTTGTAATCTTGTTATTACCAGCATCAATAAGGGAATTGCTTGAAAATGTTGTTGAAGAAAGAGTTGTACTACCAGTAAATGTTTTATTTCCGGATGCTGTTTGTGCTGTATTTCTTGTTAAATAAGCACCGGAACCACCAATTTCTAGCGTCCCCGCTTCTGATCCGTAGTAAAGTGTATTATTTTTTTCGCTGAACGCAAGTTCACCACCGGTCAGACTCGGAACCGAGTTGAGTGGGCTTGAAGCTAAACGACGTTTGATTAGTATGGTATTTATTGTTGACATAGGCAATAATACTTACTCTAAAAAAATCCATTTTTTTTAAAAAAATCCAGCATCAAGTACACCATTTAAAACATATTCAGTATTTTCTTGCCAATTAGCAGTTAATTCGTTTTGCATTGTATTAACTTCATGATATGTTTCATCCCATTGTGATGTAAGTGTTTGAATAATATTAATTTGTTCTATTTCTTTTACATTTAAATATGTTGTAGAATTTGTTATAACGTTTGTAGAAACAGATTCATATTTTTCTAAATTTGAACTTAATTTGCTTATATAGCTATTTAATAATTTTAATGGTTCTGATGTATCATTAATTATTATACTTGTTTTATTTTCCGGTAAATTGTTTACTATAATTGTAGTATCACGCTCTACGCTGTTGTTTACTATAATTGTAGTATCATTTTCCATACTATTATTATCTAGATTAGACGTTTTGAGAATGTGGAATTAATCTACTTGCTTTTTTAACGCCATTATTTATTACTTGTTGTGATAATAATACCTGTTGAATTTGACCGAATGTACCTAAGTTAAGAACATTATATCCGGGAGTACTCTTAAGAGTGAATGTTTGTAGAATTATTCCGCCGACATCTGCTCTTAAATATAAATCTCCAGCAAAAGTAACACCGCTATATACATTTCCTAATTTAAATCTATAAATTAAATCTGTTACAATTGGTCCTCGATTTGTATCTGCATCTCTATCTGCTGTTGTTGGATAGAATGTAGTTTTGTTTATACCGATAAATTCAATTTCACTATCAAGATTATTAGCTCTTATGTGTACATCTTTAGATATTGTATTACCATTTGATTGGATGAAATCTCCAGCGCAATAAAAATCTATTGTTTCATTTAAAGATGAACACTTAACTATTAATTTATTTGATGGTGATGTTTGGAAATCAAAAATCGAAGTAGCGGTTTTGTCTAATTCAACGGCAAACCCATTTAGTGAAATGGAACCAATTCCTTTTGTCATAGATATATTTTTATCTATACCAGAACTTGTAGTTCCATAATAAGAATTATAATCGTATATTTTTCTTGTTGATTCTAAATCTGTATAAGCAGAGACTACAGTAACATTGGATTCTGTTAATGCTGTATCTACTAATAAAGTTGGTGTTATAGTTGTTGTTGATGATACATCTTTATCTATTGAGAATGTAGA
>Ga0315901_10003927_pt1 | contig 18893 bp, 15 predicted proteins | sample LakEriMetagenome_10_FD_203761 | JGI IMG/M metagenome (GOLD analysis project Ga0315901, IMG submission 203761) | Freshwater fungal communities from buoy surface, Lake Erie, Ohio, United States - Buoy 2 MA116 | ecosystem: Environmental > Aquatic > Freshwater > Lake | place: USA: Lake Erie, Ohio...
CGAAAGAACCCAACAGCGGTCAATTGTGGGCTATCCTCGGAAGCGGTATCCTCGGCGCCATGGCCTATACTTTCTCCGATACGTTCTGGTTCTCTGCTGTTGAAGCGGAAGTGTATGCGATGTCTTCCTTGTTTACAGCTGTGGTATTCTGGGCAATTCTCAAGTGGGAATCCGAAGTAGACGAAGGTGGTGAACTCCGTTGGCTCGTGCTCATCGGTTACCTCATGGGACTTTCGATTGGTGTCCACTTATTGAACTTGCTGGCTATTCCCGCTATTTGCTTGGTTTACTATTTCAAGAAATACGAATACAGCTTGAAAGGCTTGATAGCTACCGGCGCTATTTCACTCTTCTTGCTGTTTCTCATCAATACAGGTGTTATCATTTGGTTCGTGCAACTCGCAGGATTCTTCGAGCGAACATTTGTAAACTCCTTCGGAATGCCGTTCAACAGCGGAGCTATCTTCTACCTATTGCTCGTTGTAGCTCTCATTGCTGCCGGTCTCGTAGTAACTCACAAACGAAACATGGTGCTCACCAACACCTTGGTGCTCGGTATCACCATGGCCATTCTTGGCTATACAACCTTCGCAACGGTAATCATCCGTTCGAATGCTAACCCTCCGATGGATGAAAACAATCCGGAGAACTTGTTTGCTTTACTTTCTTACCTCAACCGCGAACAGTACGGCGATCGTCCGTTGGTTTTTGGACAATACTTCAACACGCCACAAGACCTGGAAGATCCATACCGCGATGGCGGTGATGTGTGGGTGAAGTCTTACAGCGTTCGTGAAAACAACACCAAGAATAAACTCGTGCTTTCCAGTCGCGACAAATTCAGCGCTGAGCAATACATCGATTCTCGCCCCGGCGAGCAACTGACCATGGTGGAGGAATACATCGAAAGCGGCGAGAAAAAAGGAAGTGTACCCAATTACGACAAAGACTTCTGCGGCTACTTCCCACGCATGCACTCGAACCAGGGCAACCACATCAAAGACTACAAAGAGTGGAGTGACTACCAAAACTGGAACACGGAAAAAGGCCAGGAAAAAGTGAAGAATGCTGAGCAAGCAATCGACCAATCGGAGGCAGCGCTCAACTACTATGCACAGGCCAACAAAATGCCTCGCGGTTTCGAAGACCAGGATCCACGTGCATTGCTGAAAAGCCTCGACCGCATGCGCGAAAAAATGATTCCATCTGCTGCTGAAGACTTCCGTTTCTTCACGAGCTATCAAGTTGGACACATGTACTGGCGTTACTTCATGTGGAATTTCTCGGGCCGCCAAAACGACCGTCAAGGACACGGTGAATTCACCGAAGGAAACTGGATGTCGGGAGTCAACCTCATCGACGAAGAACGTGTAGGCAACCGCGAGAAAATTTCCGACATGGAAAAAAGTAATCGCGCCTACAACGTTTATTTCATGCTACCGCTCATACTGGGTTTAATTGGTTTGGTGTTCCAGATGATTCGCAGCCAGAAAGATTTTTGGGTGGTAGGACTGCTCTTCATCCTCACCGGTTTTGCCATTATCGTTTACCTGAACCAAACACCCCAGCAGCCGCGTGAACGTGACTATGCATTTGCCGGTTCGTTTTATGCATTTGCTATCTGGATTGGCCTTGCGGTGTACGCATTGTATTTCGCTGCCACGCAATGGACTTTCCAAAACGTTACTAAAGTCGCTTCCATGACCATCGGTGGTTCAGTAATCATCCTATTCGCTGAGCGCCTTGCAACAGGCAGCAACGGCTTCGGATATTCATTGATGTATATGAGTATTGTAGCAACTGCCATGCTCGCACTCATGATGCTTCTCGGCAAAGTAATTAAAGGAGAAACTTCGAGCAAGGCATTGGCAGCACTGCTCATTTGCCTGGTCACACCTGCTCTCATGGCCTATCAAAACTGGGACGACCACTCACGTGCCAACCGCAAAACCGGTTTGGCGATGGCCATCAACTACCTGCAATCGCTACAACCGAATGCCATCATTTTCACCAACGGCGACAACGACACATTCCCGCTCTGGTATGCGCAGGAAGTAGAAGGCATACGCACCGATGTGCGCGTAGTAAACCTCTCGCTCCTCAATACCGACTGGTACATCGACCAGATGAAGCGACAGGCGTATGACGGAATGCCGGTACCATTCAAAATGCCTGAGCAGAAATACCGTCAGGGAACTCGCGATGTAATGTTCGTAGACCCCAACCGTGAAACCAAAGGATTTATGCCGATTGCGGATGCGATGGTTGTGGCACTCGACGACAGCAAAACAATCGACAACGGTCGCAACAAAATAGCCTACTTGCCTACCTACAAGTTCAGCATGAAGGTGGATAGCTCGATAGCCGAATCGTATCGCCCATACCTCAATGATGGCGACACCCTCGTTACCGACATCCAATTCAGCCTGGTAGATGGTGGTGGACGCCCTCGCTCGTACATTACGAAAGCGAATCTCGCCGTACTCGATTTGCTCAACAACATGGACTGGAATCGCCCTGTTTACTTCGCAGTAACAACGGGAGGAGATGCCTACATGGGTCTCGAGCAATACTTCCAATTGGAAGGTTTGGCTTATCGTCTCACGCCTATCAAGCACAAGAAGAACCCGAACCCAAACATCGACGGCGGAGTATCGTCGGCACTCATGTATGACAACATGATGAACAAATTCCAGTGGGGCAACATGGATAAGATGCCTATCTACATGGATGAAAACAACCGCCGCATGACTACCAACTTGCGTCTTCAGTTTGGTCACTTGGCAGAGCAACTGATCGAAGAAGGTGACCTGGAAAAAGCTCGTGAGGTTATTCAGCGGTCACTCGATGTAATGCCGGAGTACAACGTGCCATACGAACAACCACAAATCATGTGGCAACTCGTAGACCTCATGTACGAAGCTGATTACGATGAAAAAGCATTGGAGCTCAGCAAGCGAATGATTGAGATCAACAACCAGGAGATTGATTTCTATCACAGCTTAGATGAGAAGCATCAAAAGCTCATCGAGAAAGACATCACCATGCGTGTTCAAATCAATGATCGCCTCAGCACCCTTGGGGTAACCAATGCACCGGATAATGCGGAATTCAAGGCGATCGATGAAGTCGTTAAGACGCAATTGGAAGAATTCCAGTTACCCTCTTATCAAGAGTATCTTGAGCAAGAGAAAAAGATGGAAGAAATGAAGCGCAAGCAAGACTCGCTCATCAAAGCCAACAATGCAACTCGCACTACTTCAGTTTCATTGGAAGGCCCCAATGGTATTGTAAAAAAATAAAGACCCACTAGTTAAAACGCGCGGAAATCATCGGTTTCCGTGCGTTTTTCTTTCATAGGGTTCCTACCACTATCTTCGGCCCCGTAAAAAATTACAACACATGCTCGACGCATTCATTGAAGTATTTACCACGTTTGGTGGAATTTTCAGCCTCTTTACATTGGTTGTTTTGGAAATCGTGTTGGGGATAGACAACATCATTTTCATTGCCATCATTTGCGGCTACATTCCCAATAAAAAGGACCAGCAAAGAGCGCGCTTCTTCGGTTTGATGCTGGCACTTGCCGTGCGTATACTGCTGCTTTCAACCATCAACTTCATAACGAAAATGGTGGACCCGTTCTTCCACCTGGGCCACATTCCAATCACAGGACGAGGCATTATTTTGTTTGGAGGAGGTGCTTTCTTGATTGTAAAAACTATCACCGAGATTTATCACAAATTCAAGATTGCCGATAAAGAGGAAACCGCAAAATCGCGTCAGCTCACTTGGACGCAAGCGATACTTCAAATCACGCTCATCGACATCGTATTTTCATTTGACTCAATCATCACTGCGGTAGGTGTAACGGCAGACAACCCCAACGCAGCCCTGGCCCTGGCTACTATGATAATGGCCGTAGTCATTGCCATGATAGCCATGCTGATGTTTGCCCCTTATGTGAGTGACTTCATTGAGAAATACCCAACCATCAAGATGCTTGCACTCGCATTCTTGGTTGTAATTGGATTGATCCTCGTATTGGAAGCCTTGGAAGATGCGCATGTATTGCATTTGCCGGAAGGCGTAAACATCAAAACCTACGGGTACGCAGCACTCTTCTTCTCAGTGATTGTTGAGTCACTGAACATTCGCTTGAAGAATGTGAAAGAGAGAAAAGGAAACTAATTCGCATTCATTTTCATGAAATAAAAAAGCCACCTGTTGGGGTGGCTTTTTAATTGTTTTCAGTTTAAGGAATCAATCCACGTTATCGTGGAGGAAAGGGTTCTCACGGAGTTCTACCTTGCGCTGACCGGCTTCATCCACCGACTCATTCAGCGCGTAGCGCGATATATTACTGTCAGAGCTGTGTGCTGCGCTCTCGAGCGATATCTTCTTGCGGGCATAAGCAGGCTCGTTTTCCAGCTCGCTCAATCCGTTTGGCGTCTTCAACTTGATAGTGAACTCACGAATGCGCATTTCACGCTCCTTGTTACGAGCCAACATATCCTCGCGTTTTGGACGATCAGTAACCACCGATTCTTCTTTGTGCACGAGTGTAACATCTTCTGCCACTACGGTAGACTTCGCAGCAATTTCACTGATGCTGCTGCCAAGTTCCATCTGCACAGGTTCGTCAAGTGGCAACTCTTCCTCACGCATTTTCAATGAGGACAAGAATGGAACCTCTTCGATATCTGTTGCTTTCTCGTCAATCTTATTCACTACGTCGAATTCGATTTCTACAGGAGCTTCAACCTGCTTCAAGAATGGTTCAGTTGGCAGTTCTTCGACAACTTCAGTCACTTCGTTTACAACAGGAACCGGAACATCGTTAACAGGCTTCTCAACCTTGGCCACAACTTCCTTCGCACCTTCAGCCTCCAACAAAAACTTCTTTGGCTCAGCTGCGTGATCATTCCAGCTATCAACACCGCTATTGCCCGCGAATCCTGTAGCAATTACAGTAACGCACACTTCGTCGCCGAGTGACACATCCTGTCCGTAACCCCAGATTACTTCGGCCGACATACCTGCTTGTTCCTGGATATAATCCGTGATTTCGCTGATCTCATCCATCAACAACTCGTCGCTGCCGTGGGTGATATTCAACAATACGAAGTTCGCTCCGGTGATGTCACGGTCGTTGAGCAATGGCGACTCGAGCGCCGACTCAACGGCTTTTCTCGCGCGACCTTCACCACTTGCACGGCCTGAGCCCATAATAGCCTTGCCACTATCTTTCATTACTGTCTTCACATCGTTCATATCGACGTTAACAGTGCCAATCAACGTAATTACTTCAGCGATTCCTTTTGCTGCAGTGCAAAGAACTTCATCGGCGTGACCGAAGGCAGCCTTCAGAGTGAGGTTGCCATAGAGCTCGCGTAATTTATCGTTGTTGATTTCCAGCAGTGTATCCACATTTGCCTTCATCTCCGACAATCCTAGTTCTGCTTGGCTTGAGCGCTTCTTGCCTTCAAACATGAATGGCACCGTAACGATACCTACTGTGAGAATGCCCATGTCGCGCGCAACCTTTGCAATTACAGGAGCAGCACCTGTTCCTGTACCTCCACCCATTCCGGCAGTGATGAACACCATCGTTGTGTTGTCGCTGAGTAGTGCTTTGATTTCATCAAGACTCTCGATGGCGGCATTGCGACCTACTTCAGGAATAGATCCGGCTCCACGACCTTCGGTAAGTGTGCTGCCCAACTGAATTTTCAGCGGAACAGGACTCTTATCAAGTGCTTGTGCGTCGGTATTGCAAACAATGAAATCGACACCTTTGATTCCTTGTTCGTACATGTAGTTGACAGCGTTGCTGCCACCGCCTCCCACCCCAATCACCTTGATGATCGAAGATGTGTTGGTAGGCAAATCGAATTTGAATGAGTTTTCCATGTTGGTTGATATGGGTTTGGCTCTCGTTATCAGCACCTTTAGGCAAATGCCGCAAACGGTAATTTGATTGGCCTAATAAAGAGCAACAATTAAGGCGTATGCAAACTGACTTTTCAAAAAAGTCAACCGCAGGATGTTAGTAAAAGACCCGTGATTTTTATTCCACAATCCTTGATTTGATTCGTGATTTTTCGTTTGCGCTTTCGGTTTACCGACGCTTTTGCGTATTTTCGTGCGGTCTAAATTCTTGAGTTCCCCTCACAGCCATGCAAGAGACTATCAACGATAAGCTGAATCTTCAGCCCTACAATAGCAATCGTCCACACCTCATTATTCCCGAATACGGGAGGAATATCCAGCGCATGGTGGAATATGCGCTCACATTGGATTCACGTGAGGAACGAAACAAGTGCGTGCGTGCAATTCTGAGTGTAATGGGTCAGCTGTTCCCGCACCTGCGCGATATCGAAGACTTCAATCACAAACTTTGGGACCACCTTCACATCATGTCGGGTTTTCGTCTCGATGTGGACAGCCCTTACCCGAAGCCCGACAAAGAACACCTGCAAAGCAAGCCGGAACCTATGCCATACCCCAACAACCAGATACGTTTTGGGCATTATGGTCATTATGTTGAATCCATGATTCGCAAATGCGCAGCTCTTCCGGAAGGTGAAGAGAAAAATGCCTTCGCGCTTTCTATTGCGAATCTCATGAAATACAATGCGACCAACTGGAATCGCAACATCGTTCACGACGATGTAATTCTCAAAGACCTCGACATGCTCTCCAAAGGAAGCATTCGCTTAGAAAATGTTACTCAGTTGCAAACAGTTAAACCACTGACAGCAGGTGGTTTCAAAGAATACGAAACAGAGCGATTCGGAAAAAAGAATAAACACAAGTTCAACAAGAACAACAACAAGAAGAAGAAATTCCGTCCGCGTTAATTGATATTTCTCAGCTTTGGCATTGACTTTCTCGTGACAATCTCTTGCTGAATCGGGGAAATATTTGCAGCAAAGTACCATGCTGTGAACGATCTGAGAGTTGTAGCACTTACCCACAAGAACTTCCCCCTAGAGACCATCGGCAAATTCCATTTTGCCGACGACACGCGAATGGAGACTCTTTCAAGAGTGAGGGAAACCATCGCAATGGGTGAAATTATGTACCTCTCTACATGCAATCGCGTAGAGTTCATCTTTACATTACCTCATTATGTGTGTCCCGGTGTCACAGCCCAAATGCTCAAAGCAACGGGCGTGGAACTCTCGGAAGAAGAATTGCGCACCATTGCCGCGAAAGCGGAACGCCACAACGGCGTTGAAGCCGCTGAGCATCTGCTTCACGTAGCATCCAGTCTCGATTCAGCCATCATCGGCGAACGTGAAATCATTACTCAAATGCGCAAAGCATATGAAGAATGTACCGCGATGGGGTTAACCGGAGATGATTTGCGCCTACTCATTCGTCAGTGCATTCAGACAGCAAAAGAAGTTTTCACCCATACCGACTTGGCTAAAAAACCGGTCAGTGTGGTTTCACTGGCTTGGGAACAATTTCGCAAGCAACAATTCAACACAGAATCTCGCATTCTTCTCATTGGAGCAGGACAGATCATCCGCAACTTTTCGAAGTTTCTTTTCGAGAACGATTTTAAGAACCTGACGTTTGCCAACCGCACCTACGCCAATGCAAGTGTGCTGTCCGAAACCTTCGGAGGCAAAGCCCTTGCGCTCGATGAATTGCAAGCATACACCGAGGGATTCGATGCACTTATAACCTGCACTGGCTCACCCGATGTTATTGTCGACTCCAACCTCTTTGCACACCTAGCGCAAGGAGAAACGGAAATAAAAACCGTTATTGATTTGGCATTGCCTGCTGATGTGGCTTCTGAAGTAATGAACGCATCGAATGTTCGCTATTTCGGAATGGAACAAATCAAACAATGGGCAGCCGAGAACATGCAGTTTCGCGAGCAAGCCATTGCCGATTGCATGCCCATCATTCAAAGCGGATTGCGCGAATTCGAGAAAGTACACAAGGAACGTCAAATTGAAAAAGCCATGGTTTCAATTCCGGAAACCATCAAAGAAATTCGCAATACAGCGTTGGGATCTGTGTTTGCAAAAGACCTCGAAACACTTGACGACCACTCACGCGAAGTACTCGAGAAAATTGTCAGCTACATAGAGAAAAAATACATCTCCATTCCAATGAAAATGGCCAAGGACGTATTGCTCGACGAAGTGAAAAAGAACTGAGCTACGCCCTACTTTCGCACAAACTTTTCCGTTTGAAAAATCCCGTTATCATTGGCTCCCGCGGGAGCGATTTGGCTCTTTGGCAGGCACACTTCGTGCAGCAACAACTCCTCGCTATCGGAGTTGAATCAACGATCGAAATAATCAAAACAAAAGGAGATGCTATTCAGCACCTGAGCTTCGACAAAATCGAAGGCAAGGGATTTTTCACCAAAGAAATTGAAGAAGCATTGCTAGCAGGCAGTATCGACTTGGCCGTGCATTCCCACAAGGACCTAGAGACACAATCGCCTGAAGGCTTAACGGTCGCTGCGGTTAGCCACCGTGCCGACCCACGCGAACTACTTCTGATTCACCCCGATGCTGCGGTTAGCAATTCACCGTGGCAACTGAAAGAACAAGCCCGAGTGGGAACTTCCAGTGCCCGACGTAAAGCACAATTACTGCATGCCCGACCCGATGCGGTGCCGGTCGACATCCGAGGAAATGTACCCACACGGGTGAATAAGCTTCGCAACGGACAATTCGACGCTATCCTTCTCGCTAAAGCTGGTGTCGATCGCCTGCAACTCGACCTGTCTGATTTGGTGGTGCTACCCATCGAAGTAAATCAACTCGTACCTGCTCCTGCACAAGGAGTACTGGCTTTTCAAACAAGAAGCACCGACACAGAACTTATCGAGCTGCTGCAACAAATTAACGAGCCGCAAATTCAAAAGAACATTCGCATTGAACGCACCGTGCTCAATCGCTTGCAAGGTGGTTGTCAACTGCCATTGGGTGTACATGCGCAATATCATTCCAACCAATTTGATGTTTGGGTAGCTTACGCTCCGAGTTGGGATGGTAAACTCACGCAGTTCCACACAACAGGGACCGATGAATCGCAACTCGTTGATGAAATTTTGCAACGAATTCAATCGCATTGAAAAAACGAGTCTTCATATCGCGCAATGCAGCCGACTGTCAAGAGATTCAGGCTTATCTTCCGAAGGATATTGAAGTAATTACACAATCGCTGATTGAAACAACGGCCGTTCCATTCAACAAAGAAATTCCTTTAACCGATTGGATATTCTTTTCTTCTTCCAACGGCGCACGTCATTTCTTCGAGCAACATCCCATTATACACCACCAGCGCTTTGCCGCGATTGGAGAAGCCACCGCCAAAGCAGTTGAAGAATTTCATCAAGTTGATTTTGTGGGGAATTCGGCCGATATAACCGACTCTGCATATCGCTTCGCGGAAGCCTTAGGAACAGAGACCGTTCTGTTCCCCATCGCAGAGGATAGTTTAAAGCACATACAATCGGTGATTCCCGCTCATCAAGTGGTTGACTTACCTGTATACCGCACCTTCGAGAAATCGGAGGGTGTTGAAGCATGCGATGTCTATGTTTTTTCGAGCCCAAGCAATGTTCGCTCTTTTTTCAGAGGAAACCCGCATTCCACGACTGCTCAACAACCATGCATTGCATATGGAAAAGCCACAGAAGAAGAACTATCAAAACATGGGGTCGAAAACATCACCATTCCGGCTTCACTCGAAGCTCGCTCAATTGCCTACACAATAATTCAAGCATTACAAGGTTAAGAGGGGCGGCTTCTTATTTTTGAGCCAATGAACCCAATGCGCCATTTTTCATCTCGCTGTGCCATACTCCTTGCGGGCTGCCTTCTTTTTTTGAGCGGTCAGGAGGCATTCGCTCAGTCAACATCTACCGATCTAACGCCCAAGTACTCCAATGAATTCCTTAATATCGGAGTGGGAGCAAGAGCACTCGGCATGTCGATGGCGCAAGTGGCGTCCGTAAACGATGTTACAGCAGGCTATTGGAACCCCGCAGGTATCAATCACCTCGGTTCCAAATTGCAAGTAGCTGCCATGCATTCCGAGTACTTTGCGGGCATCGCTAAATACGATTACGCCTCCATAGGAAAGGCTATCGATTCTTCCAGCGCTGCGGCGTTCTCGATTATCCGTTTCGGAGTGGATGACATCCCCAACACGACCGAACTCATCGATGCCGGTGGAAACGTAGACTATGATCGTATTACCAAGTTTTCTGCAGTCGATTACGCTTTCATTTTCTCGTATGGCAGAAACGGATGGCCGGCCAAAAAATCGACTTCAGCCACACAGCAAACCATTATCGATCCGCTACAACCAAGCAACCATTTCCGATGGGGTGTGAACGCCAAAATCATTTACCGACACATTGGTGATTTTGCAAGCGCCTGGGGATTCGGCATTGACGCCGGTGCACAATACGATCGCAACAACTGGCATTTCGGTGCTGTAGCTAAAGACATTACTTCTACGTTCAACGCATGGTCCTATTCACTGAGTGATCGAACCAAGGAAGTATTTGCAAGTACCGGAAACGAAATTCCGCAAAATGGATTGGAAGTTACCTTGCCTCGTTTGGTGATTGGTGCAGGCAGAAGTTTCGACTTTAAAAAAATCACGCTGTTGGCTGAAGCAAACGCAACCTTCACCACCGATGGCAAGCGCAATACGCTCATCAGCGCGAACCCTGTAAGCATCGACCCCAACTTGGGACTTGAAGCCATCTACAATAAGATTATTTTCATTCGTGCAGGGGTTGGTAATATTCAGCGCGTGAGTGATTTCGATCAAAGCACCTATCTCACACTCCAACCCAACCTCGGACTGGGTCTTAAAATCAGAAATCTCCAAATCGATTATGCGCTTTCCGATATCGGAAATGTTAGCGACGTTCTGTACAGCAACGTGTTCTCGCTTCGCGTAGATATTACCGGCAAAAAAAAGTAATCAGCCTCGATTGAACTGCACACGCAACGCGGTGTAGAATACCAGAGCGAAACACAACACGCCCAACAGCAAATGCAAGGGCTGCATCGGTGCCGGCATTTCCAAATAAGCGAGCACAATTCCTACTAGTAACTCCAGCAACAACACCAGCATGGCCCAGTTGTACTGAACTACCCGTATCGAATCTTTCAGCTTGAAATAAATCCAACCTGCCAACAGTAGAATGAGGATTGAAGAACTTCGGTGAACGTAAAAAACAGAAGGCATCAAGTCAATCCATGTGCTGCGATCCTGCGTTGCCTTCGCAATCACATCGACCTCTTCGCGCACTTGAGTACCGAGTAAAATCTGAACGAACAACAGCACAACCAACGACCAAATAGATATTCTGAAAATGCGCTTGGTGTGAAAAACCTCTTCTTCCTTGCTCAATCGAAAAACAAGAATCGATAATAGAGCAACCAACGCAATACTACCGACCATATGATAGGTAATAGAGTTCTCTACCAGATTTCCATCCACCACCAACTTCCCGAGCCAAGCCTCAAAACCAACCATCACATCGGTTAAAAACGCAAGTAGAAATACTACCCAGTTTTTCTCACGAATGAGCAACAGCAAACTGAAAAGTGAGAGCAGAAAAACAGGTATGCCGTATACAACCGTTGCCAATCGATTGATGTATTCAACCCACGTATGGAGCACATTGAATATCGCGTAGTCGTGCTTGGGATATTTATGCCAATCGACATGCTGGAAATTCTCCGAAGTGGTAAACGATGCATTCGCAACCCACAACGTATCGTGCCTTACGATCATCTGTCCTTCTTCGTAGGTATGCCCTGACTTAAAAAACAACACCTCCTCATCGGTTGGCGGAACGAGATAACCAAAGCACTTGGGCCAGTCGGGACAGCCCATGCCGCTACCCGTCATACGCACAACGCTTCCTGCCACAATCACAACGAATGTGAGCACAAGCGATACCTGTGCAAGCCTTAGGACGATTTTGCGTGTCTGCATGGTTATACCGCAGCCCCGGTAGTGGCGGTTGTGTTTTGTAATCCGTGATAATGCAACACCTCAACGGTCTTCACATGGTACTTGCCATCGGCAATTGCGTGAATGCAGGTTATGAGCTTATTCTCATCAACCATTGTTGGATCAAATTCTACCTTCACCATGTTCTCCGGACTATTCTCCGTGAATTCCAATTCAGTGGTTACAACACCGGGAATTGCTCTTAACTCTTGCTGGATTTTCCCACCACATCCATCGGCGCACATCATTCCTTCAATCGACATCTTAGCCACCGTCTTAATTACCTCCGAATCGAGATCACGATGGGTTATAACCGTATCCGCCTTGGGAGGTGCTGCGACTTCACCGCAGGCTACAAACAGAAAGCTCGTCAATAGAGCAAAAGCAAACTTTTTCATGGTATCAAATATTCTCGACAAATGTAATGGGGCCATTTGCTCCGCACATCGGTAACTTTGCAGCCCATGCAAACGCCCGTTTCGCGTCCACTCCATCTTATTGCTATAGCCGCGCTAGCCCTTACCTGGGGCAGTTCATTTATTCTTATGAAAAACGCAATGCGCGATGAAATGGGGAAGCCTGTGCTTGCGCCTGAGCAAGTAGCGGCGCTTCGCATGGGTATCGCATCGCTTTTGCTATTGCCTGTATCGATTCGTGCTTTCCGAAAAATAAAAGTTAGCGAGTGGAAGTACCTGGCCGTGGTGGGGCTCATGGGAAGCGGCATTCCGGCCGTGCTCTTCACCACCGCACAGCAGCATCTCGATAGCAGCCTGGCAGGAATACTCAACACGCTCACTCCCCTCTTCACCCTGCTCATTGGTGTTACTTTCTTTCGAAAAGAATTCAAGTGGATGCAGCTGCTAGGCATCTTGATAGGTTTAACCGGCGCCATAAGCCTCATCGTTCTCAACCAATCGGGCAGTTCAGCCAACCCACTCTTTGCAGCGCTCATTATCCTTGCAACCCTGCTGTATGGCATTAGCGTGAATACCATTTCGGCTAAAATTCCGCACATACATCCACTACACATTACCGCCTTGTCGCTGCTGATGGCCGGCATTCCCTGGACAATTTACCTGGCACAAACCAACTTCACCGATATTGTGTCTTACCACCACCATGGCTGGACTTCGGTCGGATATGTAGCCGTGCTAGCCATTTTTGGTACCTGCATGGCCAACATGCTCTACTTCTGGCTTACTCAACAAACTTCACCCCTGTTCGCCTCCTCCGTAACCTACCTAATGCCCATGGTAGCTGTGGGTTGGGGCATTGACGATGGGGAATCACTTACCGCCATCCATCTCTTGTGCGGCCTGGTAATCCTCGCCGGCGTATGGCTCGTGAACAAAAAATGAGCTTTTTAGCCATTTTCCGTCACAATCGTTTGGTGAGTTGCGCTTTCGCTTCCTATATTTGCAGCCCTCTAAAAAAATTTTAGAGCTAAATCATTAAAAATCAATACCATGTACGCTATCGTAGAAATAGCAGGGCATCAGTACAAAGTACAAAAAGATCAACAGATCTTCGTGAACCGTCTTCAAAGCGAAGAAGGTTCTAAGGTATCGTTCGACAAGGTTCTCCTGGTTGACAATGCCGGTAAGATTACCGTTGGCGCCCCCGCTGTAGAAGGTATGAAGGTGACCGCTCGCGTAGAGAAACACCTCAAAGGAGACAAAATAATCGTGTTCAAAAAGAAGCGCCGCAAGGGCTACCAGAAGAAAAATGGTTTCCGCGCGTATTTGACTTCTATCAAAATTGAATCAATCGGTTAATCCCAATTTAGAATCCTATAACACCCCAATACAATGGCACACAAAAAAGGTGAAGGTAAAGTAAAAAACGGTCGTGAGTCGGAAAGCAAGCGACTCGGAGTTAAACTGTATGGTGGTCAAACATGCATCGCAGGCAACATCCTCGTTCGTCAGCGCGGCACACGCCACAACGCAGGTCTCAACGTAGGTATCGGTAAAGACCACACGCTCTTCGCGTTGGTACCGGGTACTGTTGAATTCCGCAAAAGAAAAGACAACAAATCGTACGTTTCGGTTATTCCTGCATAAGGCGCAGCCGGGCTTCTGATATTCAAACTCCCGCTCTCGCCTAGCCGAGGTCGGGAGTTTTTTATTTTTATTCGATAAAACTCACTGCATGCTCCTCGTTCAACAACTTCGCGAAAACCGCGATCGCATCATCGCCGGCCTCGGCAAACGAAATAAAGACTTCACCCAAGCAATCGACGAGATTATTCGTCTCGATGAAGTGCGTCGCAAAACACAAAACGACCTCGACAACAACTTGGCTGAAGCCAATAAGCTGTCGAAAGAAATTGGCGACCTATTCAAAATCGGTAAGAAGGATGAGGCTGAAGCCGCAAAGCCGCGCGTAGCTGCGTTGAAAGAAGTTGCCAAGGAACTGGAGCAAACCCTGCAACAAACCGAGGAAGCACAGAAGCAACTCCTCTACACGATTCCCAACGTGCCAACCGAAATGGTTCCGGCCGGAAAGACAGCAGATGACAACGTTGAAGTGTACATCTGGGGCAGTCTTCCACAACTTGGCTCACAGAAAAAACCACACTGGGAACTCATTGAAGAATACGACCTCATCGACTTCGAACTCGGCACCAAAATAACCGGTGCAGGTTTCCCTGTATACAAAGGGGCAGGCGCTAAGTTGCAACGCGCACTCATCAACTTCTTCCTCGACGAAGCCACCAAGGCCGGCTACCGTGAGTTTCAACCACCACTTATGGTGAACGAAGCAAGCGGATACGGGACCGGACAATTACCCGATAAAGAGGGACAGATGTATCACGTGGGGGTTGATGACCTGTACCTCATTCCCACCGCCGAAGTTCCGTTGACCAATCTGTATCGCGATGTAATTCTCAAAGAAGATCAGTTGCCCGTTAAAATGACCGGTTACACCCCCTGCTTCCGACGCGAAGCAGGCAGCTGGGGCGCGCATGTGCGCGGTCTTAACCGCTTGCACCAGTTCGATAAAGTAGAAATTGTGCAGTTGGTTCACCCCGATCAGTCCTACCGCATCCTCGATGAAATGGTGGATCACGTTAAAGGAATTCTGCAAAAACTCGAACTCCATTTCCGCGTCATTCGTTTGTGCGGAGGTGATATGGGATTCACTTCGGCCCTTACCTATGATTTCGAGGCATGGAGTGGTGCTCAGGAACGTTGGCTCGAAGTAAGCTCTACTTCTAACTTCGAAACATTCCAGGCAAATCGCCTTAAATGCCGATTCAAAAACAGCGACGGAAAAACACAACTGGTGCACACGCTCAATGGAAGCGCATTGGCTCTGCCTCGCATTGTGGCTTCCTTGCTGGAGAACAATCAAACACCGGAAGGTATTCGCATTCCTGCCGCACTGGTGCCGTACACCGGTTTCGACATGATTCGCAAATAAGCGTTACCGACACAGATTAAACATGATGCTTATGCACGAGCAATGCCTATGCTTGAGCAACGTCGAATGCATACGAGCGTGAATTTTTCATAATGCTCTCTCAGGTTGAGTGCATCGTGGGTTACCTTAGCTGCCATGCGCATTTCTGCATACATACAACTTTTCGCACTCGCACTTGCGTTCGCATGGATGCAGGCTTGCACTCCTCCGCGAAACTTTGACGATGAAATAAAGGCGGTCGACTCTCTGCACGTTCAAATGGATCAAGCTCTTGTGCTGTTGGATTCTGCAACGCTTCCTATTTCCGATTCCATCACGCGACAGTTGAAATACATCCAAACGAATTTCAAAGGCATCATGGAACAACCTGCTGCTGAAAGGCTCCTTCGATTTGGACAATTCCGAAACAAGGCAGCTACCCTCGAGCAGTGGAAGGATTCTCTTCACTTCCGAAAAGATCAACTCGAAAATGAGCTGTATGCATTTCGAAATGTCCTTGCAGACAAAGCAACACACGACCGAACAAACCGTGAAATCAGCGAGCTATACGCTGATTCCGTTTTAATGAATCTGATTGACAAACAACAGTACTGGCACACCAAAGTGAACGAGTGGATTCAGCAGCACGATAAAGTGCAACTTGAATGGCGATTGCTGAACGATACCATTACCACTTGGAGAGAATCCATACCTAAACGCCCCAACACATGAGAAAGCAATGGTTCTTCATAATCGCGCTCATGCTAATGGCATGGTCGGCCTCCGCTCAAGAAACAGATATGGAGCTCGCCGATTATTACTACAACCAGGGGATGTTTGAGCAAGCTAAGTTGTACTACGAGAAAATTTACAAGACCAACAAAACATCGAAGGTCTTCAACAACTACCTCAATACACTCATCGAACTTCGAGATCTTGAGGAGGCCGAAAAAATGGCCAAGAAAAAAATCAAGGAAGATTCCAAAGACGGTGTAGGATATGTGAAGCTCGGGGAAATCTATCTCAAATTCAACATGCCCGAAAAAGCTTCCGAGCAATTCGATGAAGCGGTGAAACGCGTTGAACCGACTCGATCCAACATACAACGCCTCGCCAACGAATTCGGGCTCATCAATGAATACGCATACGCATTGAAGGTGTATGAAAAAGGCCGGGAGCAATCGAAAGACGGCTACAACTTCACCTATGAAGTGGCCAACATGAAAGGCAATTTGGGCGACCATGCCGGAATGACGGAAGCCTTTCTTGATTTGGTAGGCGAAGAACCACACTATCTCCAAACCGTTCAAAATTCATTCAACCGTTTGTTGAATCTCGAGGAGAATAAAGAAAACATGGAGATGCTGAAAACCGCTTTGCTAAAGCGCGCTCAAAAGTTTCCGGATAAAACCATCTACGCCGAAATGCTGGCCTGGTTGTTCATGCAGAAAAAAGATTTTGCGTCTGCCTTGATACAGTCTATCGCACTCGACAAACGTCAAAACGAGAACGGAAGCCGTCTCATCAACCTGGCTCAATTGGCCTTAAACAATGGCGATTATGCAACGGCTCGCAGCGCCTATCAAGCAGTAATAGACAAGGGCCCGGCCTCTGACTACTACATCACCGCGCGTATTGAAAAACTTCAAGTATCGAAAGAAGAGCTCGCTCAAAATCCGAGCAGCGATTCATCTTTATACGCTTCGCTGGAAACAGATTATAAAGCGGCGCTCAACGAAATTGGACGCAGTCATGAAACCGCGATCCTGATGAAAGAGCTCGCACATGTTCAGGCGTTTCATCTTAAAAAGTCAACAGAAGCTGTCGCGCTTCTGCGCGAAGCCATCGCGCTACCGGGTATTTTCAATAAGACACAGGCACTCTGCAAATTGGAATTGGGAGATGTGCAAGTGTTCAACGGTGATGTGTGGGACGCCTCCCTATTGTTTTCTCAAGTTGAACTCGACTTCAAAGATGACATGCTCGGCAACGAGGCGAAATTTCGCAATGCGCGTATTTCATACTACACCGGCGATTTCGAATGGGCACAAGGCCAATTGGATGCGTTGAAAGCATCCACCTCTAAATTGATTTCCAATGATGCAATCGACCTCTCGCTGCTCATCACCGACAATTTCAACATGGACACCACCACAGCACCCATGATGATGTTTGCTCGGGCCGATTTGCTGGCGTACCAAAACCGATACACGGAGTGCATCACTACGCTCGACTCCATATTGACAGAATACCCGGCACACACTCTCACCGACGAAATCAAAATGCTCAAAGCCTCCATCTACATGAAGCAGGCTCAATTTGATTTAGCAAGAGATCTGTACCAAAATGTCGTGGACTTGCATTTTGCTGATATCACAGCTGATGATGCGTTGTTCAAACTCGCCATGCTCAATGAACAGGTTTACAAAGACTCGGCAAAAGCGATGACTCTTTTCGAAAAATTGATTACAGACTTCCCCGCGAGCTTATACGTTGTTGAGGCTCGCAAGCATTTCCGCGCACTGCGCGGTGATGAGTTGAATCAATGAAAATAGTTCGCTGCAACACCTTCCTGCAGAAGTTGTGAAGCTTGGTCGAACTCGAAATCCTCTAAAGCGTGTTGTATACTCAGAAGGCAGTTCTTTTGTTCCTCGCTGCGCGCTGATTCTATCGCTGCATCGATTACATCTTTGGCAGCTGCATCACTGCCGGCCAACATAGACGTTAGCTCCGATACGAATAAGCTCCAATCCGTTACATGTGTGGTCTCGACGGATTCACTCTTACTTTCCTTGGGAACGTGCTCGCGAATTTGTTGAACCAGTGTATCCGCCTTAACGGTTAGCAACTGCATCTGTGAAATTAAATCAACGCGAATCTTTGTATCACCGACCTCCTTTGCACTCTTCAACTGCACCGATAATTTACGTGACAACTCAAACACTTCCATCGCGCCTACATTGCCACTCACTCCGGCCATAGTGTGCAGGTATTCTGCCAGCCCGGAGATATCCGAACTCATAACCATCGTTCGGATTTCAGTAGAGACATTCAAATACTTACTTGCATACTTCAATAGCAGGCGATGATACGATTGCGTCTTAGACCCCGATCGCTTCAATCCTTCCTCGTATGCAATACCCGAAATGCGAACTTGACTATCTGCCTTAGCGGCTTTTGTTGCTGCCATTCCCTGTATATCCTCGCCTCGAATAAAACGAACCAATGCCCTGTACAAAATATCCGGATCGATTGGCTTGGTTATGTGATCGTTCATGCCGGCCGCAATACTCTTCTCGTACTCGCCTTTTACAGCATGCGCTGTCATAGCCAGTATAGGAAGCTCCTTGGATGATTTTTGCTTTCGAATTTCACGCGTGGCAGTTAGACCATCCATTTCAGGCATCTGAATATCCATCAACACCAAATCATACACTTGGTTGGTCGCCATCTCCACTGCCATCATG
>Ga0315901_10003933_pt1 | contig 18882 bp, 10 predicted proteins | sample LakEriMetagenome_10_FD_203761 | JGI IMG/M metagenome (GOLD analysis project Ga0315901, IMG submission 203761) | Freshwater fungal communities from buoy surface, Lake Erie, Ohio, United States - Buoy 2 MA116 | ecosystem: Environmental > Aquatic > Freshwater > Lake | place: USA: Lake Erie, Ohio...
GTAGACCAGTTTCTTTTCGACACCGTTCTTGTCGCGGTCGACAAACTCGCGGCGGGGTCGGCCCGGGGGGAGCAGATCCCACCCCAGCGCGCGGTTGCCGATGCAGCACTTGAGCAGCAGCACCGGCGCATCAATCGCATTCCCCAGCGGGTGGCCGATCCCCAGTTCCGGACCCAGCGAGTTCCCCTTCACGGTCAGCCACTCGTTGTTCATCGGCCCCCGGCCCGACATGTACCGCACGAACCGCACATCCTTCCGCTCGCGCCACCCTCCGGTCTCATCCACCAGGTACTGGTACTTCCGCTTCTCCCGCACGGCATGCTCAAGCGAGATCTCGCCCCCCTGGACCTTCCCCAGGCCCACCATGTTGGACTGTCCCAGCAACAAAAAGACCTGCACCGGCCGGGTCATGTCGGCAGGCTGGCCATTGTGGGGGGGAATGGCCTGGGGGCTCTCCTGGGCCACCAGCGGGAGGGGTGCGAGGGACAGTGTTGCCACGACCGCCAGCACGCCTGGAAACGAACACCGTTTCATGGGAGCTCTCTCGATGGGAGGGACAGTTGCTGAACTGATCTTGATGATAGCGGCATTCCGGTGCATCACCAGCCACTCGCCAGTCGATTCGGGAGGGCCACCCATCGTTTTCTGGGTCTTGCGATGGTCGCCACAAACCCTCTTGCCAGAATGAAGTCAGGTGAGATTCAAGTCGTTGAAGAACAGTCTTCGAGGTTTCTCCCAGCGGTGGATGGCCCCTCTCGAATGGCCCCGGTTGGAATCGCTCGAAGACGACTTGTCAGACGCTGTCGCAGATCAGGAGCCGCATGCCGGCTTTGCGTCGAACTCTGGTCACCCAGCGAGCCGCGCTGCTAAAACTTCGAATCCAGCGGCCCAGCGATTGCCGAAACATCTTTCGGCAGACGCCGCGCAACGTCCCAGGCAGGTCATGACTGTGCGATTCTTCAGGTTGACCATGCTCGCTTTGGGAGTGATCGGCATCTTGATTTCGTTGCCACTCTTGGGATTTGCCACTCTGGGTTACCTCGGAATCCTCGCCGACGTGGGCCCAGCCGAAAATCGTCAACTCGGCATTTCATTGCTCACTTGGGGACTACCCGCTTTGATCTGCGGTGTGGTGTTGTGTATGCCCAGTTTCCTGTCGCTGGTTGGGAATCGCCGACGTGCGGACTCCCTGCGAGGGGCGGCACGGGATGGCGGAAGCAGGCCCGTTTCTCGAGATTGATCGCTCACTCGACAACCGTCGCCGCTGATCTACCTCAGTCAGAATGGGACGGCCCTTTTTTGGGAAGGCCGAAAGAAACCTCCGGCAATGACCGCCAGCATTCAGGCGGAAAAGCCGCGAAAGACGCCGTCGGCCTGGACCGAATTCGCGAAGTCGGCGTAGTCCATGTTGGCGATCGACAGGTTGTTCTCGATCGACTGAATCGCCGCCGGGATCGCCCGGAAGGTCTGGATCTCCTTTCGCTCTCCCCGACCACCAGCGGATGACTCCCCGGTCGAACGGAATCCCACCACCAGGAGGGGGCGTTCCGCCGATCGAAAGGTCTCGGCATCCGCCACAAACAAGAACTCAAACCCATAGTCGGCGGGAAGTTCCCGGACGACTTTCTCCGGCGTGAGTCCTTGGTATTTTTGCTCGTCGACGAACTGCACGTGCGCCAGAAACTCCAGGTCGGTACCGGGCTCGCGCTGCGGTGCCGCGATCGCCGGCGTCAGACTGCGCCAGCCGCTCTCATTCGAAAAATCAGTCCGCACGACCCACGGGCTGTTGTCGGCGTTTTCGTCCGTCATCCTGCTCTCCCCACGTGTTGGCGAACTCATCTGGTTCCTGAAGCTAGTGTATCGAATTCGTCCAACCGTGCTGAGGGTCTGGCCCCGGGGGAAGACTCGATGAAGTGAGCCTGGTCTTTCCAATCGCAGGCCCGACGGTCGCGCGGCGAAGAGGGCGGCAGCACCGTCCTCGCGGTGATGACTCATCCGAACTGCTGTCCGTTGTGAAGTCGGGATCTGCCGCGATCGGGCAGGACTCTCTGGGGCCGACGCCATCAGCTTCCCACCGTGTCGCGATTCGCCACCGCCTCTGGAACCCGGGCCGGGAACTGAAGTATCATTCGGGTTCTTCCCGGCCGTTTGGTACGGGGGAGATACTTGCGTTTCACCCAGACAACGTGCCATGGCTGACTTCGAAAACGATCTCTTCATCAGTTATGCGACTGCCGACAATCGTCACGGTTGGATTGACGCGTTTGTGCAGGAACTGCGTGAACCACTGGCGAGCCTGGTACGGCCGGCCGAACCCCGGATCTGGTGGGATCGCAGCCATATTGAGGAAGAAGGAGCTCTCACCGACCAGATTCGCCACGCCATCGCCCACACCCGTACCCTGGTGGTGATCCTGTCCGAGCACTCGGTCAAATCCCGCTGGTGCCAGGCGGAATGGCGGCATTTTGTCGAGGCGTTTCCCGACGCCACCTTCGAAAAACGGATCGTGTTGATTGATGTCGGAACGGTTCCCCTGCGGGAGCGCCCCGCTATCTTCAGTGACCTGCGCGGACGGTTGTTTTTTGCGGAGCAACGGAAAGGAGACGACTCCTCGCGCGTGACCTTTGGGTTTCCCACACCCAATACGGCCAACGAGGCGCATCAGCCGTTCTTTTTGGAAATGGCGCGATTGGCTCGCAAACTGGCACTGCGGCTGCAACCTGCGTCTGCTCCCCAGCCGGTGAATACCCAGTCATTCACCATCTACGTGGCCGAGGCTGCCGACGACGTCGACAGTCGACGAGACGAAGTGGTGGAGTATCTGGCCTCCCATGCGATGGTCCTCCCCCCGGGCAACCAAACCATGTCGCGTGATGCCCCACAGTGGGATCGGCAGGTTTCGCAGTGGCTCGACCAGGCCCAGTTGTTTGTGCAGTTGGTGGGCAGCCAAACGGGTGTGCCGTTGCTGGGGACAGCCGAATCGCCGGTGGTCCGTCAGTTTGAACTGGCAGCGCAAAAAAAGCTGCCCCGGCTCGTCTGGCGGCGGGATCAAGCGGGTGGGCCGTCCGAACTGCAGGCGGTGTTGGAGGCCGCCCAGTTCAGCGACGATCTGCAGGAATTTCTGCAGGAGATCGTACGTCGGGCCAAAAGCCAGCCGAGCACAATCCCCGAACCCGCTGTCCGCCGGCCCGCCACCGGCCCTGCGGTCTGCCTCCAAGTCGCCTCGCCCCGCGACCCCCAAGGCACCGGGCTGAAGCAGCAGCTCGAACGGGCGAACCTCAATGTGGTTGGGCCCCAGTTGTCGACCGGCGGCACAAGCCACGCAGACGACACAGCCGAGCCGTTGACGCAGTGCGACGCCCTGGTTCTGGCCGCTTCGGAGGAAAACCGGGATTGGCTGCAGGAGCAGTTGCACCGGCTCCCCCGGCGTCTGGCGGTCCGCCGGCGCGTGCGGCAAGACCCGCTGCCCGTGTTGGTTGTGAGCGGGCAGGGGTTTCTGGACGACGAATTCGCCCCGCGGTTCCCGGCCGGTTGGCTGACGGTGGTGGACCAGCATGCGGAGCAGTCTGCCGCGCAAATCGACGGCTGGATCAAGAATCTCCAGACCGCCTCGCGGATCGAGGCGGCGGAGGCTGACGCGACGCAGATTCCCACTCTGCCGTTTGCCCCCTATCCCGGTTTGCGGGCATTTGAAGAGCCAGAGGCGGTGGTCTTCTTTGGACGCGAGGCCCAGGTGGGGGCGATTCTCGAACGGCTGCGCAGCGAGCAGTTCGTGGCGGTGGTGGGGGGCTCGGGGTCGGGCAAGTCTTCGCTGGTGCGCGCGGGGGTGTTGCCGGCGCTGCGGGCCGGGGCTCTGGGTGCGGAGCACTCGGCGTGGCGGATTCTGACGATGACCCCGGGTGAGAATCCGCTGGCGACCCTCGCCGCCCAGTTGCTCGACACGGGGCTGCTGCAGAAGCGCTGGCCGAATACGGTGAGTGGCCGGGCGCAGTTGACGGTCGCGCTACAGCGCAGCGACCGGGCGTTGATCGAGCAGATCCGGGCCCTGGGGCTGCCGCCGGGAACCCGCCTGCTGCTGCTGGTTGACCAGTTCGAAGAGGTCTTTCGGCTGCGGCAGCGCGATGTCGAGCAATCGAAGCTGTTCGTGCAGATGCTGTTGGCGACAGCGCGGGAGCCGAACCTCCCCTGTGCAGTCATCCTCACGATGCGCAGTGAATTTCAGGGGGAATGCGCGGAATTCCTGGGCCTGCCCGAGGCCCTGAATCATGGCCAGTATCAATGTCCCCGGTTGAACCCCGAGGAACTTCGCCAGGCGATTGATGGACCCGCCGAAGTGGCCGGTTGGGGACTCGATCGTGCGTTGGCCAATCGGTTGATCCGCGAATCGGCGGCCAATCCCGATCAACTGCCGATTGTACAGCATGTTCTGTCGCGCATCTGGCAGGCGGCACAGAATCGCACTTCCGCGCTGTTTGCCGACGCGACCACGGGTCGAGCGGAACTGACGACCGATGATTACCGCGACGTCGGCGGTTTGGCCGGTGATGGTGAGCTGATTGCGGGAAGCGAATCGGACGCGGCTCACAGCAATGCCCTCTCGCGTCACTGCGATGAGGCGTACCTGGAATTGGCTGATGCCAGCCCGGGAAGTCGCGAGTTGGGGCCAGGTCATCAGCCGTCGACGCAACAGCGGATTGCCCAGCGGTTGTTCTGTGGGTTGGCCGAGTGGACTGCTCAAGGGCAGTTGGTTCGGCGGCCCCGTACGGTCACAGAGTTGGCCCAGTGGGCCGACTGTTCGCCCGAAGAATTGATTCGGGTCGCCGATGGATTTCGTCGCGAAACACGCACCTTTTTGCGATGTCCGGCCAAAACACCGGGAGATGCGCTTGAGGCGACGGACGTGCTGGATGTGACGCACGAGGCGCTGTTGCGGCAATGGGAGCGGCTGGCGGGCAAGCCAGCGCGCGCGGGACAGGAGCGCGGGGCCGACGGCTGGCTGCAAGGCGAGGAACTCGCCCGGCGGCGGTACCGGCGTCTGGCCGAGGCGGCCGAGGGAGAAGCGACCGCGGGTCTGTTGAAAGATCCCGAATTGGGGTTTCTCGATCAGTGGTGGCACGAGTTCGCCCCCACCGCGGCGTGGGGGAACGCGGTCGTGGCCGATTCATTCGACCGCACTGGCAACTTTCTCGAACGGAGCCGGGCGGCGACGGCGGCGGAACGGCAGGCGGCCGAGCGGCGGAACCAACAGGAACTGGCGAAGGAACGGTCGACGGCCGCCAAGATGCGACGGTTTACCCAGGCGAGCCTCACACTCGCGGCAGTGGCGACATTATGTGCGGTGGGGGCTGGATGGTGGTATTGGAAGGCACGCGCGGCGGAGACGGCAGCGAACACTGCCAAGGAGGCCGCCCAGAAAAGTGCGAAGAAGTCGCAAGAAAACGAAAGCCTCGCGAAAGAGGCAGCCACCCGGGCAAAGACAGCCGAAGAGTTGGCGACGAAAGCCAAGGAAGCCGCCGAACAAGACCGCGACTTAGCGCAGCAGCAGAAGCGTCGTGCCGAAGTCTTGCACTACGCGAACGCCCTCGCGTACGCACAACGCGCTTGGAGTGATGGCAAGGCTAATTTGGCGTGGAACTATCTCGACTCGGCCCAGTCGAATCTGCGGGGTTGGGAGTACGACCATCTGTACAATCGATTCAGTCAGGAAAAAACGACGTTTCGTGGGCATTGGGGACGTGTAAGCAGCGTGGCGTACAGCCCGGACGGCAAGTGGATTGTCAGTGGCAGTTCCGACAAGACACTCAAGGTGTGGGACGCGGCGACGGGGCAGGAAACGCTAACGCTGCATCACCACTATCTTCCGGTTTCGAGTTTGGCTTACAGTCCGGACGGAAAGTGGATTGTCAGCGGTAGTGAGGACGAAATGCTAATGGTGAGCGAGGCGGCGACGGGGCAGCAAACTCTGACGCTGGAGCATCGAGGCACAGTCAACAGCGTCGTCTATAGCCCGGATGGAACAAGGATTGTCAGTGGCAGTTCGAAGTCGACGCTCAAGGTGTGGGACGCCAAGACGGGGATGGAAATATTAACGCTGACAGGGCATTCGGATGCGGTGACTAGTATATCGTACAGCCCGAATGGGAAGTGGATTGTCAGTGGCAGTGGTGACAACACACTGAAAGTGTGGGACGCGGCAACAGGGCAGAAAACGCTCACGCTGACGGGTCATACGAGTGCCGTCACCAGTGTGGCCTACAGCCCTGACGGGAAGGGGATTGTCAGTGGCAGTGAGGACAACACACTGAAGGTTTGGGACGCGCTGACGGGGGAGGAAGCGCTCACGCTGACGGGGCATACAAATTCGGTCACCAGCGTGGCCTACAGTCCCGACGGAAGGTGGATTGTCAGTGGCAGTGGTGACAACACACTGAAGATGTGGGACGCTGAGACGGGGGAAGACACGCTGACGCTGAGGGGTCACACTGACTGCGTTGTCAGCGTGGCGTACAGCCCCGATGGGAAGCAGATCGTTAGTGGGAGTGTAGACAAAACTGTTAAGCTTTGGGACATGGCCGCAGTGCAGAGAACGCTGCCCTTGAGAAGCCATACCGGTCTCGTCTCAAGCGTAGCGAACAGCCCAGACGGGACGCGGATTGTTAGCGGCAGTTCGGACTTGACGCTCAAGGTGTGGGACGCGACGACGGGGCAGGAAACGCTCACGCTGACGGGGCATAAAGACGTCGTCAGAGGCGTGGCCTACAGCCCCGACGGAAGGCGGATTGTTAGTGGCAGTGAGGACAAGACGCTGAAGGTGTGGGACGCGGCGACGGGGCATAACACGCTCACGCTGACGGGGCATACGGCACCGGTTCACAGCGTGGCGTACAGCTCGAATGGAAAGCAGATTCTCAGTGGGAGTTGGGACAACACGCTGAAGGTGTGGGACGCTGCGACGGGGCATAACACGCTCACGCTGACGGGGCATACGGCTCCGGTCTACAGCGTGGCCTATAGCCCCGACGGGAAGTGGATTGTCAGTGGCAGCGAGGACAAAACGCTGAAGGTGTGGGACGCGGCGACGGGGCAGAACACGCTCACACTGACGGGGCATACGAATTGGATCGCCAGCGTAGCCTACAGCCCCGACGGCAAGCGGATTGTCAGTGGCAGTTGGGACAACACACTGAAGGTGTGGGACGCGAAGACCGGTGAGACTACGCAGACGCTCAAGGGACATAACGACCGAATATTTAGCGTGGCCTACAGCCCCGATGGCAAGCGGATTGTCAGTGGCAGTGACGACAAGACACTGAAGGTGTGGGACACGGCGTGCGGGCAGGAAACGCTGACTCTGACGGGCCATAACGACGGAATCTTTAGCGTGGCATACAGTCCGGACGGAACGCGGATTGTCAGTGGTAGCCGGGACAAGACTCTCATGGTGTGGGCTACGGCAACAAAGCAGGGCACGCTGACGCTGAGGGGTCATACCGCGCCTGTCTTCAGTGTGAAGTACAGCCCCGATGGGAAGTGGATTGTCAGTGGTAGTGACGACAACACACTCAAGGTGTGGGATGTAGCGACGGGGCAAGCAACGCTGACGCTAGTGGAACATACGGAGGCGGTACGCAGCGTAGCGTACAGTCCGGACGGGAAGCGGATTGTCAGCGGCAGTGAGGACAACACACTGAAGGTGTGGGACGCAGTGACGGGACAGAAAATGCTGAGCTTACCGGGGAAATCCATTGCTATCCTCAGTGTCGCGTACAGTCCGAACGGCAACAGGATTGCCAGTGGAAGTTATGGAGAAAGGTTGGAGGTGAGGGATGCAATGTCGGGGAACCTAACGTGGATGCGGGGTCATGGAGCTGTTGTGTTGAGCTTAGCGTACAGCCCGGACGGGACACGGATTGTCACGGGAAATGGTTCAGCTTCGCTGACGGCATGGGACGCAGCGACAGGACAGGAATTGCTGTCGCTTCGAGGACATGGCATTCAGGTACGCAGCGTAGCGTTCAGTCCCGATGGGACGAGAATTGTTAGTGGTAGTGCGGACGAAACGCTGAAGGTGTGGAACGCGGCGACGGGGCAGGAAATGCTGACGTTGAAAGGGCATATGGATACCGTCAACAGCGTAGCGTACAGCCCGGACGGGAAGTGGATTGTCAGTGGCAGTTCGGACACAACACTCAAGTTGTGGGACGCGGCGACGGGGCAGGAAATGCTGTCGCTGAAAGGGCATACGGATGCCGTCAACAGCGTGGCTTACAGCCCGGACGGGAAGCGGATTGTTAGTGGGAGTGGGGACAACACACTGAAGTTGTGGGACGTGGCGACAGCAAGTCCATCGCAAAGCCCCCAGGTTCCTTGAAGCGATTGCGAGGGTAATCGAGCACCGCATCCATCGACAGTCAGCCAGTTGGTGGCGGGAGTCGGTCGGGGCAATTGATCACGTTTTATACGCGCTTCGGCTCGAAGCGAGACTCTCTCGCCTTGATTGCCATTCACGGGTTGTGGCTGTCCGCTGTCGCTGGGCGAGAAGAACTTGCGATGAATTTCAGGCGTCTTCAGTGGGAAGCAGCCCCCGTCCCACCCTGCGCCTGCCTCGCGACAACCCCCGCGAACCGAAACAATGCTCCTTCCGGCGGACTGTTCTGCCGGGGGCACCGCGTCCCCGCCCGACGCCGTCCGCCCCGCCCGGGATACGCCACCCGTTTCGCCCGACCCGAAAGGATTTTTCGATCACAGGGAAGCTGCTCGCTTGCTTCCTTCTGTGGTTCGCTGCCACCGCTTTGGTCACTGACATTCCACTCCAGTAGGGGGACCGTATCTGCATCGTCGGCGGCGGTCTGGCCGAACGGATGCAGCACTACGGCTGGCTCGAAGCCCGTCTCGTCTCCCGCTTCGGCGATCTCGACCTCACCTTCCGCAATCTCGCCTACTCGGGCGACATCGAGCGCCCGTTTCGCGGCCCGATCCGCCGCCCAGCGATGCATTTCCTTCCCGTATCCGACGTGCTGGCGCAGTTCGAGATTCTCGACACACAGCTCCGCCACTTCCGGGCGGAGTTCGGCGGCTTCCCAACGCAGCGAGCGCACCTCGCGCCGCAACTCCTCCACGAGGTTCACGTGCGACCTCGCCCCGAGCGCTGAACTCCGTTCCAGCACAACACCTTTCAGGATCACTCTCTTCACGCACCTCCACCGCCATTCACAAGGTCTGCTCCCAATACAGATAACCAACCGGTTGGCCGAATGTTGACAAGGGGGAAAATCGCAGCCCATTTCCAACAGCAGTGTGGCGATGATTCAGGACGGTCAGGTCCGGCGATTGCAGAAGTTGTTGTCGCGGGAGATGTCGTGGGGTGTGGCGGCGGTGAAGTCCGGGATCCGCGAGAAGAGGGCGCGATCGGTCGAGGTCCACTCAACCCGCTTCCTTCCGCCTGCCCCAGAGCCCCAGAGCCCCAGTCCGCCGCCCGCGCCGCTGGAACCCGGGCCGGGAACTGAAGTATCATAGGATTTCCGTCCCGTCGTTTGGTTCGGGGGGAATGATCGACCCGAAGTGACCTGCGCTCCGCCCACGCATCGTGCCATGAATCAACTCGAACACGATCTCTTCATCAGCTACTCAACGATCGACAATCAACGCGGCTGGGTCGCGGCATTCGTGAGACATCTAGAAATCGAATTAAATTCCGAGTTGGGAAAAAAAAATCAACAGCGAATCTGGTGGGATGAAGCCAAGATTGACAAGAACCTGCCTCTCACCACTCAAATTCGCGATCGAGTCAGCCGTTCCCGTCTGTTGGTCGTGCTGCTTTCCCCAGGCTATTGTGAGTCGGATTGGTGCCGACAGGAAAGAGAAGCGTTTCTGTCGCGCTTTCCCAACGCCTTCAATGAAGGGCGTTTGATTCTGATCGATTTGGGTAAGCTTGGAAAGGCTGATCGCCCGGAGGAGTTTCGAGAACTTCGGGGTCATGACTTTTTCACACCAAACGAGGCTGAACCCAATTGCGGTGAGCTGTTCGGTTTTCCCGTTCCAGATCTCAATGACCACGCTCATCGCAGGTTTTTCAACGCAGTCAATGATTTGGCGCGAAAGCTAAAGACTCAACTGAAAGCAACCGGGGCCCCCACCCTCGATCAAAGCGCCATCCCTCATCCCGGCATCCGCATCTTTCTGGCCCAGGCGACCGACGATGTGGCCGACGAACGCGACGAAGTCGCCCGCTATCTGGCCGATCACTTCACCGTTGCCCCACCCCTCGACGACCCACCGATCGGCAGCCTGGACGAGTGGAACAGGCGCCTCGACCAGGCGCTGCAAACGGCCGATGTGTACGTGCAGTTGGTCGGCAGTCTTCCCGGGCGCAAGCTGTTTGGCAGCGACCACCGCCCCGTGCTCGGGCAATTTGCCCGGGCGAGGCAGGCGGGGAAGACCATGTTCCTCTGGCGGAAGACCGATCCCGAAGAGGTGGCTGAACCCGCCCTGCGCGAGGTGCTCAACGCGGCCGAATATGTCCACACCATCCAGGAATTTCGGGAAGCGATCGTCCGCCGCGTCACCCCTCTTCCACCCGTTGTGGCATCGAAACCCACCGCCAGTCCCACCCCCGCCGACGCGCGCAGCGTGTTCATCCAGGCGGGGGTGGAAGATGCCGACCAGGCCGATCAGTTGAGCGATCTGCTGGCCGGCTGCAACTGCTTCGCCCAACGGCCGCTGCTCACCGGGACCCCCGAAGAAATTCGGGCCGATCTGGAGGAAAACCTCGACAGTTGCGACGGCGTGATTGTGCTCTACGGCAAGATTCCTCCTGCCTGGCTCAAGGCGCAGTTTCGCGAACTTCCGCGGCACTTCTCGCGGCGCAAGAAGAAGGCGGTGCCGCGCCCCATTCCCGCGTTGGCCGTCTATGAGGGGCAACCCCCCAACAAGCCCGATCCGGGAGTCAACGCCCCCGGCCTGCAGTGGATCGAAACCGGCGATCCCCAGTGGCGCGAGAAACTGCGCGACTGGGTGACCGGCATGGCTGAGGGAGGTGCCTCGTGAATCCCGCGCCCAACCCCGTCGAGACCCAGGCTCCCTACCCCGGCCTGCGGGCCTTTCTCACCGACGAGGCGGAACTGTTCTTTGGCCGCGACGCCCAGATCGACAATGTTTTGGGCCGGTTGAAAGACCAGCGGTTTCTGGGGGTGGTGGGGGGGTCGGGGTGCGGCAAGTCGTCGCTGGTTCGCGCGGGGGTGGTCCCCGCGCTCGAGGCGGGGGCGATGGGTGAGTTGGGTTCCGACTGGCGGGTGGCCGACTTCACCCCCGGCGACACCCCTCTGGCGAACCTTGCCGGGGCGCTGCTGCAATCGGGCGTGCTGGGAGATCGCTGGCCCGCGACCGAAGCGGGCCGGGCGCAGTTGACCGCCGCCCTGCGCCGCAGCGACCGCGCGCTGATCAACCTCGTGCGCCCCCTCGAACTTCCCCGGTTCACCCACCTGCTGCTGCTGGTCGACCAGTTTGAAGAGATCTTTCGCTTTCAGCAGCATGCGGCGAATGAAGCCCAGTTGTTCGTGCGGCTGTTGCTGACCACCTGCCGCGAGCTGCAGTTGCCCGTCTATGTGCTGCTGACGATGCGCAGTGACTTTCTGGGGCAATGCCCGGTGTTTGAAGGGCTGCCCGAGGCGCTCAACGACAGCCAGTACCTCTGCCCGCGCATGACCCGCGAACAGATTGCCGAGGCGATCGAGGGCCCCGCCGAACTGCGCGGGGCCACGGTCGACCCGGCACTGGTCACCCGGCTGATCAACGACTCGGGGGTCAACTCGGACCAGTTGCCGCTGGTGCAGCATGTGCTGGCCCGCATCTGGCGGGCCGCCCAGACGCGGGAAGGAACCCCCAGCCCCAGCCAACTGACGGTCGACGACTATCGGTGCGTGGGGGGGTTGCGGGAGGGATCGCGGGGAACTTCCGGCAATGCGAGCGGCAGTCTCAGTGGCAACGCCTTTTCGCGGCATTGCGATGAGGCCTATCTCCAATTGAACGACGGCACGGCCGCCAGCCGCGACCTGGGCCTCGGCCATCAACCCTCCCGCCGCCAGATGCTGGCGCAGCGTCTCTTTTGTGGTCTGGCCGAGGTGGGGGAGGCGGGGCAGGTGATCCGTCGGCCGCGGTCGGTGGCGGAGTTGGCCCAGTTCAGCGGCTGCCCGGTCGAAGAGGTCTGCGCGGTGGCCGACGCGTTTCGGCAGCACGGCCGCACCTTTTTGCGTTGCCCCACCAAAACCCCCAGCCAGCCTCTGGGGCCGGCGGACGTGTTGGATGTGACGCACGAGGCGCTGTTGCGGCAGTGGGAACGGCTGGCGGGACGCCCGGCCACGACGGAGGGAGAGATTCCCGTCGAGGGGTGGCTGACACGGGAGGAGTTCGCCCGGCGGCGGTACCGGCGTCTGGCCGAGGCGGCCGAGGGGGAGGCGACCAACGGTCTGTTGAAAGATCCCGAGCTGGGGTTTCTCGATCAGTGGTGGCGCAAGTTCGCCCCCAATGCGGCGTGGGGGAACGCCATCGTGGCCGATTCGTTCGCCCGCACCGGCAACTTTCTGGAACGCAGCCGGGTAGCGGCCGCAGCCGAGGCGGAACGTCAGGCGGCCCAGCGGCGGACACAACAGGAACTGGAAAAGGAACGAGCAGCAGCGCACAAATTGAGAAGGTACACCCTGGTGAGTTTGACGTTCGCCGCGGTCGCGAGCTTGTGTGCGGCCTGGGCCGGTTGGTGGTATTGGAAGGCAACGGTGGCCCAGGAAGCCGCCGTGAGCCTGGCCAAGGAAGCCCAAGAAAAAGAGCTCGAAGCACAGGAATCCGCCTCACGAGCCACCAAGGCCGAAGAGTTGGCTACGAAGGCGAAGGAAGCCGCCGAAGGCGACCGCGATTTGGCCCAGCAGCAGCAGCGGCGTGCCGAAGGCTTGGTCTACGTGAACACCATCGCGAACGCACAACGCGCCTGGAGTGATGGCAACGCCAAATTGGCGTGGCAGTATCTTGACTCGGCCCAATGGAATCTGCGCGGCTGGGAGCACAACTATCTCTACACGCTGTTCCAGCACGAGAAAACGACGTTTCATAAATATTCGGCACCTGTGCTCAGCGCGACGTACAGCCCGGACGGCACGCGGATTGTCAGTGGCAGTAACGACAACTCACTCAAGGTAAGGGACGCGGCGATGGGGCAGGAAACGCTCACGCTCACGGGCCATGAGGGTCCGGTCAACAGCGTGGCCTACAGCCCCGACGCGAAGCGGATTGTCAGTGGCAGTTCCGACAAGACGCTGAAGGTCTGGGACGCGGCGACGGGGCAGAAAACGCTCACGCTCACGGGCCATGAGGGTCCGGTCAACAGCGTGGCCTACAGCCCGGATGGGACGCGAATTGTCAGTGGGAGCTGGGACAACACACTGAAGGTGTGGGACGCGGTGACAGGGCAGGAAAGGTTGACACTGACGGGGCATAGAGATCAGGTCCTTAGCGTGGACTACAGTCCCGACGCGACGCGGATTGTCAGTGGCAGTTCCGACATGATGCTGCAGGTATGGGACGCGGCGACGGGCCAGCCAACGCTGACGCTGACGGGGCATACGAAGCCTGTCTCCAGTGTGGCATTCAGCCCGGACGGGAAACGGATTGTCAGTGGGAGCTGGGACAACACACTGAAGGTGTGGGACGCGGTGACAGGGCAGGAAAGGTTGACACTGACGGGGCATAGAGACCAGGTCCTTAGCGTGGACTACAGCCCGGACGGGAAATGGATTATCAGTGGCAGTGATGATAACAACCTGAAGGTGTGGGACGCGGCGACGGGGCAGGAGACGCTCACGCTGATGGGCCATAAGGCATCGGTCACCAGCGTGGCGTACAGGCCGGACGGAAACCGGATTGTCAGTGGCAGTGATGACAACACGCTGATGGTGTGGGACTTAGCCACGCGAAAGCAAACACCCACGCTGGCTGGGCATAAAGCTACTGTCACCAGCGTGGCCTACAGCCCCGACGGCAAGCGGATTGTCAGTGGCAGTGCGGACAAGACACTGAAGGTGTGGGACGCGACGACGGGACAGGAAACGCTTAAGCTGACGGGACATACGGATTGGGTCACCAGCGTGGCCTACAGCCCCGACGGCAAGCGGATTGTCAGTGGCAGTGCGGACAACACACTGAGGTTCTGGGACGAGACGACGGGAATGACGATGCTGGATCCGATGCTACATGATGCTCAGGTCACCAGCGTGGCCTACAGCCCCGATGGCAAGCGGATTGTCAGTGGCAGTGCGGACAACACACTGAGGTTCTGGGACGCAACGACGGGAATGACGTTGCTGCAGCCGATGCTACATGATGCTCAGGTCACCAGCGTGGCCTACAGCCCGGACGGGAAGCGGATTGTCGATGGCAGTTACGACAACACGCTAGGGGTGTGGGATACGGCGACGGTGCAGCCAACGCTGAAGCTGTCGGGACATGTGCGTTCGGTCCTCAGCGTGGCGTACAGCCCAGGCGGGACGCAGATTGTCAGTGCGAGTCGCGACAACACTCTTAAGGTGTGGGACGCAGTGACGGGCCAAGTCACGCTGACGCTGACGGGGCATACGGCACCGGTCTTCAGTGTGGCCTACAGCCCGGACGGGAAGCGGATTGTCAGTGGCAGTGCGGACAACACCGTGAAGGTCTGGGACGCGGCGACGGGGCAGGAAACGCTCACGCTGACGGGGCATACGGGTGCGGTCAACAGCGTGGCCTACAGCCCGGACGGGAAGCGGATTGTCAGTGGCAGCGACGACAAAACACTGAAGGTGTGGGACGCGACGACAGCGAGTCCAGTGCAACCTCCACCGATTCCATGAACCGACCGTCCCGGTGACCGACCACCGCGACCGTCGACTGACTCACGGGACGATCGGTGGCGGATTGTGGCTGGACGCTGTCGGTGGGCGGGTCGGCCCTCCAATCGGTTTCGCCGGTGCGCTGAGGGAGGCCCCCCGTCCCACGCCATGCCTGCCTTGCGACAACCCCCGCGAAGCGAAACAATGCCCCTTCCGGCGGGCTGTCGTGCCGGGGGCATCGCGCCCCCGCCCGACGCCGTCCGCCCCCACCGGGATACGCAACCCGATTCGCCCGTCCCCGAAGGACTTTTCGATGAAACGGAAGCTGCTCGCTCTCTGCCTGCTGTGGTCCGCCGCCACCGCCTCGGCCTCAGACGGGACATAAGAGTACGGTCAGAAGTGTGGCGTACAGCCCGGACGGGAAGTGGATTATCAGTGGTATTGATGACAAGACGCTGAAGGTGTGGGACGCGGTGACGGGGCAGGCAACACTCACTCTGACGGGGCATACGGGTTCGGTCACCAGCGTGGCCTGCAGCCCCGACGGAACGCGGATTGTCAGCGGCAGTCGGGACAACACAATGCAGGTGTGGGCCGCGGCGACAGCGAGTCCATCGCAACGCCCTCCGCTTCCTTGACGCCTCGCCCCCGGTGACCGACCATCCCATGCGTCGACTGTCTCGCGGAAAAACTCTGGGGGCGGTCTGGGGTCTTCATCCGGTTGTGATTGCGGAGTGTCCCGATGCGTGGTCTTGGTTCGGTGGGTGCCGTTGTCGGGTTGTGGCTGGTGGCTGTGCCGGGCGTGGTCTGGGCCCAGGCCGACGCGCCGCGGCCGCCGGCGGGATTTCGCGCGCTGTTCAATGGGAAGGATCTGACCGGTTGGTACGGTTTGAATCCGCACAGTGTCACGGGGCTGACCGGAGAGAAAAAAGACGCCAGCCTCGCCCAGCAGCGGGCCGAGTTCGCGACCCACTGGCGGGTTGAGCAGGGAGAACTGGTCAACGACGGCCATGGTCCGTATGCCACCACCGAGGCCGAGTGGGGAGACCTCGAATTCCTGATCGAATACAAGACGGTCGCGGGGGCCGACAGTGGGATCTACCTGCGGGGTCTGCCCCAGGTGCAGATCTGGGACTGGAACCAGCCGTATGACCTCAAGAACCCCACCCGCAAGCCGCACCTGGGCTCGGGGGGGCTGTTCAACAACACCCCCGGCACCACGGGGCGCGATCCGGCGGCCCGCGTGGACCGTCCGTTTGGCGAGTGGAACCAGTTTCGCATCCGGCAGATTGGTGACCGCACCTGGGTCTGGCTGAACGACACGCTGGTGGTCGAAGACACGCCGCTGGAAAACTACAACGCCCGCAGCGAGCCGATTCCCGCGAAGGGGCCCATTCATCTGCAAACGCACGGCGGCGAGATTCGCTGGCGCAACATTTTCGCGCGGGAGATTGGCCCCGAAGAGGCCCGGCAGACATTGGCGGCCGCCGATCAGGAACGGAAGAACCGCCTGGCCGAGGGGTTGGCCCTGCATGTGTCGTTCGATCAATCGCTGGAGGCCGACTTCTCGCGGGGAGACCGGAAATGCTACGTGCAGCAGGGGGCCGATCTGGCTCCGGCGACGACCACCCCCGAAGTGCAGCTGGTTGCCGACGGGGGGAAATTCGGAGGGGGGCTGCACTTCGTCAAGAAGAACAACCACCGCCCGGCTTACCGGGATGCCGGGGTGCTGGGCTACAACAGCCGCCGGTGGGGAGCCTCGGTCTCGGTCTGGCTCAAGCTCGATCCCGACCGGGACCTCGAACCGGGCTATTGCGACCCCGTGCAGATCGTGGGGGACGATCTGAAGAAGGGATTCATCTTTCTCGAGTGGTCGAAGGATGAAACGCCGCGATTCTTCCGGTACGCCATCCGGCCGTTGTTTCCCATCTGGAACCCCGACAATGTGCAATGGGGCGACATTCCGTTTGCGAAGCGGCCGATGGTGCAGGTCGAGAAGGCTCCGTTCTCGCGCGACACGTGGACGCACGTGGTGTTTTCCGTGGACAATGTGAATGACAAGAGCCGCCCGCAGATCGGCCGGCTGCACCTCAACGGCAAGCTGCAGGGAACGATCGAGAACTGGGATCTGACGTTCGACTGGAATCCCGAGAAGGTGCTGCTGGTGTTGGGGGCGGCGTATGTGGGGCACCTGGATGATCTGGCGGTGTTCGATCATCCGCTGACCGAGGGAGAGATCAAGACGCTGTTCAGTCTGCCGCACGGGGTGCGCGACCTGCGTCCGTAGCGGGAATCTGCGGCCACTGCCACGGGTCTTCGCTCCCGGTGCAGCCGTTCCGGGAGGGGGAACCTCCGTGTGCGCCCTCGGCTGGACATCCTTTCGAAGACCCGCGTCGACAGGGATCGAAGGCCGCGAGGCGGGAGCGCGGACCTCCGTGTCCGCCCGCTGGGTCTCCGTCCGAAGATCCGCGTCGACTGGGGCCACAACCAGCGCGGCCGAAGCCCGCAAGGGGAAAGCAGCAGAACGTCGAACCGTCGCACGCGGCGGAGTGGATTCACACACCGGGCCGACCAATGAGCCCGGTCCTCTGGACGCTGGTCCTCGTCCGGTGTGCCCGGTCGTGGAGATTGGACTCCCGAACAGGTTTTCAAACGTGTTCTACGATTGACGCACCAACAAAAAAAACCGGTCGTCGACCCAAGCGGGTCGACGACCGGTTTGTGCGTCATGAGCGGGCGGAGAGGGGGACCGTGTGCTCAGGCAGCGCGGCTGCCGTCGCGGAGCGACAGCTTGGTCTCACCCCGGACCACTTCGGGAGTGATCACGTAGAGCTTGCCGGGCTCCTGTTCGGGAAGGTCGAACATGATGTCGAACATCAGGCCTTCGATCACGCTGCGGAGTCCACGGGCCCCGGTGTCTTTCGACAGGGCGATCTTGGCGATCTCCCGCAGCGATTCGGTGGTGAATTCGAGCTTGGCGTTTTCGAGCTGGAAGAACTTCTGGTACTGTTTGACCAGCGAGTTCTTGGGCTCGGTCATGATGTGAACCAGATCGTCTTCCGACAGCGGGTGGAGGGCGCTGACCACGGGGAGGCGGCCCACCAGTTCGGGAATCATGCCGAACTCGATCACGTCGTCGACGGTGGCGTGCTGCAGCAGCTGATTGCGCTGCTCGGTCTCGGCCGAGGTCGCGGGACCCGAGCCAAACCCGATGGTCTTCTTCCCCAGCCGGCGGGCGATGATGTTCTCGAGCCCCACGAACGTTCCTCCACAGATGAAGAGGATGTTGGTGGTGTCCATCTGGATGTACTGCTGCTCGGGGTGCTTGCGGCCCCCCTGGGGCGGGACGTTGGCGACGGTCCCTTCGAGCATTTTCAGCAGGGCCTGCTGCACCCCTTCCCCCGAGACATCGCGGGTGATCGAGACGTTCTGGCTCGTCTTGCCGATCTTGTCGATCTCGTCGATGAACAGAATGCCCCGCTGGGCCTGCTCGATGTCGAAGTCGGCGGCGTGCAGCAGTTTCAGCAGCAGGTTCTCGACGTCTTCACCCACATAACCCGCTTCGGTCAGGGTGGTGGCGTCACCGATGGCGAAGGGAACCTGCAGCGCTTTGGCCAGCGTGCGGGCCAGCAGGGTTTTGCCCGAGCCGGTGGGTCCAATCAGCAGAATATTCGACTTTTCGATTTCGACATCGTTCTCGGCGTCGGCCGCGAGCATGAGCCGCTTGTAGTGGTTGTGCACCGCCACTGCGAGCATTTTCTTGGTGACCCGCTGCCCGATCACATACTGATCGAGTTGCCCCACGATTTCGCGGGGGGTGGGGACTTTGGTGAAGAGGGGGCGGGAGGTGCCCCGACGGCGTTTTTCCTGGTCGAGAATCGACTGACAGAGTTCGATGCACTCGCCGCAGATGTACACGTCCCCCGGCCCCTCGACCAGAGGCCCGACATCGCGATAGCTCTTGCGACAGAAGGAACAGTTGGCATTCTTCTTCCCGGCCGTGGCACGGTTTCCGGGGGTGAAGTCTTTA
>Ga0315901_10003940_pt1 | contig 18862 bp, 26 predicted proteins | sample LakEriMetagenome_10_FD_203761 | JGI IMG/M metagenome (GOLD analysis project Ga0315901, IMG submission 203761) | Freshwater fungal communities from buoy surface, Lake Erie, Ohio, United States - Buoy 2 MA116 | ecosystem: Environmental > Aquatic > Freshwater > Lake | place: USA: Lake Erie, Ohio...
TGAGACTCAGTTGTGTTTCGATACATACAGCCGCAGACTAGGCGGAGGCACTAGATTCACACAGTAGTCACTCAAGAGCAATGACGCGCTATGTCGTCATGGTCGAGGATCGCTGGGTTACGGCGGTTTACGGCCCTGGTCAAGGAATTGGTCTCACCGCATCCAAGGAGGATGCATCCTCGTGGGTCACATATGAACGAGCTGTCGCTGCGGCGAGAGTTGTTGCTCAGTGCGTTAACAGCAATGTTGCTGTGCATAGCGTTGATGAACCCGCCTATCCCCGGTCATGGAAGTAGTGCCGTTCCAGGAACAACTCGATCCGGAGCTGCGGCTCGGTGAAGGTCGCTCACGTACCAGTGCAGAAAAAACAGCCTTGTTTGAGCTGAAGATTTGGCTGCCTGGGCAGGGGGCAATGCGGGATTTGATTCGGGCGGAGTCGCTCCAGCAGGCGATTACGTTTGCCACGAATCGTTACCCGAATTGCAAGGTTGAGGTGCCAGAACAGACGGCGAAAAAGCCTAGGCTGGTGCGCTCGAAGCGTGGGCCGAAAGAAACGGCCCGGCGAAACTTGAAACTCGTGGAGGCTAAGCGTGAGCAATCCTGAAATCACTGACTGGGCTCGCCAAGCGTGGGGCCAAGTGATCGTGGACCAAAATCGGGCGGATTTGCTCGAAAAACTGTACGAGTGGGATGGGCGCTCCAATCTTGAGCATCCTTACCACCACACGTACACCGGGTTGTACCTCAAGTACAACCAGCATTAAGCGGAATCGCGGTCCATTCCGAATTGATCGGCCAGGTTATCGGCGGCTTCGCGGATAGCCCAGGCCGATTTTGTGCGTTCCAGCTGGTGGAGCGTGTTCAACACCAAGGCGGCTTCGAGGAGGGCGCGGTAGTCCTGGCGGTTGAAGAGGTCGACTAGCCACTTGTCGGTCACAGCTTTGTGGAAGCTGGACTCGGGGCTGTGTTCGATGGGGCGCATGGTTACTTCGGGCGGATTTTGAGAAACCAGCCAGTATCGGTGCCTTCAATGAGCCAGCGAGGCAGCCAGTTTTTGCGCGAGTAGGCGATACCCGCGCCTCCCTTGTTACTGACGTAGCCGCCAGTAACAAGGTTTGCCTCCCCATAGGGATCATTGTGGATGAAGTGCGTTGGTGTATATCCCACAACGACGCTCCAGTGACCTGTTCCTCCGGGATTAGATACGTGCTGTTTATGTAGCCAGCCGACTGGAACTGGGTGTCCGTGGGTGATTTCGTTTTCCAGGTCTTCGACTGTGCCATCCATTTCGAAGGTGGCGGTTAGTCCCAGGGATTTCAGAGCTGCAATCTGTGCTTTGGGGTCGGTGGTGTCGCCAAAACGAGCGCGGATCTTGTTGTACTCGTAATCTCCGGAAATCTTGCCGTAGTAACGAGCCACCATGGCGCAGCTGGAGCTAAAGCACTGCCGGTAGCCGGTTGAACCGTCGTCAGGTCCCAGCTGGTATTCGTAGGCGACCTTGAGGATTTTTTCTTTTGCTGGAACGAGTGGTTTCGTACCAGCGTGCTGATTCATCAGGGCGATCAGTTTGTTTGGGTAATTCGGGTCGGTGGCATATCCGTCTTTGTGGAGCCAGCGGGCGGCATCATCACGGGTCGCCGCATTATTGCAACCTGTGTAGTTTTTATAATCTTTGTACCAGTGATCAACTAGGTACATTACGCAGGACAGTAGATCGGGAAAATCGATAAAGCTGTCGGTAATTGTTATCCACTGGCCGTTAATGAATTCTTGTGTTTTCTTGTCGCTTCCTTCTCCTTTAAGGCCGAAAAAGTTGTTTCTGCCGGAAACGAGTTTGCCGTAGTTGGATTCCAGTGCCCATTGAGCGGCTACAAGCTCAGGGAATTTGGCGCCTGCGACGCGGGCAGCTTCGAGGATTCCTTCCCAGCTGTTGGGGAAGTTGGATTGTTTGCCGGCGACGCTCCAGGTTTTGAACCAGCCTTGGTCGCGTCCCAGGATGTGGGGGTTGGCCTTGTTGATGGCCGCCTCCAGCTCCGTGATGGCTGCCATCTGGTGGGGCAGCCCCTTGTAGAACCGGAATAGATCGTGTAGGCGGATCTTATTGGTTGTCATCACAAGGCCCTAGGTGGATTTAGCGGCGACGCTTGGGGAAGACGAGCTTTAGAGCCTGCAGTCCCAGCTGGATCCAGCTGTTGGAGCGCAGGCTGCTCATGCCGATGATTTCGGAACCAGCTGCTACAACAACGGCGGCAATGGCGATCTGTTGTTCAGTCATAAAAAGCGGGAGCTTTTCTTGAGTTTAGCTGTACTAAAGAAGAGAATCCGGGCGCGTAATAGTTTCTACCGCTACATTCGGTGCAGCCACTGCTGGGTATGGACCATCGGATTGAAGATGGCGAATACTTAAACAAAAAGGAAGCAAAGGCCCGGTTTAGGCAATCAATTCTTAAGCACTGGCACAACAAGTGCGCTTACTGCGCTGCAGATCTGGGGCGTTCTGCGACGCTGGACCACGTGCATCCCAAGATTCGTGGTGGGCATACGCACCAGCAAAACCTTGTGGCTTGTTGTTTTGGGTGCAATATCTCGAAGTCGGCTGAGGACTGGATTGAGTGGTACAGGAACCAGCCGTTTTGGGAGCCGCACCGGGAAGATGCGATTGTGCAGTGGATTACTGGGGGTCTGCTTTAGGGTCCCAGCCCATGCCTTCGAGGTACATCATTGCGATGTAGTGGTCTTCGGCATAGCGGCAGATGCTGCCTTTGCAGGCGCGGTAGTACAGTTCGCCGCGTTCATTTTCCAGCTGGTCCAGTGTGTAGCCGTTGCCGTAGTCGGTGGAATGGACGACGCTCATTAGGATTTGGCCTCCAGCTTTGATACACGTTGTTCGACGGTATTCAAGCGGGTAAAAGTTTCTTTTCTGTCTTCTTTTATGTCTGTGTGAAGTACCTCAAGTTGCGTGGCGATGTGCTCCACAGCACTGGTGAGGCGAATTACAGCATCGCGTGCTTCGTCGCTTCTCCTACTGAAGCCCATAGCGCCCATTGCCGCCACAGAAATTGATGCGCCAGCGATGGCGGCAACGACTTCAATCATGGCGGCGTAAGCTACTTCAACAGGCTAGCGCCCTTGGCCGCGCAAGAGTTTTCGCCCGTGGCTGGGCTTACTGCGTTTGCCCTGACCCTGGCGGGTTAGTTTGGGCTTGCCTTCTTTATGCTCCAGCCTGCCCGTGCCGGTCTTGGCTTTTACTGCCACGGCAGACCCTGTGCAGTGGTCGGTGTGCGCTGTTGATCAATTTGGCCTTGCAGCGCTGCTTGGATTTCAGCGACCTTTTCATCGCCGCCGAGTTTGTCTTGCACCCAGCCGATCACGATCTCAGGGGTAAGGTCGGCGTAGGGGATAACGTCGCCTTCAGGCTGCTCAAGCCCCACGCTCCCGTAGGCACCTGCGGAATAGGTGCCGTCGTTGGCGTCCACGGTGTAATGCACCGTGAAGACAATGCCATCAGCGGTGTGGCGCTCCATCTGCGCCACGTTCCAAGTAAAAACGGTGTCAGCCATGGGAATGGTGGTGATGAGGTAAGGCTAGCTGTGTGACAGAAGGCGGTCAATGTGGATGACCGCCTAGTGGCGTGGACTACTGGGGCTTCCAGCGAGCAAGATTCCGCAGGGTCGCAAGTGTGTATCGAGTCCACTCATCACCCGTTGTGCCATCAGTGGGGTACAACTTGCTGTACCACCAGGCGTATTGATCTGGGTGAATGTCCTGCAGTTTTTCAAGTGTTTCCGCGATATCAACGCAGAGATCGTGATCGGGCCACGCTTTGTCGGCAACCTCTTGCAGGTGATCAATAAAACGTTGAAGCTCCTCGCGGCTGCCAAAAACTTGCTCGTACTCACCGTCCGAGTCGTTGACCAGCAGCACCTTACCGTTTTTGGCACTGGCGTAGTGCTGATAGATGCCTTCGGATGGTTCGTAATAGGATTCTGAGGTCATGGTTTCTAGGGAACTGTGGCCAGGGGTAGGAGGTGCAAACTCGCTACCCCACAACTATATGCGAGCTAGGGCGAGAAGAGAAGGTGACTACTGGGCTTCAAGTTCAATAGCAATGGCCAAAAGTTCGGCGCGTATTGCTGACGCGTTTACATCACAGCAAGAGTCATACGGAAGATGTGGCGCTGGCACTACCTGATCCGCAGCAGCTCGCAGGGCGGCGGCGGTGACCCACTGAACGTGACGACGCGGGGCGTAGTCCATTTCTCGGTATGCGGCATCTAGCACCGCCTGTGCAGCGGGTGAAAGTTCAGACATGGAATTTGAGGCGGTGGTAAGCGGGCAAGTATTAGCTGACACCTGTTTTCAGGTAATACATGCTGATACCTGCCGTGTGCTACAGTGCTGTGGCTGATCAGAAAGCAGCAAAGCGACTGGGGTGAGATCCAGTTGCAAGAGCGGCGGGGGTGACATCCTGCCGCTTTTTAATGCTTTTACCAATGAGTCAGAAGTCAGTCATCAAGCAGTCCTCCATCAACGAGACCGTCGCACCACTCCTTGAACGAGGCTTCGATCTGAGCCATGGCTTTGTTGTCGATAGTCTCAGGCTTGCGGATTATGCTGATTGCCAAGCCCAAAGCATCGCCAAGGCGATTTTCCAGAGTGTTGAGTGGCACAAACTTGTAGTCAGTCATAGATTTGCCTCCTGCTCCAGCCAGTGAGCGGCTGTATAACCGACTTCGTTCTCACGCATCCACATTGCCACCTCACGGATCGCGGCGCGAGCTTCAGGTGACCAATTGACGGCTTCTTCATCTGTTTCCAAACCACGCTCAATCCCGCTAATGGCGAGTGCCACACGCTTCACCAGTGACCTACCAATTTGGGAAGAATTAGGGGTGGAGCTGGGGTTGGGCCGCAGCAATGCGTTTAACTGATCTTGTTGTTTTGAAGTGAGTTTTAGCGGTTTACTAATTTGGTAAACCTTTGATGTTTCACGTTCGGCGGCTTCCAGTGATTCGATCCGACTGGCCAATTTCAAGATGTTGTCGCTGGTTTCGACGATGTGCTTGTGAGCCGCAGCTTCTAGTGTCTCGACCCTGGCGCGGAGTTCAAGGATGCAAGCATCACTGGCTCCTACAACGGAACTTTTAACCCAGTCTTCACACTGTGCCCACTGTTCAGGGGTTGCTTTGTAGTCAGTCATCGAGTTGCTCCAGTGCGCGTCGGATGGTGTCAACAGATTCGTTGGTGAGGATTGTTTCACCAGTCGTGTACCGCGTCAGCGCAGTTAGCGCCTGCTCCTTCAAACTCGGAGGCTGGGGGCGGCGGGCGGTGCGTAGTTCTTCAACGTCTTCAGGTTCCCATTGAGCACAGCGGACCAGATATTCACAGCACGCCTCCAGCTCCTGGTCGCTGCCCCAGCGAGCGGCGCTGTCAATGAGGTAGTCGTACACGCTGGTGTTCGGCGCTTCGTCAAGCCACTTGTCGCGCAGTTCCTGCGGTGGGGTGATGGAATGTTGTTGTGTCATGGGTGATTAGCGGTAATGACTAGCTATTCAGACCTAAGTGATTCCGGTAAGTACCAAGTAGATCCTGCAGATTTTGCACCTGCTCTGGCGTCCACTGCGGCAAGTCGCTGACGTCTAGAACTTTTGACGTTCCCGTGCTGGAGCTGGTTTGCATAATGTGTTTATGCAGTGCAGCTTCTAGCGTCTCGATCCTAGTGCGGAGTTTAAGAACGGAAGGATAGCCTTCTCCGTAACGGGCTAAGACAGCTTGGGCGTATTCAAGTGCAGCGGTGTTCAGTGCCACGCGGAAGATGCCGGGCTTAACTTGACCGCCAGTTGCGTCAGAGCAGACCTTGGCTGCGTAGGAGAACTCATCCCGCATCGCCTCGGGCATCAGTTCCAGCAGTTCTGCGTCTGATGGTTGCGTGTAATCTTTTCGGGTCATGGTTTCTAGGGAACTGTGGCCAGGGCAGGGTGTTGACGCACGCCTGCCCACCAACCCTACCACGCAGGTCAAGGAATTCGCCTAAGCACACCAAAGCCCCCGGTTTCCCAGGGGCTCGGCTATCTCGGCAGTCTTGGCGAATCCGCGACCGCTGATCGGTTCAGTATAGCAAGCTAGACATCGAGGAGAGTAGGTTTACTGGGTCTGGCTGGCTTCTATGTAGGCCACGATGGCCTTCAGTTCAGCAAGCGTGGCGTTGTTCTTGATCATGTTTGCTCGCATCGAGATGACTGCAATGTTGCCGGGCACATACCCCTTGCTGTTGTCGATCCGATCTAGGCTCGGGGAGTTCTCCACTTGATCGCGGTTTGATCTGCCAGCGCCAACACGAGCAAACAGTGGGATGCCCAAGACCGGACAGGTTTCGGGAATCTCAATGTCGTCCTTTGTGATGGTGCAGGCCAGTCCGGCGATGCGAGCCCGATTGCGAGCCGCGTAGACCATCTTCTGCCGTGGATCCAGCTCCATGTACTTCTGTATCTCGCACTGACGGCAGCGTGAAATACGAGGCACACCAAGAATGTCCTTCTTTGCCCGCTTGACTTTGTAGAAGTCAGTCTGCGGTTTGTGCTTCTTGCAGATGTTGCACTGACGCAGCGCGGGGCATGTCATCACCATGTGCTGATCGCTGAGCGCTTCCATGTGTTCGTAGCAGTGCAAACGTAGATGTAATTGGCATCCCAGCAGATCTCTCCGGTTGTACCAGTATCAGATGCCGATGCAGGTGTTTTTGCCGTGGCAATCCTAACTCGATCTCCGTTTACCTGTAGGAGTGCGCCACCAGAGTCTGAGGACGCGCCAACCAACAACCTGCCGGAGCCGTCGATGCGGGCGCGTTCGGTTGCTGCACTAGCGCCCGAGTTGGTCTTAAATACAAGGTTGTTGCCAGAGCAGCCAAGACGTGCAGCAGCAGCCCCGCTTGAAGTGCTGTCGTCAGAAAAAACAAGGTGATCACCGCTGGGGCTAATATTAACTACCAGTTGTCCGCTATAAGCTCCAGGGTTAGTAGTGCCAATCCCTAGTCTCCCTCCCGAAAAATGACTATCGCCGTTAGCCCTTAGTTGAATCTTTGCGGCCCCACCCGAGAACATATCAAGGCGTGCATCACTGCTGGTGCCATCAAAGAAGAGCCTTGCTACGTCAGTGCCATCATTCTTTTCAAGCAGGATGCCATCGTCAGATGAATTAGATCTGATGTTCAATATCGTGCTAACTGTCGAAGTCCCTATGCCTAATCTGCCGCTACCTGTTATCCTTGCAACTTCTCCATAAGTACCACACTTAAAGATATGGTCTTCGGCGTAGACGCTTCTGCCGGCATCATATGTAATATCTCCAGACGTGTAGTCACTCGTAATGCTTCCATAGATAGTAGCGCTGTTGTTGTTATACCATTCAACGCCACGAGCACTGCCGTTGGTGCCTGAGCTGATTCTAATTAGGGCGCCTGTTGAAGAATCGTCAATATGTAACTTTGCTCCAGGGCTCGTAGTGCCCACCCCTAAGCCAGTTGGCGTAAGACGCATTCCGAAGGAATCGCCAGAGTTGTAGGTATAGAAGTCAAGGCTATGAATGTTGGAACTTGCGCCCCTAAAACCTTGAATACTTGCCGACCGACCACTGGCACCGCCAAACCGGAGAATGCTCGTGGTTGCGTTATTGCCTGCATCGCTTTCGATGTAGACGGTTGATGCCCCGCCTGTTTTTGCAACGCTGATTTCTCCCTGGGGCACCGAAGTCCCCACGCCTACGAGCCCTGCCGCTGTTACACGCAACTTCTCGCTGCCGTTGGTATAGATAGCTAACGGAAGGTTGGAGTTAGTTCCAAGTGCTCCCAGCGTATTTAGATTTCCCCAGATTGTGACATCGGATGTGCCATTGGAAACCTGTGCAGATCCGACAACATGAAGTGGGCGAGAAACGGATGTTCCAGTTCCAATTCCAACATTCCCACTCGCATCAACTACAAGGCGCTGAGCCCCCGAGGTGCTGATGGCTACTTGGTCTGCGCCGGGGGAGTAAATGCCGGTGTTCGGGTCGCCGGTAAATGTCAGCGATGGTGCCGCAGCACTACCGACGGGCACGCTGAAGCGCTCGCTACTGGTCCACGCGTCGGTGGAATCGATCCAGTTGATCGTCTTATCTGTCGCGCCCTTCAGCGTGATGCCGCCGCCATCCGCCGTTACATCACTCGGTGAAGTGACGTTGCCGATAATAATGTTTTTGTCCTCGACCAGCAGATCCTGAGTGTTGATCGTGGTTGTTGTGCCATTGACCGTCAGATCGCCAGCCAGTGTCAGATTGTCTGACCAGCTAACGTCGGTGCCGTCAGTCACCAGCACTTGGTTTGCGGTGCCGTTAGCCAGCTTGCTAACAGCGATCTCGGCATTAGCGGCAATATCTGCGTTTGTGATGCTGGCGTTACCGCCGACCACCACAGTGCCACTCTGATTGGGCAGCAGGATGGTGCGATCTGCTGTGGGATCCACCACGCCGAGCGTGGTTTCAAAACCGTTGGCGGTGCTGCCCTCAAACGTCAGCGTGCCAGTGGTGCCGATCTCAAGGTTGCCCAGCACCGTGCCACCGGACACGATGGATGGGAAGTAGGCCAGGCTTTGCCACGAAGTGTTGCCGTCACCGATCTTGAATTTCTTGGTGTCGGTCTCCAGTCCCAGTTCGTTGGCGAGCAGAACCGGGCTAAATGAAGTCCAGTTTGCGGCTGTATCAGCCCGGATCTGCAGACGTACTTGAACTGTGGTTGGAGTTGTCACTGGCTTGCGCCTCCGCCTTGTAAAACAAGCGTAGCTGTAACACTAGCCCCAGCGCCATTCAGCGTAAACGGCTGGTATCCGGTAAAGGCGAATGATGTAAAGGCAGTTGTTGCAGGCACAGTGACATCTCCACAATCCAAGATGTAGAGCAGGCTGATGCCGTCGATAACACGCAAACTGAAGCTGACGTTGTAATACAGCCCGGCGTGTTCTTCTTCTGGTGGAGAAGCGTATCGATACAACGATGTGGGTGACACAACCGTCAAACCGCCCCAGATGGCGGCCGGGACGGTGAAGTAAGACAGTGACGCTTGGTTTTCGTAGTAGTGCTGCCGCAGCGTGGCAACCTGGGTTTGACTGAGGCCTCGGTAGACGATTCGTAGAACCTGATTGTTGACTGCTTTGCTGTGGCGGAAGCGGACAGGGCCAGCGAATGTCTGTACTTCGCTGATGTTTGCCCGGCCCATATCGAAGCCGATTTCGTTTGGAACCAGCGTGGGGAATATGCTCATAGTGTGTAAGGCGCCACTAGCTCCAGCTCAACAGTAACGGAGATCAGACCGGGTGAATATGTAGTATCTGGAGCTTTGACGTAGATCCACTCGTATCCACTTGGAAAAGTAAGACCTGAACCTTGTAGTGTTATCGCTTCAAGATCAAATGGTGTAAATCGTCCGTGCAACATGTAGTGACTGGTGATCGAGAAGTGTTGCGCTTCTGTCAGTCCTGTAAAACCAAGGCGTAATGTATAACCGTTGACGACATTGGCGTGACGCACCATCAGTTCGTCGCCGTCTAGCGCTCCAAGCGGAGTCGAGGGAGTAGCACCAGGCGTAAAGACGCGAGATTGGGGATTTAGCGCTGGGAAGTTAGCCATTATTCACCCTCACTTTGGTCTGTGCGACCTTCCCATTCTGCTGCAACCGTGCTTCCGTCCACACTGAATTCCCATTTACCAACAACCGAAATAACACGACCCTCAACAGTGCCAAGCCATGAAATGGCAGTGTCGTTACCTCCACAAGCAGAATTGTTCTGCGCGAATATCTTGTCATACACGGATAGGCCTCCTATCCCATAAAGCCCTGTCGGATTTGTAATTTTGTTTGTTGTATAAACAGCTGAGCGCCAATTAACCGGTCCGATCGGAGGGCATGTAGTTCCTTCATTTACAGCTAATGGAACATTCATTACGCAACCCCACATGCCGCTTATAGTAGCGGCCATATTTCCACCGGATATATCTAACCAGTTGGACGTGAAAGCTGTCGTACCAGAAGGTGCTGTTTTTGTGCCTGTCCAGCGAACGTACTTGTAGAAGTTGTAGTTTGCTTCGACGGGTCCGATTGTTTGTGTAGTTGGTGATCCGTAACCGTCTGGCGAACTTGGATCGGGGCAGCTTGTATCTGCTTCGATGTAGTAGTCGATTTCGTCTGTAGTAATTGACAAGTCGCTATCGCCACTACCGGAAACAGTTTCTTCCTTAAGCAATTGACGTTCGCCACCATCTTTTGGACGTCTATACCATCGGACTCTGCCATTCGGACATGGCGGTGAAGTCAACAGTGTGTCGCCGTCTACGGGACGGCCAAAATCACCTGTTGATCCAGTGATGTCTGGTGCTGTTTGTGCAATCGGATCTGCAGGGTTTTCTGTTTCTCCTGCTGGGCTGCTGCCGCCGCTCTGGCTAATGATGCGATTTAAGCCGCCTGGAATAACGGCTCCATCAGGGCCAAACGTCACTTCCCGATCTGGTGTCACAACAGTGCGCTCAGGAATGTCGTACTCAAAGTTTGCCGGGTCTGGCACCACCGGCGGATCTGGATCAGGTGTGTTTGGAACAGTGCTTGTGTCTGTACGACGGCCAGCTACGTCGCACGAAAAATCTGTGCGGCCTGTAGGCATCACATAACCGGCGCCAACGGCAGCCGAAACAGTCAACGCAACAAGGCTGCGGTTCTGGTCATCAATTGGAAAATGCGTTAGATCCAGCGTGACTACACCGCTGGTTGCCTTGCTGATGCGGTCAACTTCGTAGTAGTAATCGTGGAGTGCATAGTCGGTGACGTCGGTTTCGCGTGCCAGCTGAACACGCACAATGTCCCCGAGTTCCAGGGTGCTGTTAAAAGAACCGGGGCGGACTTGGATGCGCAGGCTGTGGGTGATGTATTTGCGGCGGGCAGCGTAGTACGCGCCAATCTTTACAGCGTGGTTTTCTGACGCGCAGTATTCGCTTAAGTCGTACTGCTCGTATGGACCATTCGGCGCTTCACCGTCGAAGCGCACTTCTGTAGTGCGGATGATGCCGATGTCGTCGTCCGGCTGTTGGCGCCATAGAACCACGATGCAGGCAGGTAGCCGCTGCTCCAGTGGGACGTAATCAATCTCAAAGCCGTTAGGCAGGAGATCGTTTTCAGTGAACTTGTATTCAGCTGTGATTGCTGTTGTTTTGATTGTGTAGTCGTTGTTGATGGGTAGGCGGGGTTTGAGGATTTTCTTTCCAGCGCGATCACAAAAGCGCAGCAGGAATCCGGCACTTGTGTTGTACAACCACTCCTCAAGATTGGTTGATGTTTGCACGATACCGTTAAACAAGAACCCATTTGTGTTCGTAAACTGCGCAGCCGTAAGCATGGCTGCTGAATCAATCAGCGTGCTCGGTACACGCTTTGTTTGAGTAATCAGGTAGAGAACCAGATCTACAAAGTTGTTGCTAGAACCGACAACGCTATCAATGATGCGTGTCACTTGCATCCCGTTGCGCACAAATACGTGCACTTGCTTGTTCCAGGTATCGTCACCGTCGGCGTGGCTATTTGAATAGCTCAACGTCGTCATATTGTCGTAACTACCACTGGTGCCGCAGTAGTACGGGCAGTTCCAGGGTGTTTTACCAGCAACGGGTAGTACGGTGTTTCCGGGATTCCACGTGCCTGCACGGGCGTCATACGCTTGCGCCCACGTACCAACGCGGCAAGCACGCTGGAACACATCGCGTATTTGAACCAGGGGTAGTTGTCCTTCGCTCAGTACAAGTTCGAGGTTGACGCTTAGTTCGTTTGTAATGATGTTGTTGCTATAGCTTGCTTCCGTAGCTTTGGGGCTAACCAGCACACCACCGATACTGCTAACACGGCGGCAAAAAACGATCGGGATTGGCTCCCCTAACACAACTGCTTGTTGCTCAGAATCAAGTGATGTAGCACCGTTGGCAGCTTGATCCTGCAACGGAGTGCTGATTGCCTCGCTTTGAGCACGCGATACAAAAAGTGGCTCTGTGATCTTGATTTTGCTCATATCCGTAGAGGGGTGCCTACCAGTGCAGTGGTGTAAGTGCGCGGTGGGGCTTGCGCTCCAACGGGTGCTAGCCCTGATCCTAGGGTCACCGATAGCGATGTAAACCCGCCGCGTACCTCAACGACCTCACCAAAAACTGATGCAATCAGCACCTGGCTTGCGGACGGGCCGGTTTGCGTAACGAGAGTGTTGAATTCATACATTTTTACTTCGCAGAGCCAGTTCAAACCCAGAGCGTAGGTAAATGTTTCTACGGCTTCGTTTGTGGCCGGCACTTGCAAGGTAAAACGTTCTCCAGGAGTACTGCCGCCCGTAAAAGCATCGACTGTAAACGGATGATAATTCCACGCCTTACTATCCAAAGTAATAGCTTGATTTACGTAGTAAGACTGCCAGCGCTGAAAGTCGGTTGCGCCAGAAAAGACGCGGAGGTATAAAGCTTGGCTTCGATTAGTCATTAGCGGGTTCCTGTATAGCGGCGTGTTCCAGCGGATCGGCTGCTGCTGAACACCACCGTAGCCATTGACTGAAGTGCCATCTCCATATCATCTAATGTTACATACTTTTTGCCGTCCATCTGAACGACCGGGCCAGTCTGGATATTGATGGGACCTGTTGAGGTAGCCGCTGGCGGGGTAAAGGTCATGTTGGTGCGCGAGGACATCGCACTAAACGTTGTTGACTCACCAGAAGCGGCTAAGTCAATCGCGTCTTTACCGCGGCGTCCTTCGAGCCAGTTTTGAACAAAACCGCGAACCTTGGACCGTGGAACGATGTACTCAGGTTCGCCGCCTTCACCAATAAGTCCCAGGGTCGGTTTAGTGACAACACCGCCTTTCGCAAAAGCTTTAAAACCACCTTTCCAGTATGCGCCTTCCGCAGCTGCTTGCGGTTGTTGTACAGATCCTGAAGAAGATTGGCGACGGTAAATGCGATCCAGCTGATTAGCCGCATTCGCGGCTTGCTGGGCAACAGTAGCAAGTGCTTTGGCAAGGTTGTTCGCATTTACAGTGCCAGCGCCAAGTGATCCGGCGAGACGGTCAGCATTCTGTTTTGACATGCCTATTTCTTTGCTGACCAGTCGTTGAGCTAACTCGCTTTCGGCTTGAATTACTTTTACTTTGTACGCTGCGTCAGCAACTTTTACTTGATTTTGCGCAACTTCAACAGCAGCATCTACCTGTTCTTTACTAATATCTACAGCAGCCTGCTGGCTCTTTAATGCTTTGTCGTAACCCGCAACGATTTCTTTAATTTGTTCTTCTGTGTTACCTCGCGCCTTTGCTTGTGCAACAGCAATATCTTTTTCTGCTTCTAGCTGAAGGTACTTAACTTTTACAAGTGCGTGCTCTAGTTCTACTTTTGCTGCTACCGCCTTAGCGTTTTCTACTGCTTGCTGGAACTCGATCTTCGCAGCTTCGATGCGCTGCTGGAACATACGCAACGCAATGTCATAACGCTCTTGCTCTGTTCTGGCGAGTTCGTACTGACGGTTTAATTGTGCGGCTTCTAATTCATTGTATGCCGAAGCTACACTTAAACGAGAAGTGTTTAACTCTTGGATGATGCTTATGCGCTCAATTTGATACTGCAGTGATTGTGCGATCTGATCGTGGTAGGCCTTGTTTTGTTCCAGCTGTTGAGCTTGGATGAGTAGTAGCTCTTGTATTTTGATGCGCTGTAGTTCTTGCTGTTTGAGCGCGTCTAATTGACCTAAGGCAAGTTCCAGCTCTTTCATGCCGGCTTCTGAAGTGATGCCGGCGTATTTTTCTCGGAGCTCCAGCTCTCGAACGCGAAATTCGTCGTTTAACTGGAGCAGTTTTGTTTGTGTATCTAATTCTTGGTTGATTCTTTTTTCTGCTTCTGTCCGCCCAAGTGTACGCTGACTTTCCAGTGCCAGTAGCTGACTGTTTAATTGGAGCTGTGCATTAGTCTGGTCGGTTGCTTTTACGAGTTCCGCAACGATCTTTTGCTCTTCTTCGCTTATAGCTGGTAGTAGATTACCTATGGCACCTATAGGATTTATGATATTGAACAGTATCTCTGCAATACCTCGTAAGGGTTCGGGTATTGCATTCATAATTATGTTACCTAATTCTCTAAATGAAGATACTACGGCATTTATTACAGTGAAGACCCCGCCTAAAATACGCAGTATCCCGCTTATAGCGTCGATAAACGGTTTGGCTAATAGAGCCACTGTTGTGGCTACGGAGCCGTAAAACTGGTTCCAGGCAGAGCTGAGTCTTGCTGTACTTTCGTTTACTTGCTGCATGGGGCCGGCCAGCGCTCCAGTCTGTTTGGTGACTTCGGCTGCGGCCGCCGCTCGGGCGCCATCCAAATCTCCGGCTTCAATTAGACGGCGAATTGTTGTAGCAAGCTCAGCGTTAACTTCGATAAAACTATCGCGGAGTTTGTCGACATTAAGGCGGTTTATTGCATCGCCTAGTTCTTTTACTTTCTTGACGGCTTCATCAATTTGTTGGCCGATTGCAGAAAAAGCAATGCTGAGTGCCATGCCGGCCATGCCGGCCATTTGACCACCAAACAAACCACCTAAACCACCACCAACGATTGCTCCAGGGCCGCCACCAAATAGGGCAGGGAAACTTGCGCCCAAAATTGCATCCATGACACCCGGAGCGTTTAGACCGTCAGCCCGTTTGCCTTTAGGTTTTGCCGGGCCTTGTAGACCAAAACCAGCATCTGCCATAGTAGATGCGCCTTGATTGTACTGAGCAATACCGCGCAATTTTTCAGCCCGGCGCTGCCTTGATTGTTCTAACCGGTCCAGTGTTTGTAGTCGATCAGCACTTTCTTGTAATTCCCTATTGTATCTATCTTGTGCAGTCTCTAACGCTTTAATGCCTCGGCTAGCTGCGTTAAGCATTTCCGTGTCTGGTAATGCTTTAGTGCGTTGCATCTGTGCTGCTTGTTGTGCAATCCCTGCATAAAGAGCTTTTATTTGACTTAATGGCTGTACTTGTTGCTTAAGTGCTTGTGCATAACGAAGGGCCATCTCTGCTTCGTCTACAGTGCGAGCACCTCCAAGACGTTCGACCGCGCCAGTAATGGGTCGCCGTGCGCCGCCGCTCATTGCAGGCGCACCTGGGGCAGCCGCAGGTAAGAGCAGTTGTGGTGCAGGAGCGTTAGCGTTGAGTTTGGCGACTTCTTTGGCTATTCGCTGCTGTTTAATGAACTCGGCTGTCTGACGAGCTGCTGCTTGTGCAGCTGCGTCTGTACGAGAAGTAAATTCAGCTTGACGAGCACTTAGCTTATCCATTTGCGCTGCGCTTTCAGCTGCAGCGGCGGCCTGTTTATCGAGTGCTTGTTGTATTTGTAGTGCTTTCTGATCTAGTTTACTATTTTCTAGTTCACGCTGTTTATTATCAAGTTTTTCTAGCGCTGTTTGTACCGCATTGGTTTCAGAAGCGAGCTGTTTTTGCGCTGCTGCTTGTTCTTTTAGTAAACGTAGCTGTCTTTCAACAGCATCTGCATATTTTTTAGCTTGACTTAACCGATTTGTGTCCGCTACTTCTGTAAACGCGGCTAACTTTTTACGTGCTTCTGCTACCTTAAGGCCTTGAGATTCATAGGCATTTATCTGTTTTACATACTCAAATACTTTGGCTTGGTTAGACGCTCGCGTACGTTCGTTGCGACTTACATTGTTCGAGTATTCGACCATACGTCCAAGCTCGGTAGCTAGAGCTTGGATAGCTGTAACATTACCACGATCTTTAAAAAACTTAAATGCTTTTTCGATCTCAGAAATCTGACCCTCAAATTTTTTAAGTCCTGCAGCACCGCTATTAACTGTCTGTTTTAGGCGGCGCTCATACAAGTCTACAGCGGAGTTTAGTTTACTTTGTTGAATTACGCGCTGCTCATCTTGTTTAATAATCTGCTTAGAAACGGCTAGAACACGTTCTAGTTCATTTGCTTGTTTACGTACAAACTCCGCTGCTGCTTCACTGCCTGCAAATTTCTTTTTACGCTCGAGGTCATCTATTGTCTTATACAGCTTGTCTACACGGTCTTGGATGCGCTTCAGCGCATCTTCGCCTTGGACGACCAGCTTGATTACGGCGTCGTAACTGGCCACAGACAGTACCTGTTCGTGCTAACAGTCTACGCAATAGAAAAGCCGCCGGGTTAGCGGCGGCCTCGTTTGGCTTTGTCGTAGGCGGCTTGCTCTTCGTCAGCCTGGATCTTGAAGTAGGTGTACCAGCCGATCAGCTCGGTGTCTGTCATTCGGTGCCGTATCTCGGAGAGAGTCAGCCCGAGCTTTTGAGCAACGTGAAATTGTGTGCGTAAATAGCTGTCCTTCTTGAGCTCGGCTTCAAGCGCTTTTAGTGTCTAGCTCCTCCGAATCATCGGTCAGGACAGCCAGCATCAGGGATTGGAGGTCTTTGTCCTTGACTTCGTTCTTGAGGATGTCGATTTCGCCGGCGCTAAACAGTTTTGCTCCGGTCTCGTCGCAGGCTTTTTGCAGGAGGAGCTGGAGGGCGAAGGCAGTGGCGTCCTCGGATTTGGCTTGCTTTTGGGCGCGTTCGCGCTCAGCCATGGTCAGAGGGGTGACCCACATCTCGAAGGTGGAACCGTCGCTCAGTTCCACGGTTTTCTTGGTGGGCTCCAGGTTTGCTGCTTTGCGGAGGCGGTCGATTGCACGAAGCGCGGCAGGCATATAGCTGCTGAGTAAGACAGAAGTAGTGTAGCGCAATAGAAAGTAAAAAGCCCCAGCCGGTTAGGGCTGGGGCGTAGTGTGCTGAACTGGCTGGATAAGAGCCTATCAGGACTGGGACAGGTCGAAGGTGGGGGCTTCGCTGGGGCGGAAAGCGATTTCCACGCTTTGGCCGTCGTCGGGGTTCACGGTCAGGCTGGCCGAAGTCAGAATCACGGGAACAGTGATGCTGCGGCTGGTGGTGTCGTTGACGGTGCCGCCGCTCACCACGCGGTCGATGTACAGCTTCATGGTCGCGCCAGACTGAGAACGCTGGATCACGTCCTCGATCATCCGGTTGGACAGGTTGCTGTCGTCATCGGTGGTGTACACCGTGGCGGAACCAGAGCCGTCGGCGAAGCCGGTGATGTAGCTGCGGAAGGGGGCGTACTGACCCACGGCTTGGCCGATGGTGGTCACGTCGATTTCGGCCCTGGTGATTTCAAAGCTCCATTCGCGCACGGAACCCACCACTGCCGGGGCGGCGTAGTTGACCTGGAAAGCGTTGGGAACAACAGCAGTTCCGTTGTCGGTGATGGCAACGCTGGAACCGCCGAGAGTGGCGGAAACAGTCAGTGCACCAGTAGCGGCGGTGTAGCCGATTACGTAGTAAATGGTGCCTGCGGTCAGTCCGGCAGGAAGGGTGCCCGTGCCAGCTCCGCCGGTTTCGGTGTTGACTACGCTGAACTTGACGGGATCGCCGACTTTAAAGTTCAGGTAGGCAGGGACAGTAATGACATCTGTAGTGTCATTAACGTCAGTCTCACCGAAGGTTGCGGTGGTGCCAGCAGGGGAGTAGTAGAGGGCGCCGGAGGTGCCCGACAGGACGGTGGCCATTGGTCGTACCAGTGGTAAGGGTGTCGCGGGCACAGCCCGGCTTTATACAGGTTAGCTCCAGTGCAGTTCGGTATTAAGAAATAACTTGCGCTTGGAATCCGGCTTCGATTCGTGAAATGAAGAACGGGGTAAATGCGCGGCGGGATTGTTGATCTGGGGTTGTGCCGCCGAAGTCTGGGCTGAAACTGGGGCCATCGATGGAACCAGTGCGGACGTAGACGCCGGAAGCTGGTTTGGGCGTGGCGTTGATAATTTGAAGTGCGGTGGTGGCGACGTTGATTAGCGTCTGGTTGCGGGCAGGACCACGCCCCTTTGGGGTGTACGTGCGAATAACGATCACGCCGCGCACCATGTCGAGGCTGGTGGTCAAAGAGTTTTCGGTGGTGAGCCCAAATTGGATGTTGATGTCGACAAACTCTTCGGCGCTATCGGCACCGTCGTTCATGACGTTATCGAAGTAGACCGGGACTGCCGGTGACAGGTTGTTGTAGGCCGTAAGTAGCGGAGTCTCGAAGACAGCGCGAATAGCTTGGTAGTTCATTCAGGTTTAGCGAGCTTTACGCCGCGCTCCAAAGCTTTCTGCATTTTGCCGCCACGAATAAAGAGTTGATACCAAAATAGAGGGGCTGTGCTGCGGGCGTCTCCTTTGCCGGGCTCTACTTCCCCTCGTTTACCGTTATCGGAGCGTTGGCCACGCGCAACGATTTCTCCTTGAGGGCCTTGCCCTGGAAAAACAAACGCCTCTTTAGGTAGATCAACCAGATCTAGGGCAATTTTTGCGTGGTCAGCGATATTTTCAATTATAAATTGCGTTTTTCTTTCTACTTGTTTTTTCGTAGTAGGTAGTGCCGGTATATCTGATAGCGAGTATGGGTAGCTACCTCCTCCTGATCCTCCAGATGGAGCGTGGGCTACCCAGCTGTCTTGGAATTCGCCGCTCCAGTTAGGACCAGCTTCGGCAAGACCGTTCATTATCTCTTTTGCGGCTTGCCGTGCGGCGTTATTTTTCCATGCGTAAGCATCCCGCATTAGGTCGCGCAAGTCGGCCATTATTGGGGCCTCAGAAGGATGGTGTGGACCACCGGGTTTTCACCACGGGAGGTTTTGCACTGGATGATGCGGCCGGTTTTGATGGCGCTGTTCTGGGTGTACTGGATGCGGTCGCGGATGCTTGGAACGTATGCTCCAAGCTCGGCATTGCCGATGATGACCTTCAGGTCGCTTG
>Ga0315901_10003942_pt1 | contig 18859 bp, 19 predicted proteins | sample LakEriMetagenome_10_FD_203761 | JGI IMG/M metagenome (GOLD analysis project Ga0315901, IMG submission 203761) | Freshwater fungal communities from buoy surface, Lake Erie, Ohio, United States - Buoy 2 MA116 | ecosystem: Environmental > Aquatic > Freshwater > Lake | place: USA: Lake Erie, Ohio...
TGTGCAACGAGATCCCGCGGGCCTTCAGCGACCATCGACCCTACGCGATCTGCGCCTTCGTCGGCGGCTGGGTCATGGTGGGCGCGCATGCGGCGCACTGGCCGCAGTGGGTCGCGCTGCTCGCAGCCGCCGGCATCGCCGCAATGCTGCGGGCCGCGGCCATCGTCTTCGACTGGCGCCTGCCGGCGTGGCAGGCCGGTGCCGCCCGGCGGGGGGGCATCGGCGAGCCCTGAGCAGGCGTCACCAGACGTTGCGGCGGAAAAGATCGAACAGACGCTCCCAGTGCCGCTCGGACGAGGGCTTGTCGTACAGGCGTCGGCAGGGGAAGGCGAAACCGTGGTGCGAGCCCGGATAGAACTCGATGCCGCCGCGGATGCCGTGCTGCTTCATCAGCGATGCGATCAGCTCGAGGTCGGCGCGCGTCACGTAGTCGTCATGGTCGGCGCAGGCGAAATACATCTCGCCCTTGATGTTCCCGGTCAGCAGGTGGGCCGAGTCCGGCAGATCGGTCACCAGACGCGCGCCATAGATCGAGGCCGACGCGGCGATGCGATCGGGATAGGCGCCGGCCACCCGATAGACCAGCCGTCCGCTGAGGCAGTAGCCGACCACGCCGATGCGCTCCGAGCGGGCCACGGGTTCCGAGTCGATGAACGCGAGCATCGCCTCGGTGTCCTCGACGATCATCGTGTTGGTGAGGCTTCGGTTGAGCGTCCACATCAGCTCGAGCTTCTCGGCATAGGCGGGATCGCGCAGCCGGTCGGCGTCGAGATCGACGCAGCGCGCCTTGCGGTAGTACAGATTGGGCAGCAGCACGTAGTAGCCGACGGTGGCCAGGCGCCGGCACATGTCGGAGAGCTCCTCGCGCACGCCCACCGAGTCCATGTAGTGGATGACGACCGGATGCGGGCCCGGGCCGTCGGGGTGGAAGACGTAGGTGTTCATCTTGCCATCGCGGGTGGCGATGTCGACAACGCGTTCCTGCATGGTGATCCTCCTCGGGTTGATCCTGGCGGGCTTCAGCGGCCGCGCGCGCGGCCGAAGGCGCCCGCCTCGCGCCAGCGGGCGATCTCGTCGGGGCTTGCCCCCAGGACGCTCGTCATCACGTCGTCGGTGTCCGCGCCCAGCGCGCTGGAGGCGGCCGCCGGCAGCCGATCGGCGCCGTGCAGGCGCAGCGGGCTGTCGGCGATCGCCACGCGGCCGTACTGCGGATGGTCGATCCACTGCAGGAAACCGCGCGCGTGCAGATGCGCATCGTTCGTGACCTCGATCACGTCACGCACCGGCGCATGCGGCACGTCATGGCGCGCCAGCAGCGCGCAGGCCTGGTCGCGGGTGAGCTCGCGCATCCAGGCCGAGACGATCGCGTCGGTTTCGTCGATGTGGCGCACGCGCTCCACCTTGGTCGCGAAGCGCGGGTCATCGGCGAGATCGGTGCGGCCCATCGCGGCGAGCAGGCCGCTCCAGTGACTGTCCTTCACGCCGATGATCGCCACGAAGCCGTCGCTCGCGGCATAGACGTTGTAGGGCGCGGCCGAGCGTCCACCGTGCTGGTTGCCGGTGCGTGGCGGCACTTCGCCGTGGTCGTAGAGAAAGGTGAGGTTCGAGGCGAGCGTGGGGTAGACGGTCTCCTGCATCGCCACCTCGACCAGGCGGCCCTCGCCCGTAAAGTGGCGCTCGTAGAGCGCCGTCAGCACGGCCGCGTACAGATGCGTGCCGCTCAGGAAATCGACCACCGCGGGCCCGGCCTTCACCGGCGGTCCGTCCGGAAATCCGGTCACGCTCATCATTCCCGAGGAGGCCTGCACCGTGACGTCCATGGCGAGCCGGTCGGCATCCGGACCCGAGAGCCCGTAGCCCGAGCCCGAGGCATAGACCAGGCGCGGGTTGAGCGCGTGCAGGACCGACCAGCCCACGCCCAGGCGATCCATGACGCCCGGCGCGTAGTTCTCGAGCAGCACATCGGCCTTCGCGGCCAGCGCCTTGAGGATGTCGCGGCCCTGCGCGCTCTTCAGATCCAGCGTCATGCACTTCTTGTGCCCGTTGAGCAGCGCGAAGGGCACGCCCGAGCCCTTGCTCACCGCTTCGCGCTGGCGCACCGGCTCGCCGTCGGGCGGCTCGATCTTGATGACCGTGGCCCCCGCCTTGGCCATCAGGAAGGTCGCGTAGGGACCCTGGTAGACCTGCCCGAGATCGATCACCACGACCCCGTCGAGCGGGAGATTGCGTCGTTGCATGGGCGTGCCCCCTTGGGCAAGGCTGCCGCGGCGGGCGGCGGGTGGGTGTCGGGGGATTCTTGCCCGCGGGGGGCGGCGCGGCCAGCGCGCTGGCGCGGATGTCGGAATCCCCTGCGCCCGGGTGTGCCGCTCGCCCGGGGCTTGCAGCCTACGCTCCGATGGACCGACACTGCCGGTCAGGGCTCGGGATCGCGGGATCGATCCGAGGTCGTGGCACCCCGGGGAGAGTCGAGATGCACGAGCGATGGCGCGCGTTGTGGGTCCTGTCGGCCGCGCGCGTGGCGATGGGATTCCAGTTCCAGGTGGTGGGCGCAACCGCGCCGCTGCTGCGCGATCAGTACGGACTCGCGCTGGCCGATATCGGCTGGCTGGTGGGTCTGTTCGTGGCCCCGGGTGTGCTGCTCGCGCTGCCTGGCGGCATGCTGAGCGCGCGCTGGGGAGACCGGCGGATCGCGATCGCGGGTACCGCGGCGATGGTGGTGGGCGGGGTGCTGTGCGCGCTGGCCTCGGATGCCACCATGCTGCAGATCGGCCGGCTGATCGGCGGCATCGGCGGCGTGCTCTTCAACGTCACGGCCAGCAAGATGGTGGCCGACTGGTTCGCCGGGCGCGAGATCGAACTCGCGATGTCGATCTTCGTGTCGACCTGGCCGGTGGGCATCGGCATCGGACTGCTCATCCTGGGGCCCATCGCCGAGTGGGGCACGCCCTCGGCGTCCTTCGCCGCGAGCGCGCTGCTTGCGCTGGTGTCGGTGCTGCTGGTGGTGGCGCTCTACCGGCCGGCGCCCGATGCGCCCGCGCCCGGTCCGCTGCGCCTGTCGGCGCTCGCGCCGGGCGATGGCATGCGGCTCGTGCTGTCGGCGGGCGCATGGGCCGCCTACAACGTCGCGTTCGCGGTGCTCGTGGCCTTTCTGCCGGCGCTCTTCGTGGCGCGGGGCCTGGCGGTGTCGCAGGCCGGTGCGCTCACCGCGGCGCTGACGCTCGCCTTCATCGTCTCGATACCGCTGGGTGGCTGGCTGATGCAGCGCTCGGGCAGGCCCGCGACGATCGCCGTGCTGGGTGTGGTGGGGGCGATGCTGTGTGTCGCGGCGGTTCGCGTCGGGGCCGATCCGACGGTCTCGCTGATCCTGGCCGGGCTGTTGTCGGGCTGGGCGGCGGGGGCGCTGTCGGCCGCGCCGGCGAGGTTTCTCGCGCCTGCCGCGCGCGCGGTCGGCCTGGGGCTCTTCTACGCGATGTACTACCTCGGCATGGGCGTGCTGCCCAGGGTCGTTGGCTGGTGGGCCGACAGGGCGGGCACGCCCGAGGTGGTGCTCGATGCGTCGATCGCGTTCTCGGTGCTCACCGTGATCCTGATGCTCGCCACCAACCGGGCGATCCGCGTGGCGAAGGGCTGATGTTCCCCCGGTGTGAAGCTTCAGGAAGCCGGTTCGTCGAGGCCGACAAAATGCCCCTGCCGGGCGACGATACGACCGCGGCGGATCACATAGTGGCGTGGCGGGCGCCGGCAGACCGCATCCGGAATGTTTTCCGCGGCGACGAGCATGAGGTCGGCCTGGCATCCCGGGGCCAGCTCATGACTTCCGAAGCCGCAACCCAGCGCACCCAGCCGGCTGCACATCTCGAAGGCGAAGCCGAACTCGGAATCCCGGCGGAATCCGCTTCGGTACGCGACGATCCATGCGCGCTCCAGCATGTCGCCTGTGCCATAGGGTACCCACGCATCGCGAACGTTATCGGAGCCGGCGAACACCGTGACCCCGGCCGCGCTCAGCAGCTTCAGGGGCGGCAGGTTGACCCAGCCCGGCGCGTAGGTGCATACCGCGACGCCAGCCTGGGCAAGCCGCTCGGCGGTTGCCCGTTGCACGTCCGGCGACGAGGAACCGAGCCCGTGGGCATGGCTTGCGACGACCCGACCCTGCATCCCGGCGGCCTTGCTGCGCAGGGCCACCTGTTCCAGCTCATGGATGCCCAGCGATCCACTGGTGTGCAGATGGAAATCAAGCCCGACATCGTGCCGCTGCGCTAGCGCGAACATCGCGTCGAGCTGACCGGTGATATCGCCATCGATCGTGGCGGGATCGATACCGCCGAGCACGTCGGCGCCCGCACGCAAGGCGGCGTCGAGTCGGTCGACCATGTCGGGATGCGGCATGACACCAAGCTGCGGAAAGGCCACCACCTGCACCTCGGCGACGTCACGGTACTTGTCGCGTGCCTCGAGCACGCCTTCGAGCCGGGTCAGGCCTTCCGTGGGCGTGATGTCCACATGCGTGCGTATCCGGGTGCTTCCATTGGCCACCATCTGCTCGATCAGGCGTCCCGCGCGCACCAATGTGGGGTAGGCGATGCGCGCCTCGACCTCACGTTCGTAGGCCGCGCGTTCGGCCACACCGAAGCCGGTCTCGTTTTCCATCCACGGCAGACCGAACCAGGTCTTGTCGAGGTGCGTGTGGCCCTCGACCAGGGCGGGCAGGAGCAGGTCGCCCTCGGCATCGAGCGTCGCGGAGCCGTTGGCAGCGGGCGTGGGGGGCGCGTTGGCGGAAGTACCGCCGCCCGGTGGCACTGCTTCGATCGAAGCAATCAGTCCCTGTTCGATGCGAACGGTGACGAGCCGGCCATCAGCCAGGCGCGCGTTATGGATGATGAGATCGGTAGGGTGCATACCCGGTAGCAAGCACGAAGCATGCCACTTGCTGGGCGCGATCCGGGCGCAGGGCGCCCGCCGTGATCCGATGAAGCCGGGCGCAACCGCTTCGGTCGCCTGCTCCGGATGGAAGGCCAGAGCCTCTTCGACCTCACGGCCGTATCGCGACGGCCGGCAACCACCGGTCGATCGCGCCGAGCAGCGTGGCGCGCACGATCGCCTGCCGGCCGGGATCGGCGGCGCCGCAGGCCAGCCGGCACATCCAGTCGCTTGGCGCCTCGAAATCGCAGTGCGAGGCCTGGTCGATCACGCGATCGGACACCAGCGCCGGCAGCAGCCGCGCCCAAGGCGCAGCCACCGCCTCGGCGTTGCAGCGTGAGGCCGGCGCGCGCAGCAGGATGGCCTCGGTGCGCAGGCCCGGCGCGAAGTCGCGGCCGAGCCCGCGCTGCCCGCCCTCGCTCGTGCGATCGAAGGGATCGAGGCCGATGTAGCCGACCACCCCCGGCGTGGCCGCCGCGAGCAGGCTGGAGAGCGCGCCCGCCGAAAAACCGATCAGCACCACGCGCTCGACCGGCGGCCCGACCACCCCGCCCTGGCGCAGCATCGCGACCAGCTGCGCGAGCCCCTCGGCGTTACGGCGAAAGTCGAAGGTGTGGGGCATGTCGGGGGTGAGCGCGATGACGCCGGCCGCGGCGAGCGCGGCCGCGTGCTCGCCCAGCGTGGTGCGGCTGCGGGTGAAGCCGTGCGAGAGGATGGCCGCGCCGCGCGGCACCTGAGCGGCCGGCGGCGCGTAGACGTCGATGGCCACGACGCGGCCGACGAGCTCGAGATCGACGGTGGTTCGCGCAGACGATGGTTGCGCAAGCAACGAAAAGACCAGGAACAGCGCCAGCGTGCCCGCCTTCGCCAGGCGGGTCATGAGGGCGGCCGAGCCGCGCGAGGCGCGCGCGCCCGGTCTAGTCATCCTGCGGGATGCGCGTGACCACCCAGCCGGCCAGGCAGATCAGCAGGATGGCGCCGCTCTCGTAGAGCAGCACGCTCGGATCGGTGTCCTTGCCCTGCAGGATGATCAGCCGCGCCAGCGCGGTGACGGCGATGAACAGCGGGATCGCGATCGGGATGCGCCGGCTGCTGTAGAAGGCGCCGAGCATGCCCAGGACCTCGGCGTAGATGAACATCAGCAGCAGATCCTTCAGCTCGACCTTGCGGCTTTCGATGAGCATGAACACCTCCTGAGCCATCGCCACCACGGTGAAGATCGCGATGAGCACGAGGAAGGCCTTTTCGGTGATCTCGATGGCGCGCTTGAGGTCCATGGCAACTCCCAGTCCGGATTCGTCTGGCGGCGATTCCCGCAGGTTACCGCGACAGCAGCCCGATGTAGGTCTGGTAGGCGTAGCTGCGGTTCTTCCTGCGCCCGGTCAGTTCCATCACGATGCCCAGGTCGAGCAGCAGCCCGACAGCCGCATTGGCGGTCGGGAAGCTGGTGTTCAGGCGCTGGCGAACCTGCTCGATGGTGAAGCGCGGCATCGTGGGCAGCATTTCGAAGAGCCGGTAGCTCGCGGGACCGGCTCTGGGCGCATCGAGCAGGCGCCGCCGATCTGCCGCGATCAGGCTGGCAAGGGCGATGACGCTGCGTTCGGCGTCACCGGCGGCCGCTGCCACACCTTCGAGGAAAAACGCGACCCATGGTGCCCACTCGCCGTCGGTGCGACTGGCCGACAGTCGCCGGTAGTACTCGCTCTGGTGTCGTTTGAGGTGGCCGCTCAGCACCATCAGGGGTTGCGGCAGCAGGCCCGTGTGTTCGAGCAGGGCAGCGATCAGCAGACGCCCGATCCGGCCGTTGCCATCGAGAAAGGGATGGATGGTTTCGAACTGAGCGTGCACGAGCGCGATCCTGACCAGCGGCGGCAGGCCGTCGGCGGTGTCGTGGATGAATCGCTCGAGGTCGCTCAGCAGATCGGGTACCCGGTCGGCCGGCGGGGGCACGAAAACCGCATTGCCCGGCCGCGTATCACCGATCCAGTTCTGCGAGCGGCGCAGTTGCCCAGGCTGTCGGCCGGCGCCGCGCGCGCCATCGAGCAGAACACGGTGGGCTTCGCACAGCAGGCGCACGCTGATCGGCAGGCCGCCCGGAGCACGCAGGTTCTCCCGCACCAGCCGGAAGGCTCGCAGGTAGTTGCTGACTTCCTCGACGTCGTCGGGGTTGCTGACCGCGAAGCCGGCTTCTTCGTCGAACAAATCGATCAGGGTTGCCTGGGTCCCTTCGATCTGCGAAGTGAGCAGCGCCTCCTTGCGGAGGGCGCCGTAAAGGAGCCAGTCCACCGACGGCACGAGCCCGGACATCGCGGACAGACGCGCGAGCGCCCGCTCGGCCTTCTGGTTCAGGTCGGCACAGGCGGCGGCCGCCAGATCGGGGTCGGTGGGCGGAAGGCGATGCGGGACGAAGGCTCGCACCGGTTCGCCCAGGGTCGTGACGATGACGTACGTACCGCTGGCCCGGTCCATGGGAGGAAGACTTCAAGGAAGGGGCTTATATTAAAGCATCTTTTAATATGAGTCGCCACCATCAAAGCGGCCTTGAACACGGCCGCCTGCCTGCGCCCTGCGGCCTCAGTAATGCACGACCGAGCGGATCGACCTGCCTTCGTGCATCAGGTCGAAGGCCTCGTTGATCCCGGTCAGCGGCATCGTGTGCGTGACGAAGGGCGCGAGGCGAATCCGGCCGGCCATCGCGTCCTGGACCATGCCGGGTACCTCGGTGCGGCCCTTCACGCCGCCAAAGGCCGTGCCCAGCCAGCGTCGCCCGGTGACGAGCTGAAAGGGTCGGGTGGAAATCTCCTGGCCCGCGCCCGCCACGCCGATGATCACCGACTGACCCCAGCCGCGGTGCGCCGATTCGAGCGCAGCCCGCATGACCCGAACGTTGCCGATGCACTCGAAGGTGTGGTCGGCGCCCCAGCCGGTCATCTCCACGATCACCTGCTGGATCGGGCGGTCGTGATCGGCGGGGTTCACGCAGTCGGTCGCGCCGAAGGCGCGCGCCAGATCGAACTTGCCCGGGTTGGTGTCGATGGCGATGATGCGCCCGGCGCCCGCGAGCTGTGCGCCGTGCACGACCGCCAGACCGATGCCGCCCAGGCCGAAGACCGCGACGCTGTCGCCGGGCTGCACCTTCGCGGTGTTCTTCACCGCGCCCAGGCCGGTGGTGACGCCGCAGCCAAGCAGACAGACCTGCTCGGGGTTGGCCGCGGGGTCGATCTTCGCGAGCGAAACCTCCGCCACCACGGTGTACTCGCTGAAGGTCGAGCAGCCCATGTAGTGGTAGAGCGGCTGGCCGTTGTACGAAAAGCGCGAGGTGCCATCGGGCATCACGCCCTTGCCCTGGGTGGCGCGGACCGACACGCACAGATTGGTCTTGCCGCTCTTGCAGAAAAGACACTCGCGGCATTCGGCGGTGTAGAGCGGAATCACATGGTCGCCCGGCCGCACGCTGGTGACGCCTTCGCCCACCTCGACCACCACACCGGCGCCCTCATGTCCCAGCACCACCGGGAAGAGCCCCTCGGGATCGTCGCCGCTCAGCGTGAAGGCGTCGGTGTGGCAGACCCCGGTGTGGGTGATCCGCACCAGCACCTCGCCCTTGCGGGGCGGGGCCACGTCGATCTCGAGAATCTGCAGGGGCTGGCCGGCGGCCATGGCAACGGCGGCGCGTGATTTCATGGATGGGGCTCCTCGTGGGCGATGTTCGGTGCGGGCAGGGCGGGGCGGACGATCCGGGGGGCAGGGCCGGCGCTGGGGGTCAGTCCGGCGAGCTGCAACATCATCGGCAGTCACCGATTATCGGTCAGGCCCCCCAGAAGACCCGAGAGCCGCGTCGCGCTTTGCGCCACCAGGCCAGCAAGCGGGCCATCGGGCCGAGCGTCGAGACGTCCGGGCGGGCCGAAGATGGTGAGCACCATCGCAAGCGCGCCCTGCGCGTCGCGCACCGGTGCAGCGACCGCGGCTGCGCCGCCCTGCGCGCCATCCACCGCGGCAACGCCGGCCGCGCGCACCGCGGCAAGCCGAGCCTCGAGCGCGGCTGCGCTGTGCGGAGCGCCGGGGCGGGCAACGCGGCGGTTTTGCCGCAGCTCGTCCTGCAAAAGGGGGGCGGTGCGCGCGGCGGGCTCGAAGGCGGCGAAGACCAGCCCTGTGGCCGACCAGGTGAGCGGACAGGCGTGGCCCAGAGGGACCTGGCCGGCAAGGCTGTGCCGGGCCTCGGCCACGCGCACGATCGCCGGGGCTCGGCCGGCCCACACGGACAGGGCAGCGCTTTCCCCGGCCTGGGCGGCGAGGGCCGTGAGGGTCTGCTCGGCCAGGCGCAGCGGCTCGAAGCGCGCGATGCCGTGCAGGCCGATGCGCAGGGCGAAGGGGCCGAGATCGTAGCGGCCGGAGGCGGGGTCCTGCGTGGCGAGGCCGGCCCGGATGAGGCTCACCAGATAGCGGTGCGCCTTGGCCGAGGGCATGCCGGCGCGGCGCGCGAGATCGGACAGGCGCAGGGCCTCGCCGCCTTCGAGCAGGGCGTGCAGCAGGCGAGCCGCGGTCTCGACGGAGCCGATGCCGGCTCGGGTGTCATGGGGGTCCGGTTCGGACATCGATGAATTCCGGGGGCTTGACGCTGCGCTGCGTGCTCGCGCTATGCTTGCTCATCAAAAAATTAATTACGTATTGTATAACTTTGGAGGGTGGCGATGCCGGGCGGAAACAGTGTGCTGGCCTGCGATCTGCTGGTGGCCGGCTCCGGCGCAGCGGGCCTGGCGGCGGCGGTGACCGCGGCCAGGGCGGGGCTTGCCGTGATCGTGGCCGAGAAGGCCCCGGTGTTCGGGGGCACCACCAGCTATTCGGCGGGCATCGTCTGGGTGCCCGCGAGCCGGCAGGCTCAGGCGGCGGGCAAGGCCGACAGCGCCGAGGCGGCGATGGCCTACCTCATGGCCGAGTGCGGCGATCGCATCGATCTTCCCAAGGCCCAGGCCTATCTGGCGCAGGCGCCCGAGGTGCTCGCCTGGCTGGAGCAGAACACCCACCTGCGCTTCAACCTGGCGCCGGGGTGGCCCGACTACCATCCCGAGCTCGAGGGCGGGTCGGCCGGCGGACGCTCGCTCGGCCCGGCGCCCTTCGACGCCCGCAGGCTCGGCGCGCGCTTCGCCGATCTGCGGCCACCGCTGGCGACCATGACGATCCTCGGCGGCATGATGGTCGGTCGCGAGGATCTGCCGCACTTCTACCGCATGACGCGCTCGGCCGCGGCAGCCCGGTACGTGGGGCGCCTGTTCGCGCGCTATGCCCTCGACCGGCTCTCGCATCCCCGCGGCACGCGACTCTCGAACGGCAATGCGCTGGTGGCGGCGCTCGCGCTGTCTGCTTTCGAGAGCGGGGTGCGGCTGATGCTGCGCTCGCCGGTGACCGAGTTGCTGCACGAGGGCGGGCGCGTGAGTGGCGCGGTGCTGGACACGGTCGATGGCAAGCTGCGGGTTCAGGCGCGCGCCGGCGTGGTGCTTGCCACCGGAGGCTTTCCGGCCGACGACGCGTTGCGGGCCCGGTTCTATCCTCATGTGGCCGCCGGCCGTGGGCACCGGACGGCTGCGCCGCCGGACAACGGCGGTGATGGTTTTCGTCTCGGGCTGGCGGCCGGAGTCGCCACGAAGGAGGACCAGAAGCAGCCGGCGGCCTGGACGCCGGTTTCGCTGGTGCCTCAATCCGATGGCTCGAGCCTGCCGTTCCCGCATTTCCTCGATCGTGGCAAGGCGGGCTACATCGCGGTGGACCGGCGCGGCCGTCGCTTCGTGAGCGAGGCGCGGTCGTATCACGACTTCGTGCCGGCGATGGTGGACGCCTGTCGCGACGACGAGGAGGTGGCCTGCCACCTGATCTGCGACAGCGCGGCGATCGCCCGCTACGGTCTGGGGCGCTCGCCGCCGCGGCCGGGCCGGCCGGGACCTCATGTGCGATCGGGCTACCTGATCGAGGCGCCCACGATCGCGGCGCTGGCCGCGGCCTGCGGCATCGACCCCGCAGGGCTCGCCGACACGGTGTCACGGGTCAACGCGGGCGCCGCGCGCGGCGAGGACCCCGAGTTCGGCAAGGGCGATGACGTGTACCAGCGCTTCAACGGCAGCCTGGACCACGACGGACCGAATCCCTGCGTGGCGCCGGTGGCGGTGCCTCCCTTCTACGCGGTGCGGCTGGTGCCGGGAGACATAGGCACCTTCATCGGCCTGCGCACCGATGTGCACGGTCGCGCCCTTGACGCGCGCGGCGAGGCCATGGCCGGGCTCTACGTGGCCGGCAACGACGCGGCCAGCTTCATGGGCGGGACCTATCCGGGGGCGGGCATCACGATCGGGCCGGCGCTGGTCTTCGGCTGCCTGGCGGCGCGCCATGCGGCGGCGGCCCTCGAGGCTGACTCAGGCGCGAGGCTGCGATGAAGGTCTTCTGGGATGAGCGACAGCGCGCGCACGCGCCGGCCTTCTTCATGCTGCGCGGCACGCGCATGACGAACTTCGAAGTCGAGGCGCGAGCCGATGCGCTGCTCGCGCTTTGCCGCGAGGCGGGACTTGCGATCCACGCGCCATCCGACCCCTCGCCGCTGGACGCGGTGCGGGAGGTGCATGCCGATGACTACCTCGCCTTCCTGCGCGATGGGCATGCCGCGTGGGCTGCCATCCCGGGCGCGGCGCCCGAGATCGTGCCGAACTGCCATCCCGCGCCCGAGATGATCGAAGACGGCGCGCGGGTTCCGCCGCACATCATGGGCCAGGCGGGTTGGTACACCTACGACACCAGCGTGCCGATCGGGCCGAAGACCTGGGAGGCGGCGCTCGCCTCTGCGGCCTGTGCGGTGGCGGCGGCCGACGAGGCCGCGGCCGGGCGCAGCGCCTACGCTCTGTGCCGGCCACCGGGGCACCATGCCTATCCGCGTCGCGCGGCGGCGCACTGTCTGATCAACAACGCCGCCGTGGCCGCGGAGCGGTTGCGCGCGGCTGGCGCGGCGCGGGTGGGCGTGCTCGACATCGACTGCCATCACGGCAACGGCACGCAGCACATCTTCTGGCGGCGCGATGACGTGCGGACGGTGTCGGTCCATGGCGATCCCGCATCGTGCTACCCGTGGTACGTGGGCCATGCGAGCGAACGGGGCGCGGGGCCCGGGGCGGGCTGCAACCTCAATCTGCCGCTTCCGCGAGGCACCGGCGACGAGGTGTGGATGCGGGCGGTGCGCGCGGGGCTGCGGGCGCTGCAGGGCTGTGACGCGCTGGTGGTCTCGCTCGGGCTCGATGCGCATCGCGACGAGCCGCTGGGTTACCTTGGCGTGGGTGACGACGGCTACGCGCGCGCGGGTGAGGCGATTCGCGCCCATGGCCTGCCCTGCGCGATCGTGCAGGAAGGCGGCTACAACACCGAATCGATCGGGCGGCTGCTGGGTCGTTTCATGCAGGGACTTCAGGGTTGAGGCAGCGGATCGCGGTGCGCCGCTACCGCCCTCGTCGTTTCGCTGAAAAGCGAAGCCGGCGCCGATCTGCGTGATGGCCGTGAGGTCGGTGACGACATCGGGTGCGTGAGCATGGGCTGCGTGTTCATGCCTGGATGGCGTCGGCTTTGGTTGCGGTCGCAACCGTCGTCGCCACGGCCGGTATCGGTCGCTTGCCGTTGACCGTGACGCGCCAGCCGCTGCGCCGCGCGGGGAAGTAGTCCCAGATCGCCTGGTGCTGCACGCAGCGGTTGTCCCAGAAGGCCACCGAGTTGACGCGCCAGCGGAAGCGGCACATGAAGCGCGGGTGCTCGATGTGGCGGTAGAGCATGCCCAGCACCGCCTCGCTCTCGGTGCGCGACAGCGCCGGGATGTGCGTGGTGAAGCCGCGATTGACGAAGAGGCAGCGGCGACCGGTCTCGGGATGCACCGCGATGATCGGATGCTCGGACCGGGGGTAGGGCACGGCGGGCGCGGGGTAGCCGTAGGTCATCCAGGGTTTGCCGCCGTCATGCACCGCGGTCAGCCCCTCGAGGAAGCGTTGCATCGACGGCGACAGGGAATCGTAGGCCGCGTACATGCTGGCGAAGATCGTGTCGCCGCCGTTGGGAGGCACCTCGTGCAGATGCAGGATCGAGCCCATCGGCGGCTCGGGCTCGCAGCTCACGTCGGTGTGCCAGTCCTCGCCGGGCACGCGCTTCGAATGCTCGTCGCCGTGGATGCGCAGCATCTCGATGTGCGTCGGGTGCGCGCCCTGCTTGAGCGGATGGACATGCAGCGAGCCGAATCGACGGCCGAAGGCCAGGTGCGTCTCGGGGGTGAGCGCCTGATCGCGAAAGAAGATGACCTGGTGCTCCCACAGCGCGCGCTTGATGGCGTCGAACACGTCGTCCGGCAGCGGGCGGGTCAGGTCGACGCCATGAACCTCGGCGCCCAGCGTGGGCGTCAGCGGATGGACGGTGATGGGGGTGCTGGCATGCACGGCGAGTCTCCTGTGCCGGGGAATTCCGATGCGCCCGATTCCGGGGCAAGCGCCTGGCTTCTCACCATTGAAACCCGTTACCCGATTGATAACCTGATGGTCATGTCGGGTCGATCTTGGGCCAATGTGATGGCCTCGGGCATAACCCTTTCGACATCCTGAAACGAGGGACACGCCACTGGTCGAGCGCACGCCCAGGGGCCTGGTGCCAACGGCGCGCGGGGCCTGCCTCGTGCGCTACGCGCAGATCGTCACCGGCGAAGTCGCGCGCGCCGCCGAGGAGCTGGCCGACATCGCCCGGGGGATCGCGTCGACGGTGTCGGTCGGCGTCATGTACGGCTGCATGGCCGGCCTGGTGCCGGTCGCGCTGCAGTTGTGCCGGCAGCGTCATCCCGGGCTGCTGGCGCAGGTCACCGAGGGCGCGGTCGACCCGCTGATGCAGCAGTTGCGGGCGGGGCGTCTCGATCGCGTCGTGGGTGCGAAGGTCGAACGGTCGGTTTCGACCGGCGTCGTGTTCACGCCGCTGCACGACGAACCGCTCGTGGTGGTGTGCGGCGTCGACCACCCCCTGGCCGGCGCGCGCGCGGTGGCGTGGCCGGACCTGTTGGCTCACCGCTGGGTTCTGCCGCCGCGCAGTGCGCGCGCGCGAGACGCGATCGAGATGACCTGGCGCCGCCTGGGCCTGACCCTGCCCGAGATGGCCGTCGAGACCGTGTCCACAGAGATGATTCTGGCGCTGGTGACGCAATCACCGCTGCTCGCGCTGCTGAGCCGGCAGTCGGCCCGCCCGCTTGCCGCCGCGGGCCTGCTGGCCGTGCTGGAGGTGGCGCCGGCGCCGGTGGTCATGCGGATCGGCACCTTGCGGGCAGCCTGGACGTCACGGTCGTCGGCGGCCTCGCTGCTCGAGGCTTGTCTGGTGGAGGTTGCCGGGGGGCTGGAGGGGGTGGGGGCGTACCGACGAAGATGCAGTCATACGAGTAAACTGCATGCACTCACGGATGATCGAGGAGCGACGATGGCCATACTGACCGTGCGCAACATCACCGACGAAGTTCACCGTGCCTTGCGAGCGCGGGCCGCCCGGCGGGGCCACAGCATGGAGGCCGAGGTCCGAGACATTCTCGAGTCCGCGGTCAGGCCGCAGGGAAGGGTGAAGCTGGGCTCGCTGCTGGCCGACATGGGCAGGCGCGCCAGGCTCAGCGATGACGAGTTCGCCGTCTTCGAGCAGGTGCGCAGCAAGGCGCCTGCCCGCACGGTGAGCTTCGAATGATCCTTCTGGACACCAACGTGGTGTCGGAGCCGCTGCGCAAGACGCCCGATGTCCGTGTGACCGAGTGGATCGACGCCCAGGTCGTGGAGGTGCTGTTCCTGTCGGCCATCACGGTGGCGGAACTGCGTGCCGGCCTGGCGCTGCTACCGGCCGGAAAACGGCGTACGGGCTTGCAGGAGGGCCTGGAAACCCGGGTGCTGCCGTTGTTCATCGGCCGCGTGCTGTCTTTCGATCTGGCCTGCACCAAGGCTTACGCGGCGTTGATGGCCAGAGCCCGCGCGTCGGGGCAAGCCATTGCAAGCGCGGATGGTTACATCGCCGCCATCGCCATCGCCAACGGCTTGACCGTGGCCACCCGTGATACCGGCCCCTTCGAGGCAGCCGGCGTCGCGGTGATCAACCCGTGGCTCGGATCCTGAAAGCCTGGCGAAACGCGCCGGAAAGATGGTGGGAACCCACAGAGGTGAGGCTAGCAGGGCACCAACCTGCGCCTGCTGGCGCCAGGTTGCTGCGGAGTAAGTCTCCGGCTCCAAGATCCGGGAAAACTCGTCGCCGGTTCCGACGATGAAAAGGCCACAAAGCTGCCGATCAGCCAGGCCCTGGGCGTGAATGCTGGCGGCAAGGTGGCCTCTGATTTCAACGGCGACCGCGTCATCGTCAGCCGCGTGCGATGCTTGCGAGAACAGGCAACCTCGCCACGCTGATCCTCGAGGCGGGCCATCCTCCCGATGATTGGGATGCTTTGCCAGCAAGCTCGAAGCCAACCGAGGAAAGTAGCGTGCGATCACAAGACGCCGGTCGCCCCCCCGCCATGCGTCGCGGACCACTCCCCCTACTGGTCCTCCTCCTGCTGATCGCCCTCGCAACGAGCGCTCCCGCGGCTCGTGCCCAGGACATGATCCGCATCCCTGCGGGTCCGTTCACGATGGGCAGCAACGACGGCCGTGACGACGAACGCCCCGCGCATGCGGTCACGCTCGCGGCCTTCGAGATCGATCGGCTGCAGGTGACGAACGCCGAGTTCGCGAGATTTCTCGATCGGCATGGGGTGACCGACACCCATGGACGGCGCTATTTCGATGGGGACGATGGCGACGCCCGCATCCATCGCGTCGATGGCGTCTGGCGCGCCGACAAGGGCTTCGAGGACCATCCCGTCATCGAAGCGAGCTGGCTGGGGGCGCTGGCCTACTGCCAGTCGCTCGGCAAGCGGTTGCCCACCGAAGCCGAATGGGAGAAGGCTGCGCGCGGCACCGACGCCCGTCGCCATCCCTGGGGAGACGCGATGCCCACGGCCGCGCATGCGCGCTTCGCAAGCGCCTGGAACGACACGGTTCCGGTGGCCGCCCATGCCGCGCATCCCGGCCCCTACGGCGTGGTCGGCATGGCCGGCAACGCCTGGCACTGGGTCTCGAGCGCCTACCGTCCCTATCCGTATCGCGATGATGACGGCCGCGAAGACCTTGCGCCGGGGCCGGTGCGGGCAACCCGCGGCGGCGGCCACGATTCCGCCGCCGAAGCCTTGCGCACGACCGAGCGCGGCCGCACGCTCTCACGCGCCCCGGCCGCGGGGCATCACAACATCGGGTTCCGGTGTGCGAGGTAGCGGTACCTTGGCGCCCCTCGAATCAGGACCCGGGCTGGTCACGCTGGCTCAGCTGCCGTCGCCGCCCAGGTACGGCGTCGGCACAAAGAAGCGCCCTCCGACAGTCTTCACACCGTTGTCCGAGCTCTCCAGTGCGGTGATGCGCAAGGCCCGCAGGAAGCGACCTGCCAGCGTCTCACCCCAGAACCAGCGGTCGATCTGCCGGGCCGACGGTGGATCGCCGTCGGCCTGCGCCGCTTCGCCGTACAGCGCTTTCAGATCATCGACCACGAAACGCAGCGACAGCGCCGGCGTACCGTGCAACGGAAGTACCGGCAACTCTCCTGCCAGGAAAGCTGCGCCAAACGCCGGCCAGTCGGCGGGCTCCAGCCCCGACAACCCCACAGTGGTCCGCTGAAAACGCTGGGTGAAGCGCACCCACGCCGGGCGAACCGCTGCCAGTTCGTCGCGCAGCGCGGCCTCCCAGGAAGCGGGGCTGTCCGGCACGACAGGCGCCGGCAGGGCGGCAGAAGCGCGCCAGCTCGCACGGTCCGACCAACTGGGGTTGTCGTCGGGAAAGTACGCGAGGATGACCGGGCCAGCATCGCTTTCGATCAGTCCGAGCGCCTGTCGAAGCACGCGCTGCTGAAAGGCCATGTCGTTCGGCTCACCGAACGGGCGGCCGAGCATGAACGGCACCATCAATGCCCGCGGTGGCCGGGTTTTCTCGACCTGGGGAAGCACCGACGCGATGGCCACCGTGGCAATCCCGCGCGTCTCCAGCATGTGGCCCAGCGCGCTCACGGCGCGCGTGCACAGCGGTCAGACGGGGGCGAGCACGACGGCGTCGACACCGTCGCGGCGGAACCTCTCGGCCATGTGATCGGCTGCATCGGTCATCGCGGCCGGGTCGGTCGAACCCATCACCGAGAAATGCGTGTCGGCCACGGCGCCTATCGCGCCGTCGGCGGCCAACTGGCGCAGCGCTTCGATCGGGAACACCACGCCCAGGTCTCGCTGGAAGCCGGCTCTGTCAAAGTTGATCGAGACATGGCTGACGAGGATCTCGGCAGCTGGCCAGTCGGCATCGATCTCACGCGCCTCGCCCGATCCGATCGGGAACGGACGTTCACCTCGGCGGATCAGCGCGGCACTGCTCACGAGTGCCACGCGCCGCTGCGACAGAGGCGGCCCGGACACGAAGGGAGTGGTGTCGAACGCCGGACACGGCAACGCTGCAACAATGCTGCGCGTCGGCTCGGGGATGTCCTCCAGTCTTGCCATGCTGGTTCGCCACAGGGTAACGAGGCCCGCATTCTCGCGACTCGGCCGGCGGTTGTCCACCAGCATGGCAGTCATTCAGGCCATGCCATCAACGCCGCCAGGCCGGCAGCGAGCGCCATGCCCATCACGCTCATTGCGGTGAATGGGAGCGGAATTCCGACCCGCGCGACTGACTCAGGTTTGCCGTTTGGCGATTGCAAGGAAGACTCCCAGGCCGATCATCAGGATCTGGCGCATGCCGATCCATGTGCGCCGGCAGTCCAACGGACTTCGCGGATTCAGAAGCATTCCCCGCCGGACCGGCCGGCCGGCCGCAACGGCGCCGCGGCGGCGACCGTGATCGGTGCCCGCGACGTGGTCATCGCAAACTGCGCGAACAGCGCCGCGTCAGCTTCTCCTCTTGTCTATCAGCACCACGGCAGGCAGCCCCTTGAAGTGGCCATCGCAAGTCAGGATCGACGCCCCTGGAGCTTGCGCTGTCGCGAAGACGATGGCGTCCGCAGTCGCGAGCTTGTGTGTTCGTGTCGCCTCGGCGGCGGCCAGCGCGATGGAGGTGTCGAGCGCGATCCTCCTCGCCATGGCCGAGCCGATCAGCCACTCGACCCAGGCCGAGGTGTCGACGACGACCATCAGACCCGGTCCGACCTGTCCCGGTGGCCTTCGGGTGATGCGCCGCGGGCGATGCCTTTGAGAGTCTCCACCTTGGGGACGGGGACCAGCAGCACCCCCGTGCCCTTCGGGATGAAGGCGAAGGTGACGCCCGCCTCCCAATGCTGCGCCGCGCGAATGGCCTTGGGGATGGAGATCTGGTACTTGGAGGACAGGGTTGCAGTAGGGTTCACCATGGTGGTACCTCGATCGATCGGCAAAGCGTAAGACGCCGCACCGAGCCTGTCTCCCCAACTTCGGGGAGTGTGGCACGATCGTGCCGGTCGCCCCGGGGGGCGGCGGGGCACCCCTCCAGGAGAGCCTGGCCATGAATCGCATCGGCGTCGACGTCGGCGGCACGTTCACCGACCTGGTGGTGGATCAGGGGGGCGGCGCGATCTCCGTCTTCAAGGTTCCGTCCGTGCCGGCCGATCCGAGCCGCGGCGTGCTCGATGCGGTCGCTGCCGCGGCCAGAGGCCTTGGCGTTTCCGCCGCGCAACTGCTCGGGGAGTGCGGCTGGTTCGTGCACGGCTCGACCATCGCCACCAACACCGTGCTCGAGCGCAAGGGCGCTAGCGTCGGCATGCTCACCACCGACGGCTTTCGTGACAGTCTCGAGATTCGCCGCGGCATCCGCCCGAATCCCTGGGACCACCGCACGCCCTTCGCCGAGCCGCTGGTGCCGCGCTATCTGCGCAAGGG
>Ga0315901_10003944_pt1 | contig 18855 bp, 12 predicted proteins | sample LakEriMetagenome_10_FD_203761 | JGI IMG/M metagenome (GOLD analysis project Ga0315901, IMG submission 203761) | Freshwater fungal communities from buoy surface, Lake Erie, Ohio, United States - Buoy 2 MA116 | ecosystem: Environmental > Aquatic > Freshwater > Lake | place: USA: Lake Erie, Ohio...
CGCCAGCTGCTGCAGGCCGAAATTCAGCTGGAGATGAACAAGCAAACCGCCGAAGCGGAAGAGCAGGTCAAGAAGGTCATCGGCGAAGAAAAGCTGACGCGCCTGCGGCAGATCAGCCTGCACCGGACCGCCGCGTTTGGAGTCGGCGGGGCATTGACTCAGGAGACTATTGCGACGGACCTGGGCCTCTCTCAGGAGCAGAAAGATCAACTCGCCAAGCTGCAGGATGAGCAGCGGAACGCCTTCCGGGAAATGGGCTTTAACGCCGCTCCGGAAGAACGTCAGAAGATGATGGACGACTACAAGGCCAAGATGCTGGCAGTCCTGACTCCCGATCAGCAGACCAAGTGGACCGGCCTGCTGGGAGCCCCTCCGAAAGATATGGCCACTCCCGGTGGCCCGGGTGCTCCTCCTGGAGGAGCACCGACTGCTCCGGCTCCACGCCAGCGGACGCAGATCATCGTCGAAGCTCCTCCCGGTGTGACTCCGGAAGTCTCCTTCGGGACCGAAGCGAAGCAGCAGAAGCTGAAGTTCGGCTTCCGCTACGCCCCGTGGATGGATGTCCTCAAGCTGTTCGCGGAATCGGCCAATCTGTCGCTCGACCTGAACTCCGTCCCACCGGGAACCTTCAGCTACTTCGACAAAAAGGAGTACACGCCGACCGAGGCCCTCGACATCCTCAACGGATACCTGCTGCCCAAGGGGTTCGTCCTCGTGCAGCGGGATGAGTTCCTGGTCTGCATCAGCATTGATGAAGAGATCGCCCCGAATCTGATCCCTGTCATCGGTGCCGATGAACTGGCTCAGCGTGGGAAGAATGAACTGCTGACGGTCGTCTTCCCGTTGGAAGGGGTCGATGTCCCGTCGATCGCGAAAGAAATCGAGCAGGTCAAAGGCCCGCAGGGGAAAGTCGTCGGCATGCAGAGTACGAACTCGCTGATGGTGACCGACATCGGGACCAATCTGCGGCGGATTCAGACGATGTTGGCCGGTGCCACTCGCGGCGGGCCGAACGACTTGATCTTCAAGCCGTACACCATGAAGTTCCTGACAGCCACCGACGCCGAGATGATCCTGCGCGGGCTGCTGGGCCTGTCGACGGGAGTCACGAACGTCAGCGCGGGTGCTGGGTTTGACTCACGCAGCCGCGATCCTCGGTTCAGCGCGCCTCCGGCTCCCACCACATCCAGCCGGTCGGGGGGCAAGAGCTTTGCCCAGCTGACTGCTGACTCTCGCACCAACTCGCTGCTGGTCTCGGCCACAGCTGCGGAGCATACGCTGATTGAGCAGGCCCTGAAGACGATCGATGTCGAGAGCGAAGGGGCTGCGGGCTCGGGCCGACCGTTCCACCGGGTCTACCGCGTCATTTCGTCGGACGCCCGGGAAGTGACCAAGACGATCGATGCCCTGATGCCGGGCATCGTCGTGAACGAAGATGGCCAGAATCGCACGATCAGCATCATGGCCACTGAGAAGCAGCATGCCGAGGTCGAGGCCCTGATCCGCCAGATCGACAGCGGCGCTGGGGCCAGCGAGGTCATGGTCTATCCGCTCAGCCGGATGGACCCATCACTGGCGACTAGCACACTGCAGCAGATGTTTGTCAGCGATGGGGCCGATGCCCCCACGATCCAGGCCGACATGATCGGTCGCCAGATCATGGTTCGCGGCAGCCCCGATCAGGTGGCGCAGGTCAAGACACTGCTGACCCAGCTCGGCGAAGACGGCACCGGCAAGCGGACAGCCAGCAACTCCGGCATCCTGCGACGCTATCCGATCAGCGGACGCGATCCGGATGAGCTGTTGCCGCTGATCGAGCGGATGTGGGGGACGGCGTCTCCGAATCCGATCAAGATCATCCGCCCGAGCGAACGCGGTCGGGACTCCGAGGATGCCCCCAGCTCCATCCACAAGGTTCCGACCGAGACTCGCAAAGCGGTCGAGAAGACGGAGCCTTCTGCCAACGTCACGAAGCCCGGACACCCACTGGTCGCCCACCCGCGCGGCGTGCGGGTGCAGCCTGTCGCGATGCAGGCCGAACCGGCGACCGAATCAGCCGCGGAAGAAGCTCCCGCCGCTGAGCAGCCCGTTCCGGCCAAGAACACCAAGCCTCCGGTTGTCATTACCGTGATGGGCGACGAGCTGATCCTCGCATCCGATGATCCATCCGCGCTCGATCAGCTCGAAGAGATCCTGGGCCAGACGATGGAAGTGCTGCCGCCCCGGATTCAGTGGTACGTCTTTCCTCTCGAATCGGCCGACGCCACCGAAGTGGCCACGATGCTGGAACAGCTCTTTCCCGACAGCTCGGTCAGTACCTCGTCCAGCTCGGGCTCGATGCTGGGAGCAATGGGCGGCGGGATCTCCTCGTTCGGCAGCGGCCTGATGGGGATGACCGGGCTGGGCAACATGGCTGCGTCCCCCTCGACTCTGCAGATCATTCCCGAGGTCAGGCTGAATGCCCTCCTCGTCTCGGGCCCGATCAGTAAGGTCAAAGAGGTCGAGCAGATGCTCAAGGAAGTCCTCGACGTCCCGACACTGGGCGAGTCGGCCCGTAACCGCGTCACTCGCATGATCCCTCTGGAGCACGCTGATGCCGACGAGGTCTACACGCTGCTGAAAGAGGTCTACAAGGGCTACATGGAGGACAACAGCAATCCACAGGCCAACGCACTCGCGATGTTGATGGGCGGCGGTCGCCGCGGGGGTGGCGGTAACGACCAGGGACAGAAGCCCAAGGCGTCACTGGCGCTGAGCGTGGACAAGCGAACGAACAATCTGGTGGTGTGGGCCGATGAGCCGCTGTTTCAGGAGATCAAGGCGACCGCGGAAATGCTCGACAAGAACGCCCAGGACGCCCGCCGCACCGTGCGGGTGATGACCCTCAGCAACACCAGCTCCTCCGTGATGACCAGCGCTCTCGGCCAGCTGATGCCCAAGGTGAAGGTCAGCACCAGCGGTGGTCGCAGCTCATCCAGCAGCAGCTCCAATTCCAGCTCCAACAACTCCAGTCCGGCGCCCACTTCCTCGGGCGGGAATGATCAAAACCAGGACCAGATGCGCGAGCTGTTCCGCCAGCGGATGATGCAGGGCGGCGGATTTCCCGGCGGTGGGACTCCCGGCACCAGCGGGTTTCCGGGCGGCGGATTTCCAGGTGGTGGATTCCCCGGAGGTGGAGATCGAGGCGGTGACCGTGGATCGGGCGGCTTTGGCAGCCGTCGCGGTCGGTAGCAGACCGGCGTAGCAGAATTCGTGAGAATTCTGCCCCCGCGAATCCCGCACAAGTGCTGATATTCCGCTGGTCGAGTGTTCCGGTTGAGGCTAACTTCGATCGTCGCTACTCAGAACCGAGAACTGACAACACCTCATGGACCTGTCCCGCGTCTTCCTGAATCGCCAGCTCGCGACCTCCGAGCAGATTGGCTCTGTGCGGGTCGCTCACCCCGGCAAGCGAATCGACCGAGCGCTCATCGACTCCGGAATCATCCGCGAAGATCAGGCCCTGCAGGCCCTCGGGGATGAACTCGGCATGCGGTTCGTGCCGCTCAAGGAGTTCAGTCCCGACCCGGTCCTGCTCGCGCGCTTCCCCACCACGGCGATCTTTAAGCACGAAGTTCTGCCGATCGAGGGCCACAATGGGCGGGTGACCGTTGCCATCAGTGACCCGTTCAACCTCGAGTCACTCGATGAACTGTCATCGCTGGGCGGCTGCCGCATCGACCCGGTCTTGGCCTGCCGCGACGAGATCGTCGAGCTGATCAAGAAGTCGCTGGGGGTGGGCGGCGACACGATCAACCAGCTCGTGGCCCAGCGCCAGGAAGAGGGGGTCGAACTCCTCGACGAGATCCCCGATGAACTCGGCGAGCTGGCCCAATCGGCTCAGGCTCCGTCGGTCATCAAGCTGGTGAACGAGCTGTTGATCGAAGCCCTTGAGCAGCGGGCGAGCGACGTCCACATCGAGCCGTCCGAGCGCGGCGTCGGTGTCCGGTTCCGTGTCGACGGGATGTTGCGTATCCAGCCTCTGCCGCCCGAGATTCATCAGTTCGCGAACGCCATCGTGACGCGGCTGAAGATCATGGCCCGCCTGAATATTGCCGAGAAGCGGCTGCCGCAGGATGGGCGCATCAACATTCGCGTCCAGGGCCGCGAAGTCGACGTCCGTATGTCGATCATCCCGATGCTCCATGGGGAGGGAATCGTTCTCCGTCTGCTCGACAAAGCACGGATGAACTTCAACCTCAAAGGGATCGGGATGCCGGACTATGTCTACGACCCTTTCCAACAGCTGATCTCGCTCCCTCACGGCATCGTGCTTGTCACCGGCCCGACCGGAAGCGGTAAAACCACGACGCTCTATTCCGCTCTGGCCGAGATCGCCAGCCCTGAAATCAAGATCATCACGGTCGAAGACCCCGTCGAATATCAGCTGGCCGGGATCAGCCAGATTCAGGTTCACTCCAAGATCGGCCTGACCTTCGCCGCCGGGCTGCGCTCGATCCTGCGTCATGACCCGGACGTCGTGCTGATCGGAGAAATCCGCGACGGCGAGACAGCCACCAGCGCGATCCAGGCCTCACTGACCGGTCACCTGGTGTTCAGCACACTGCACACGAACGATGCTCCGGGATCGTTCACCCGACTGGTCGATATGGGGGTCGAGCCGTATCTGGTTGCGAGTACTGTGGAAGGCATCCTCGCTCAGCGGCTCATTCGCCGACTCTGCAAGGCCTGCAAGCAGCCCTACATGCCTCAGCCGGGTGAGTTGCCTGATGACTTTCCGGCGGGTGAAGCCACCACGCTCTACAAGGCCGGAGCCTGCCGAACCTGCCGCGAAGCAGGGTATACGGGCCGCGCCGGTATCTACGAACTGCTGATCACCGACAACGAAACCCGGCGGCTGTGTACTTCCGGGGCCAGTACGGGAACGATCCGCGACCATGCGCTCAAGGCTGGAATGCTGACTCTGCGTCAATCGGGATATAAGCGAGTCTTGGCCGGAGACACGACGCTGGAAGAAGTTCAGCGCATCACGCGCGGCGATATTGGATGATCGGTCAGCTACTTCGGCAAGAAGAGCAGCTCTCGGTCTGAGGCAGCATTATGCCTTCTTCCCCTTGGCCCGTTTGAGCTCATCCGCCTCCGGAAGCTCCTTGTAGTACGGGTCCAGCGGGTAGCACCCGGAGATGATTCCGTTCCGCGGAGCGGTCGTACAGTCACTGAAAGTCCGACACACTTTCTTGTCAGCCACGTAGTCGCGACCATTCAGGACCTTCATCGGGAACTGCCAGTCGCTCAGGACCAGCCGACCGATGCCGATGCTATCGACCCACCCGGCCCGCACGAGAGCCTGGGCTACATGTGGCAGGTACTCCTGAAAATAGGTGTATGCGGTGCCGACAAAGACAGGCCGGGGATTTCCCTCGGCAGCCTGCAGGGTCTCGAAGTGTTCGCACACCTGACGCACCGCCTGAATCTGTCGGACGCATCCCACGAGAGGATCTTCCGGCGGAGAGTACCCGTCGGACGGCGGATAGATCGCTGGCCGCTGGACATGCGGGTTGTAATACGGAGAACCTGCTGTCAGGTTCCAGAGCGCGACCCCCTGTTCTCGCCACAGCTTCTCAATCAGCTGGAGTGGCTCGGCCAGATTGATCTTCTGCGGCTGATTTCGCTCCGCTCCAAACACCGGGTAGGGGCCCGGAAGCGGTGGCAGAGCGGGAATACCCGGTCCCAGCTTGCCCGGCACTGAGAGTGCCGCATCGGGGCGGTATGCATACGTATCCCACAGCGAAAGCCGGACGCCAATGGCCAACCCCGGGCACTCGGTTCGAATGGCTGCGATGATTTCCCGAATGAATCGAGTGCGGCCTTCGAAGTCACCGCCATACGGTCCGGGTCGATCAAAGGCCGACAGGAATTCGTGCCCCAGATACCCGTGACAGCACTTCACATCAACAAATTGAAATCCCGCAGCCTGAGCCGCTTTCGCACTGGCGACATAGGCTTCAATCAGTTCGCGAATTTCGCCATCGGTCCAGACCGGCCGATTGTCAAAGTTGGAGATCCCGACCTTTGCATCCAGGACTGGATGGTGGTAGGCCACGCGCGGTTCAAATTTGTCAGGGAGATTGGGCTTACAGAATCTTCCCGAGTGCGTCAGCTGCAGCCCGATCACTAGATCATCCGTCGAGCCGGGGCCAAACTCCTGTTGATGAGCCAAGACCGCTGTTTCGAAGAGCGTGCGAAGACTCGGGACATTCTCGGGCCGATAACAGAGCTGGCGGGGATTCGCGCGACCGTCCGGACGGACGGCAAAGGCCTCACCGCCCCATAACAATTTGGCACCGGACAGGCCAAAGTTCTTCCAGCGACGCAGCGTGTGTTCGCTGGGCTGGCCTCCCGGTGTTCCGTCCCAGCCCTCCATCGGATGGATGCACCAGCGGTTGCCGATGCGAAGGCTACCGACCGAAAGCGACCCGGCGAGCGGGCTGCCGGCCTGAGCGGTCAGCGATTGATCATCGCAGGGCAGCTCAAGCCCCAGCTGCTCTAGCGCCAGCCGGAAATCGTCGACGGTCTTCAGCGTGGGAACACGGACGGGAGTGATGAACATCGGATGGCACCCAGGACGCTGACCTCGCCCGTAGTGTCCCCGCGGACTCGTAAGAATTCAATTGCCCTGAGTCTGCGCTGTGACTGTTCCTGGAAGCTCGCCGCGGTCCATTCGCCCATTGCCAGCGGATGCGTTAAACTATGGTTCCCCGAATCGTCCCTCCCCAGTTGGTCTCCATGACTCCCATCAAGTTCGGCATTCTCGGCTGCGGTCGGATCGTTCATCGCGGGTTGATTCCCGGCATTCTGGGGTCAAATCGAGCAGTGCTGCACGCGCTGGCCAGTGAGCGTCCCGGTGTTGCTCAAGAGTGGGCCACGACGCACAAGGTGCCGAAGGCCTATGACAGCTACAAAGCTGTGCTGGCTGACCCGGAAGTCGACGCGGTCTACATTCCCTGCACCGGGGAACTCCATCGCCACTGGACGATTGCAGCTGCCAAGGCGGGGAAGCATGTCCTGTGCGAGAAGCCGCTGGCCCTGACCGTGGCCGAATCGGAAGAGATGATCGATGCCTGCCAAGATGCGGGAGTAATTCTGCAGGAAGCCTTCATGTGGCGTCACCACCCACGGGCCAAACACGCTCGCGAGCTGGTCCGCACGGGAGCCATTGGCCAGCTGCGGCAGATCGTGGCCAGCTTCTCGTTCGAGATCGATCGGAATGACTGGCGGCTGATCCCGGAACGGGGCGGCGGATCGATGTGGGATGTCGGCTGCTACGGAGTGAACTGCAGCCGGTTCTTTGCCGAATCGGAGCCGACCCGGATCGATGCCAGCGCCCACTGGTGGCCAACCGGCGTCGATATGTCGATGCGAATTGGATTGACCTTCCCGGGCGAGGTGCTGGCAAATATCGACTGCAGCTTCGAACAGCCTTATCGCTGTCAGGCCGAGATCGTGGGAGACAAGGGCCGCATCCTGCTGGAGGACGCGTTTGTGCCTCCGGATCACAGCGTGATCAAGATCAAGCGGAATCCCGATCCGAAAACGCCTTGGGAAGAGATCGCGATCCCCGTCGCCAATCAGTATGCCGAGCAGGTCAACGACTTCTGCAAGTCGATTGAAGCTGGGCAGTTGCTCGATCCGGGTGAAGACGGTCTGGCCAATATGAAGGTGCTGGAGCTGGCTCAGGAACTGGCGGCGGGCCAGCGGTAGTGGGCCGTGCCCGAACTCAGAACTCGCCCGCGACCTCGCCGCCCTGGATCGTCCCCAGGCCCATATAGGTTTGCAGGTCGATGTTCTCGCTGAAGAACTTGACGCTGCTATCCCCCATCAGGAAGTGCGTGCCGCCGATGTGTCGACTGCCGAAATCCTCCTTATGGAACGCCGTATTCGGGGTATGGTCGGCGTGTCCCAGAATCCGCTCGATCGGACTGGCCCCGGAGATGATGACTCCGGACCAAGTCGAGGGAAACCGATCGTGAACACGCTCACCCATCATCAGAGTCTGTGACGACCCGTCCGTGATATCTGCCATCCGCACGCGGCTGTTGTGATAAAAGATTCCTTCCGCCCGGCAAGCTTGACCGGGAGGGAGCAGGTAACACTCCTCAATCGCCCGTAATCCAAACAAGGCAATGTAGTTCGTGGATGCGACCTCGGCGATCGTGGTGGTGCCAGTCGGATTCAACATCTGCCAGGTGCCCGGAGCCGGGTCCGAGGGGCAGCGAAAAGTTGGAAGTGGAGTCGCGAGCAAACTGCGATTGGATGGTGTTCCGGTGGCATCGGTCATTGAGTATTCGAAGCGGAACTGGTTGTAAACCGGAGCCTGTTCCATCATCGGCAGGATCATCGCTCCCCAGCCGAAGCCGTTGAGGCCGCCATTCACATCTGGTCCAACACCGCGGGTTGCGGCGATCCAGCCCGGCGGGAAGGCCCCAAACGTGTCGTGATAGTTATGCATCGCCAGCCCCAGCTGCTTGAGGTTGTTCTTGCACTGCGACCGCCGCGCCGCTTCGCGGGCCTGCTGCACCGCTGGCAAGAGCAAGGCAATCAAGACCGCGATGATGGCGACCACAACCAACAGCTCGATGAGCGTAAAGGCGGCCCTCCTGGCACGAATTTGAGTGGTGAACATCGTCATTTCCTGTGAAGAGGGGTACGATCCTCATGATTCCATGATCGACCTGAAGTTGTAGCCGACGCTACGGATTGTAGCACGGGTTACATTTCTGTCCAGTGCTCTGCGCCCGCACACACTCATGCCTTCCAAACAACCGTCAGTCAGTCACTCCCGGATCCGTCGGGACCACGCCTCGGAGACCGCTGAGGACTACGTAGAGGCCATCGCGGAACTGATCGAAAAACAAGGCCACTGCCGCGTGACCGATCTCGCTGCGCGATTTGGCGTTAGTCACGTAACCGTTTCCCGGACGGTGTCGCGGCTTTCGCGTGACGGACTGGTCGCCACTCAGCCATACGGCCCGATGACGCTCACCGAAGTCGGCCGGAAGATGGCCCAGGAGTCCAAAAAACGCCACGACCTGGTGTACCAGTTTCTTCTGGCGATCGGCGTTCCAGAATCCGCTGCTGCCGACGATGCCGAGGGGATTGAGCATCACGTCAGTGCGGCAACGCTCAAGTGCTTTCGGGAGTTCTTGGAGCGGTCGTAAGAACACCGCGATCTTTTGAGTGATTAGGGCAGTGGGGAAGAGGTTCTTCGTTCTTGGTTGTTTGTTCTTGGTGCGTTGGGAGTGAATCGGGCGTCCGCTGGAGGGATTCGACCAGCCACACCAGAGTTCGATTCAGCGAGGTTGTGACCTGTCACTCGGTCCACTGGACTCGGAGAGGCCAGCGACTTTGGATGATCCTGATCGTGAATTGCCATAGCCCAATTCCCCGCCCACGTTTAACCTCCGTGGACCTGATCCATCCCACTTCACTGCCTGCCAGTTGCCATGCCCCGCGACTTCTCTCACGAAAGCCTCTCCCACGACCCGATTCACGGGTATATCCCGTTCGTCTCGAAGGCCGGGCTCCCCAAGGGTGAAGTTTCCGAGCAGGAGATCATCGACCATCCGTGGGTCCAGCGGATGCGGCACATTCATCAGCTGCAAACTGCCTGGTGGGTCTTTCCGTCGGCGGAGCACAACCGGTTTCAGCACGTGCTGGGAGCGATGCACCTGGCCTCGCGCGTCATGGAGCAGTGGTACGACTCGCTGAAAGAGTCCTGCCCGAATGTTCCCTCTCGCGGATACGTCGAGTCGCTGGCCCGCATGGCCGCTCTGCTGCACGATGTCGGGCACGGTCCGTTCGGGCATTTCTTTGATGACCAGTACCTCGACCAGTTCGGGATCACCCACGAAGACATCGGAGCCCGGATCATCGAGCAGGAGCTGGGCGACCTTCTCCGCGGTATCCGGCGTAATCCGAATGGGTCGCTCCAGCCGCTGGAGGAGATTGATCCGAAGCAGGTGGCCTTCCTGATCCGTCGCCCCAAGTCCGCCGATCGGCAGGGACACCCGGCGTGGCTCGTGAAGATGCTGGCCCTGTTCAGCGGCATCTACACCGTCGACAACATGGACTTCGTCCTGCGCGACGCCTTCATGACCGGGTTCAATACCAAGGCGTTCGATATCTCGCGGCTGATCCACTACAGCTTCTTCACTCCCGAAGGGCTCACCATACATGTGCGCGGTCTGCCGACTCTGATTCATTTCATCGAGACGCGGGCCAACATGTTCCGCACGGTCTACTTTCACCGGACCGTGCGGGCGCTTGACCTGGCTCTGGAAGAGATCTTCGGCGAGACGATGCCACATCTGTTCCAGGGGAACCCGATCGAGAACCTGAAGGCCTATCAGAAGCTGACCGAGTCGTCGCTGCTGGTCGATATCAACCGGTGGCCCGATTCGAGTGATCCCAAGCTCAGGGACCTGGGCGAGCGCTGGCAGAAGATTCTGTGCCGCGAGATCGCCTGGAAGATGGCGGTCGAGAAGACGATCAACTTCCATTCCTCGTCGGGCGAACGGACCTCAATCTTCTCGGAGCCAGACCTGGTCCTGAAACGCGTGCGGTCCAAACTTCCCAAGGCAATCGCCGACATCCCACTGCGGATCGACGTGGCCCGGCACTACCACCGCCCGAGCGGTCGCCTGCCCACCGGCGGTCAGAACTTCCTGTTCGATCCCGGACAGCCCCAGCCTGTCGAACTGAGCGATGACGAGCTGTTCCGCGCACTGCCGGTCAGCTTCACGATCTTCCGGATCTATTCGCAGGGACATGCCCACGATAAAGAGCTGCATGCGGCATTGAACGCCGTGCTGGGTGACGCGACCGATGCGAAGACGAATATGTGATGGGTGGTCGCGAAGCTTTGCTGGCGCCGCAGATCGAGTGTAAGCATCTTCTCGTTGCGTCGGTTTTCACATCGCCTCCGATCCGGTAGTGTGCCGGGTCTCCGACGCGCGGTAGATCAATAGCACATCTGACTCCCTGAATGTGAAACTCCCATGAAATTCTGGATCGCATTGAAGTCAGTTGGCTTCGCAGTTTTGTTGTGCGCACTGCCCCTCTCAGCAGCTGACATCAAGCCGCAGGAGTCGGATATCGTCTTCGGGCTGACGAAGCTCTGGCAGATTCATCTCCATGTCACAGCTGAGAACTGGAAGGCGATGCAGCCACCTCAAGGCGGGTTTCCCGGTTTCGGAGGTCCGCCTCCCGGGGCTCCGCGGAATCCCCCACTTGCAGGTGCTCCACCTGCTGCCCCTCGCCCTGCGATGCGTCCGGGCAGCTTTGGGTTCGAGTTCGAATACGTGAAGGCCGACATCGAGGTGAATGGGGAGAAACTCTCGAACGTCGGTCTACGGTTCAAAGGAAATGGCACCTATGCCATGTCGCAGCAGGGCCGCAAACGCCCGATGAAAATCGACTTCAATCGCTTCGATGAAGACCAGAAGTTTCACGGTCTGCAACAGCTGAACTTGCACAACGACATCATGGACCCCAGCCACCTGCGGCAGGTGCTGTCGTATCCGGTGTTTCAAGATGCCGAAATTCCCGCGCCGCGAACCGCCTACGCCGAGATCACGCTGACGATCGATGGCGAGTGCGACCGCGAGCCACTGGGCCTGTACACGATCGTGGAAGAGGTCGACAAGGCGTTCCTCAAGCGACACTACGGATCGAGCAAGGGGATGCTGCTCAAACCAGAAGGAACTCAGGGGCTGGAGTACAAGGGCGAGGACTGGAAGGACTATGCCTGGTACGAGCCGAAGACCGATGTCTCGGAGGGGGATCAGGCCGCACTCATTGGCCTGACTCGCTTGATTCACCTGGCCGATGACAAGCAGTTCCGCAGCGAGATCGGCACGTTCCTCGACACTGATCAGTTCGCACGATTCCTGGCTGCGAACGCGCTGTTGTCCAATATGGACAGCTTCCTGACTCAGGTGCACAACTACTATCTGTACTTGCCTCCGGACACAAAGAAGTTTGAGTTCCTGCCTTGGGACATGGATCTGTCGATGGGAGCGTTCTTCATGGCTGGAAACGCGGAACAGCTGCAGGACCTCAGCATCCGTCACCCGCACATGGGGCAGAATCGACTGGTCGAACGCCTGATGGAATGGGATAAGTTCGAGGCGACTTATCGAGACCACTTGAAGGCGATGACGGAGTCCGAGTTCGCCGAGGGAGGTCAGACCCAAGTCCGGTTGGCCGAGCTGCGAAAGGTCATGAAGCCCGTCTTTGATCGCGAGACCGAACGAGCGACCCAGGCTTTAGCGGCCGCGCCGCGCGGTCCGGGATTCGGGTTCGGACCTCCGGGAGGAGGGAACATGTTCGCCAGTGCGCCACTGGAGACGTTCTTTCAGAAGCGGCGGGAATCAATCACTGCCCAGTTGGCGGGCACCTCCCAAGGGCGTGAGCCGGGGATGGCCTTCGGACCTCCCGGTGGCGGCGGATTCGGAGGCCCGCGCGGGGACTTTGGGCCGGGGAATGTCCATGCTCCGCAGTTCATCAATGCAGCTGACAAAGACAGCGACAAGAAAGCTTCGACCGAGGAGTTCAGCCAGCTCGCCAAGCAGTGGCTGAGTGACTGGGACAAGGACACGAATCAGTCGCTCAGTCTCGATGAATTGACGAAGGGGCTGAATCTCGCGCTGGCGTCACCTGCTCCGGCCGGGACTCCCAGTGGATTCCGCCCGCCGACTGGCTTCGGCCCTGGAACATTTCTGGGGCAGCCACTGCTCCGGCTGGCTGATGAAGACAAGGACTCGGCAGTCACTGAGGCCGAATGGACCAAACTCTTTGAGGGCTGGTTCCCGAAGTGGGACAAGGACACAGACGGCCAACTCGTGGAAGCTGAGGTCCGCTCGGGCCTCAACGCCGCCTTCGTGGGACCGAGAAGAGCTCCACAGCGCCCTCAGTAGAGCCGCCAAGACTCAGCAGTTACCGAGATATCTGCGACCAGAGCAGCTTGGCCGTCTCTCGAACCGCATCTGGCAGTTCTGCGGTTCGCAACCAATCTCTCGTGGCTGCGTCGGGCTTGCGGGTCGCGTCGATCAACAAGGTACCCGAGTTGCTCAAATCCCGGCAGGCCCGTTGGCTGGCGTCGCGCACCACAGCCAGAGTCCAGACATCGCGACCGGGGTCGGCATTCGTAGCCACCTGCTGCCAAACTGTGGACGATTGCGAGCGATCGAGGTCTTCATCAACCGCAATCAGGACCACCGCATCGGCCAGAGTGGGCCATGTTAAGCCCGGTTGAAAATGGCAGCGCACATGTGTGCAGTTCGTAAAAGCGACAAGATGGGTCGTCAGCCACATTTTGAGCGGCTTCAGCGAGGGCAGGCTCGCGTTCACATTTCTGGGCTTCAATGTGGCCGAGCGGCTTGCGCTCGGAAGACAAAGGCTTCCGAGACTACGGTTCACCGGCCAAGGCCACGGGGGTCGCGCGCCACCGCGCGACCCAGGTCTGATTCAGCTGATGCTGTTCGAGGCGGGACGCTCGGATCCAGACGGTGCGTTCCGAGTGGCGGAGTCACTTCAGTTGGTCGATCCGGGCCGCCGTATCGTGAATCTGGCCTATATGAACTTGCATCTGCTAGAGCCTTCGGAGGAGGGGGCGAAAGTTCGACTTCGGGAGGACCTCGGTGGCGAACTCGACCGCGTATCTCAGGCGTTTACCAGCGATCCGAAACTCGTGCAGACTCTCGGTCTCTGAGTCGACCTCGGGAATGTACTCCAGGAAACGATAGACTTCCTGCAGCAGGCGACGCCCCAGGCACGACTGCCAACCGATGGACGTTGAGCCTCGGGCGGGACGTGTCACGTGAGTCACAGAATCACGCAACTGCTGAAGGTTCCCCATCGACTTGATCATTCGTGGGAACACCTTGTCGCGATGCTGTTCCACAATTCGACAGAGCCTGGCTGACTCCGATCCTTTCTGTTTCGTGAACCACTTTCTCAGGACATCCTGATCACGACTCTCATTGGTCGCGCGTCGGATCTTTCGAATGTCCAGCCGCAGTCTCTGAGCACGTTTAGTCGAGAGCAGGTCACGGCAGACCCTCAAGGCCGCTTCCGCCCTACGGCACGCCACGCGTGCGTCGTGCAACTCCCGTGGCCCCGATTTTGAGTCCTGCAGCTGATCCATTGCGTGGAGCACACACTGAAGCCGCCGTTCCATCACGGAACGCCAACCGGTCTTCCGACTCACCACGCGGACCATGGCAGAATCCTCCCTCAACAATCGGATGCACGACAGTCGACTCGCCGGCGCTCGTGTACGCAAAGGACGTACCCGTCACCGCCGCTACGGCAAACTGTTCGGAACGGAATTTGCCAAGAGGTCACCTCCGTTGGTTCTTCGGAGCCGGAAGAGGTGGGGTCCGTTATGGTTCACATGTTGAATCCGATTGAGGTCTGCTCGCCTGATATAGAGTTCGCTACGAAGCTGCGCGATCTGTCGCGCACATGTGCGTTTCCGACACACGTTGATTCTGTGGTTGTACATCAGACGCACATCTCGGCGGTCTTCGTGGGCGGCGAACTGGCCCTGAAGATCAAGAAGCCCGTGAAACTGCCGTTTCTCGATTTTTCATCGATTGAGCGCCGTCGATTCTATTGTGAGGAAGAGGTCCGGATCAATCGGTACTGGGCACCGGGTGTCTATCTGAGTGTGATTCCGGTGACTCAGGAGGCTGACGGCGCGAGGTTTCAGGGTCAAGGAGACGTGACTGACTGGGCCGTCAAGATGCGCCGGTTGTCGGATGCGGACAATCTGAAGTCTCGGCTCCAGGCGGGGACCCTGACGCAAAGTCAACTGACGCGTGTTGCTCATCGAATTGCCGGTCTACATCGGAATGCCTGTCGGTGTCCTGGGGATCAGGCTACCGAGGCCTGTGAAGAATTCCGCCGCCAGATCCAGGAGAACTGGGGATTTGCTCGAGGGCTGCCGACGGAGATGATCGATCCCCAAGTCTTGAAACGGCTGGAGACTCTATCCAACGACTGGTTGCATCGTTTCGACGCCGAGCTACGCCGCCGCGCTCAAGCAGGGATGATCCGCGAGGTTCACGGCGATCTGCGGCTGGAGCACGTCTTCCTGCCCCCAGAGCGCCCCCTCCCCGGTGATGTCCTGGTGATTGATGGAATTGAATTCTGTCCGGGGCTGCGACGAGTCGATGTCGTCTCCGATATTGCGTTCCTGGTGATGGAGCTGCAATTCGCCGGTTATCGCGACTTGGCCCGAGAGTTCTCCGACGCCTACTTTTCCGAGACTGAGGATCCGACCGGGCGCGATCTACTCCCTCTCTTCGCCGCCTATCGATCGGCAGTCCGGGGCAAAGTCGCCGCCATCCTCACAGGCGAGGCGGAGATCGCTCCAGAACAGCGTGTGAAAGCTGATTCTCGCTCGCGTGCCCACTGGCTCTGGAGTCTGTGCGAACTGGAACAGCCGGATCGCCGTCCCGCGCTGATTCTGGTATCGGGGCTGCCCGGAACTGGCAAGTCCACACTGGCGCGGGGACTGGCCGAGATGACATCCATCGACGAAATCCTGAGAACAGATGTTGTTCGTAAGGAACTCGCCGGGATGTCTCCGATGACGTCTCAGTCGCTGTATTTGTCACAGCAGATTAATCGTGTCTACGACGAGTGTCGGAGTCGCGCTCAAGACCGTCTCTGGAGGGGCGAGAGAGTGATCGTTGACGCCACGTTCCAAAGCGATGCTCACAGGCAGTCGTTCCTTCAAATGGCGATCGACTGCGGCGTACGGTGTTTGTGGCTGGAGTGCATCGCACCAGCTGAGGCCTGTCGACAAAGGCTCGATGCCAGAACGGGCGATGCGTCTGACGCAAACTGGGACGTGTACCGGACCATCCAAACACAATGGGAACCCGCCTCGGCATTCACCGAGAGATTTCACGCCACTGTCGATGCAAGCGGTTCGCCTGTAGCGCCGCTCAGCGCCGCTCGAGAAGTCCTCAGAGCGCACAGCCTGATCGAGTAATCGGGGAGCATGCGATGTCAACGATTGAAAGGACCGCAAAGGTCTCGAAAGAGTTAGATTCCGCAAGCCAGTCCAGGTGGACCATCTTCGCCCCGACTGGTAGACCGGTCGAAGAGTGTCACGCTGACGTCACGCGATCTCCATCTCCGCCGGACTCCCAGCGACGCACTCCTTCGAGCCACTTGGATCGCTGGCTGATCCGTCGCCTGATGCTGACTGCTGAGGGCTTGCCCCTGGAGGTCGCACTCTGGGACGGTCAAGTGTTTCCAGCATCAGACGGGCCCGCGGACGCTCGCATGACGATCCATACGCGATCCGCGATCCGTCATCTGTGTTTCAATCCTTGCCTGGGTTTCGGTGACGGATACATGACTGGCGAGATCACTGTGTCTGGTGATCTGGTTCGATTCTGCGAAATCGCCGAGCAAGCGGCGCGACAGGCCCCACGCTGGTACGAGAATCGAATCTGGCGCTGGCTGCACTGGCTGACTCCAAATACACGGGCCGCAGCCCAGGGGCATATTCAGCACCATTACGATCTCGGCAACGAATTCTACAAGCTCTGGCTCGATGAGGAGATGGCCTACACGTGTGCCTATTTCGCAGATCCTGTGATGGATCTTGCCGAAGCTCAGAAAGCCAAATTCGACCATGTCGCACGCAAGCTGCGTCTCCAGCCCGGAATGCGGGTCGTCGAAGCGGGATGCGGATGGGGCGGCCTGGCTCTGCATTTGGCGCGACACTATGGCGTGTCCGTCCAGGCGTACAACATTTCCAAAGAACAGGTGGCCTATGCCCGGCAAAGAACGCGAGAGGTTGGGCTCAGTGGCCAGGTGACTTTCATCGAGGATGACTGGCGAACGATGGGCGGCCAGTTCGACGCGTTCGTCTCCGTCGGTATGCTGGAACACGTCGGTCCCGAGAACTTCCGAGAATTGGGCCAGACGATTCGCACCAGCCTGAAGCCCGAAGGTCTGGGGCTGATTCATACGATCGGTCGAAACTCGGCTCGGCCGGTTGACAGCTGGACCGAGAAGCGGATCTTTCCGGGAAGCTGCCCCCCCAGCCTGAATCAGATGATGGCGATCTTCGAGTCACCAGACTTCTCGGTGCTGGATGTCGAGAACCTGCGACTCCATTACGCCAGAACGCTGGAGTTCTGGCGCGACAACTTTGAATCGCATTCCGAAGAAGTCGAACGCATGTTCGACCTCACCTTCGTGAGAATGTGGCGACTGTATCTCAACGCATCGATTGCAGCGTTTCGTAGCGGGGGACTGCAGTTGTTTCAGGTGGTCTTCGCTCACGGTCAGAACAACGCGATTCCCTGGACCCGTGCTGACATCTACGCGAAGGCCGCATCATGAGGGAACGATTCGATGTGGCGATTATTGGTGGGGGACCAGCGGGATCGACTTGTGCCTGGCGCCTGAGACAGGCCGGCGCGAGCGTGGTGGTGTTCGATCAGAAAGCCTTCCCCCGAAACAAGACCTGTGCCGGCTGGGTCACTCCGGGCGTGTTTGACACGCTACGGATCGACAAGGTTGACTATGAACAGGGCCGGGTCTTGCAGCCGATCACGGGATTTCGGACAGGCACCATCGGCGGAGAGGAGATCGAAACTCGGTATGACCATATCGTCAGTTATGGCATTCGTCGGAGCGAGTTCGACACCTATCTTTTGAACCGCTGCGGTGCGGAGTTACGAACCGGGCAGCCCGTTCAATCACTGACTCGTTCTGCCGAATGCTGGCAGATCAACGACACCTGTGAGGCTCGTGTGTTGGTGGGCGCTGGCGGACACTTCTGTCCCGTGGCCCGCCTGCTGGGAGCCCGTGATGTCCCGGGCACGTCGGTCGTGACGGCTCAGGAGATCGAGTTCGAAGCCAACCCCGAGGACCTGAGAAACGGGACCATTGCAGCCGAGACACCGGAACTCTTCTTCTGTGACGATCTAGCGGGGTATGGCTGGTGCTTCCGGAAAGGGATGTTTCTGAACATCGGTCTGGGACGTGTCGGAGCAAGTCATCTGACCGACCATGTGCAGGCGTTCGTGCAGTTCCTCCGCGACCGAGGGAAACTCGTGGCCCCGCTGCCCGACCGCTTCCACGGGCATGCCTATCAGCTCTACGAGCGTGCGACTCCTAAACTGCTGGGGGACGGGGTTTTACTGATCGGAGATGCCGCCGGATTGGCTCATCCGAAAAGCGGCGAAGGGATTCGCCCTGCCGTGGAGTCAGCACTGATCGCCGCTCAAGTGATCGAAGATGCGCTTTCCAGCGGACGAAATGATACGTTGAGTTCGTATCCCGAACTCATGAAAGCCCACTTCGGGCCGGCTCACAGATCCGGAGTTTCGGACTGGTTGCCAAACTCATGGCTGGGCTGGATGTCTCGACAACTCCTCAAATCCCGATGGTTGACTCAGCACGTTGTTCTGGACCGATGGTTTCTGGGGCAGTGACGGTCGTGTATCTCGGCGGGTTCGCACATTCTCGAACGTGATCTCTGGGGGACGAACGATAGTGGCTGCTCAGGATGCATTTCAGAATGTCCTCATCGCGTCGGACTTTTCACCGAGTGCCGATGCCGCACTCCAGCAAGCCATCTGGCTGGGACGAACCTGCGGTCCCAGGCTGGTTCTGGCTCACGTCCTGGAGGACCTGCGGCAGGCGGCGCATGCCCTGACCTCCGCAGCCAAGATCGACCTGTTGGCGGGCGGTGAATTGTTCGAAAAGGAGATTCGGAAGAAGTCCGACGCCAGACTGCAGCAGCAGATCTCGGCACTGCAC
>Ga0315901_10003946_pt1 | contig 18850 bp, 14 predicted proteins | sample LakEriMetagenome_10_FD_203761 | JGI IMG/M metagenome (GOLD analysis project Ga0315901, IMG submission 203761) | Freshwater fungal communities from buoy surface, Lake Erie, Ohio, United States - Buoy 2 MA116 | ecosystem: Environmental > Aquatic > Freshwater > Lake | place: USA: Lake Erie, Ohio...
ATCAGCATGATCAGTTCCCTGAGCCTCTACTATCCCAAATCGCTCAATCCGCACAGGGAAGAAGGCGCTCACATGCGCACCGTCATTCGCCTTATGGCGAAGATGCCGACCATCTGCGCCATGATTTACAAAAAGCGCAACGGGCATCCCATCGTATTCCCCAAGAACCGCCTCGATTACGTGAGCAACTTCCTGAACATGACATTCGGGCAGGTTACTTTCGATGATTACGAAGTAGATCCGGTAATTGTGGACGCGATGAACAAACTGCTCATCCTCCACGCCGATCACGAGCAGAACTGCAGCGCCAGCACCGTGCGCATGGTTGGCAGCAGCCAGGCCAATCTTTACAGCAGCATCGCAGCAGGTATTGCCGCTTTGTGGGGACCACTGCACGGCGGCGCCAACCAGGAAGTGCTCGAGATGCTGGAGCAGATCAAGAACGACGGCGGAGACGTGCAGAAATGGGTGAACAAGGCCAAAGACAAGAACGACAATTTCCGTCTGATGGGCTTCGGTCACCGTGTTTATAAGAACTTTGATCCGCGCGCACGCATCATCAAGAAAGCTTGCGACGACGTGCTCAACAAACTCGGCGTGCACGATCCTGTGTTGGATATCGCAAAAGAGCTGGAAGAAACCGCCCTTACCGATCCCTATTTCGTGGAGCGCAAACTGTATCCGAATGTAGATTTCTACTCCGGCATCATTTACCGCGCCATGGGCTTCCCCACCGATTTCTTCACAGTGCTCTTCGCCCTCGGCCGCATGCCCGGCTGGATCAGCCAATGGCAGGAAATGCGCCGCGAGAAGCAGCCCATCGGCCGCCCGCGTCAGATTTATGTTGGCCACACGCCCCGCGCGTTTGTCGACATGAAAGACCGTTGATAACAAACCCTAACACATAAAAAAAAGCCGGCTTTATGAGTCGGCTTTTTTATTGCATCCAATCGCAGGCAGCTCTGCTTACAGCATCCGCTGATAGGCGCGCCACCAGCGGTCGGGCAGATCGTCGTCGCAGGCTTTCTGGTAATCGGCATAAGAACAACCCAAGAGCACAGTCCGATCTTCGTATGGATGCGGCACTTCCATCCACCAGCGGTTGCTCCGTTGGCTGCGGTAGAATGTGATTTCATTTACGGTATTGCTCATCATGGTTCGGTAGACCATGAAATTGGGATCATTTTCACTGGGTTGTTCCGGGTAGCGTTGGGTATATCCTGAAACGAAGTACCAGGCCATTTGCGCAGCAAGCGACGCAGACACGGCGTGTTCAAACGGACTGCCATAGAGCAGGAAACTCTGCAAGTTGGGGGAAAGGCCGGCATAACGCGCCAGGGCAACGGCTTCTTCCGCATACAAACCGTTGGCTGAAACCATGGGCAGATCGGGCGCATCCGAATAGCGCAAAGCTGCAAGGTCAACACTCATCACGTGCGTGCTGCGCAATCCGGGCTCCGCTTCTTCCATCTTTTCGCGCAACACGCCCAGGCGGTGGTGTTCGTAATGTCCGGCTTCCAGCCAGTCGATGGCCGGTTCAGTCACAAAATAAGCCTGGGTAGCATAAAAACTCAGGTTGAAGAGGAAGGAAGGCTGATGTTGTAAGATGCGCTGCAGTCCGGCATCGGCTTCCGGGTCCAGACCGGGCAATACCATGGCGAATTCGATGGGCGTTGACGCATGGCGCAAGGCCAGGTATTGGGCACTCCGCAGCAGGGCATCGTCGCCGATAACCACTGCTGTAATTTGCAATTCGTGGAGTTCGCTCAGCACTTCTGCAAGACCGGCGGCCGTAGCAGCACCATCGTTACCCGGGCGCAGGTTGCCGAGATCGGCCATCTTCAAACTGCCGAAATGCCATTGGAGCGGGTACAACTGTTGGCGCACCGCATTTGCGCCTTTGCCTACGCCGATAAGCGCCAGCCGAACGCCGTCCAGATGTGGAAACTCCGGCTGATGCTTCCGCAAAGCCAATCCCATACTGCCCTCTTTCAATCCCTGAACCAGCGCCGCCGGTATAGCCTGCATACAAGCCTGAAGCATAGGGCAAACTTCTGCTTTCAGGCATATCCGTTCCACACAGCCCTTCCCCCTGTGTATATTTTTACTGAAAATACGCCTTGCCTGCGGCAATCGGGCTATTATTGAAAAAATACCGACAAGAATGAAGTTTTTTGTTTCTACAGCGTTCGCGCTGTTAAGCCTGATTCAGGCCGGCGGGGCGCAGCAAACCCTAAGTATCCGCATCGGAAGTACGAACCGCAGCTACACCCTGTATACGCCCAAAAGCTATGCCCCAGGTAAGAAGTTGCCCCTGGTCTATGTATTGCATGGCTTTACCCAGACCGCAGCCGATATCAGCCGGTATTCGGCATTCAATCCGCTGGCCGACAGCTTCGGATTCTTTGCCGTTTATCCTTCCGGCATCAGCAATGGCTGGAACACCAACAGCGGTTTCCCCGGAGGTTCAACGGCAGACGATGTCGGGTTCATCCGCATCCTCACCGACAGCCTCATCGCCCGTTATGGCATCGATGCCGACCGGGTTTACTCCTGCGGTTTTTCGGCCGGCGGATTCATGAGTCACCGCCTGGCCTGCGAACTCAGCGACCGCATCGCAGCCATTGCATCGGTTGCCGGCACCATGTCTGATGCCGCCTTCAAGGCCTGCAACCCGGGGCGCGCTGTTCCGGTTTTGCACATCCATGGCACGAGCGACCTGGTGGTTGCTTACAACGGCGGTCTGTCGAATATCTCGGCCGACAAGCTCATGCAGTTCTGGGTGAACAAGGCAGCCTGCAACCAGACGCCCGCAAAAATCAATATCCCGGATCGGGTTCAGGAGGGTTCTACCGCCCAATGGCAGCGCAACGGCCCCTGCAACCAGTCGCTCGAAATGGCACATATCGCAGTAAACAGCGGCGGGCATACCTGGCCCGGTTCAAGCAATTCGGGCGTTGGTACCACGAATATGGATTTTTCAGCCAGTGCCGAAATCTGGCAATTTTTCAGCCGTTTCAGCCTGAACGGCCCCCTCACAAATATCCAAACGCTTAAGCCTAACCCTGAACCTGCGCTGGTATGGAATGGGAAAGATCTGCTGTTAAAACCGGCAAGCTCCACAGAAGCAAGCATTGCGCTATACGACCTCAGCGGACGCTGTCTGTTTTCCGGCCATCCTGAACAGTTCAACGCCGCTTCCATCCAAACGCCCCAAATCTTGGTATACCAACTCAATACCCATTATGGTTTTTTTAGCGGCAAATTATGCATTGATTAAGCCGGATTTGTGCAATCTTCATTCCCGAAGAAGATCGTAAGTCCTTTTTTTGAGGTCTTTTCTGAACACGGCACGGCATAGTTTTTTAACCCGGTCGAAAAACAATATTCTCTTTGATATTGCACGGTTTACTCCGTGATGCAATCCGTGTTGACGAAAACTTCGATTGCATGGCCAATACATCTACTTGCTGCGAAAACCCTTCACCGGCCAGATACTCCGGTCTGCACTGCGCAGGCACAGGTTTACACTGCGCCTCGGGAATCAGCGCCCCGTTTCAATCCTTATAAACTCCCGGGCTGGCTTTTCTGCGGCGCTTGCTTGTTTTTTTTGCCACCGAGCGGCTTCCTTTTTTTGGGTTTTGGAGGCTCCACTTCCGACTCCGTAATAATGGTGGTCAGTTGGTCCAACATCTCTGACCATGCTGCCTGATCCGCCTTCAGTTCCCTCAACCGCTTCATCATGAACCAGATAGGCCGATAATTCCGATGACGCAGTTTCTTTTGAATTTGCAAATCAGGGGCAGGTTTCTCGTGAAAAGCGAGCACCCCGATACCATACATCCAGAACCGGAAAGGAAGTTTGGAATACTCCATGATAGTTCCACTCCGCACAGTGATCTCTGCCTTGCACTTTTGGCACCGATACTTCAGCTTGGAAGGGAGCCACAGATGTTCACTGCCACCGCAGTGGTTACAAAGTACACCTTGCTTGTCACGAAAACTCTTCCACAAACGGATAGCGCGTTTTTCGGTGTTGCAGGCGCGAATAAATTCATCAAAGTTCATAATCAGCGATATTTAGATACGGGCACAATATACGCTAGCGTTCACAAATCCCAAATTCCGGATTCACGTTTCGCCGTTTAGCAGACGAAATTACCACCCATATAAACGTTTAAGTATTCCACAACAAAACCGCACACAATATCCCTTTCAGAAAAGTCCGGCTTGCATTGTCACCGCTTTAGCGGACTGGAAAAAGGAATCGGTGCAGGATTAGGGCGGAATAGCAATTCAGATTCCTGTTTGAGGAATTAAAATCAGGGCGCAACCCCGCCGGCAGCATTCCATTCCATGAACCGATTACCCAAAACGGCGGGGTCGGGCTATCCGCTCACAGCCGCCCGGCTGCACCGGATCGGGCTGCCCGCTTCTATCCCTTGCGCATCTGCCGCAGGAAACAATTGGGGTTAGGCCCACTATAACAAGGCATTGGCAATTTTAAAGGGATCAGCGTTGTCTTGTGCGTGCGTAGAATGACAGAGAATGGGATTGACTCAGGCCAATTGGGTTAAAGATCCAATGGCCCAACCGCTCACGGCATGCTACAATCCGAAACCCGGAGCACCCGCAGTTGATTCAGCCGGCTCAGGCTGTCCAGCCGCTCCAGCCGGCGGTGCAAAGGCGGATGGCGAAACAGCGCGTCGATGCGGCGGATATTCCGGGCGATGCGCCGATGCGGAATCAAATGCAAGGGTTTTCCTTTTTCGCGGCGTTTAAAACCCTGCCGTGCGGCCTTGTAGGCACGACGGCGTTCGTGTTGAAACTGTCGCATCATCCAGCGGCTGCCAAAACGAAACAAGGGTTTGCGCCAACCTTTCAAATGCATGGCCTTTTCCAGTTGTGATTCTTTGTTGCGGTTGATGCAACGGAATCCGCGGTTCAAGTAGAAGTAGTCGCGGCGGAAGGCTTTCAATCCTGCCGCATCAAAGCTCTGCATCAGCGCCAACGCCAGGTCGTTATACACATGGGCATGGATACCCAGCAACATGGAATGCAGGAGCGACCGCCGCTGCGCATCCCGGAATACAGCTTCCCATGCAGGTGGATTGTGCATTGCGGCCTGATGACGTCGGATGGCCGAATCGAAATACGTAAAGAATACTTCTGTCATGCGCAGCATGCCCAAGCTGTCGCGAATCTGGTTATTGGCAAGCGCATTCATTTGCATCTGTACCGTGTTCTGGTAGACCGCGGCGAAAACGGCTGCCGGATACAGACTATCGGTATAAGCCGATTCGATATACCGGAGTTTCCCGTAAACGGCTTCCATCCGCACGCTGGTTTGCGCCGACAGCTGGCTCAAGCCAAAGAACAAAGCGGCAATGCATGTTCTCTTTCTGTGTCGGCGGAAGGATGGGCAGATGAAAGCCAAGGCGTTCGGGATGGCAAAGATTGAAATTTTATCGCCCTGCAGGCTGCAATAAACGAATCACCAATAAAAAACCCCGCACGGTTACCCATGCGGGGAAAAAAATGGTGGAGCTGGTGGGACTCGAACCTCATTTTATTCATTTTACCTGTCTTCACTCAGACCCCTTTTAAATAAAGGGTTTAAGACCACATCGGATAAAGACAGCCTATTCCAAAACAAAGTAAAATAAACAAAAACCGACCCCGAAACCGACCCCGCATAAGATTTCTGATTATCTTCGTGATGCTCAATACACGATTACAATGCCAAAATTCAATCTCAACCTCCGGGATGCCGGTTCATTAACGGAGACCCCTGTCAACCTCGTTATTCGGTGGAATAACCAGAAGTTAAAAATCCGCACAGGTTATGCGGTTAACCCAAAACAATGGGATAGCGACAAACAACGGCTGAAGACATCACCGGGAATCCCACAACGAGCCATCAACCAACAGGTAAACGCCAAACTTTCGGAGCGCATCACGGAGGCAGAGACGCAATTCATCAGGTTTGAAACCACCAACGGCCGGCAACCTACCCTACAGGAGTTCACAGACCTGCTCAACAGCGCATTCGGCTACAGCGAGAGCATTACGGTGGCGAAAATTGGCCTGTTCGATTTCATGGAGCAATTCCTCAAGGAGCTGGCCGTTGGCGTTAATCCAAAGAGCAAACAGCCATACGCACAAGGCACACTACGAGCATACCGGCAATGCCTGACTCATTTGCGCAACTATGCCGCATCGAAACGGCTGCGCCTGGACTTTGATGCCATCGATTTGGATTTCTGCCTGTCTTACACAGAATACTTATCTGGTCGCGGTTATCGGCCGAACTATATCCACAAACTCAACAAGATGCTCAAGACCTTTCTCAACGAGGCATTGGAACGCGGCCTGACCGATAACATCAACCACAAGAAAAGTCGATTCACAACACCGAAAGAGAAGGTAGATAACATTTACCTGACCTTTGACGAGCTGGAAGAATTGTGGCGGTTGGATTTCAGCAAAGAACCGCGTCTGGAGAATGTGCGAGACCTATTTCTGTTCGGCTGTTATACAGGTTTGCGGTTTTCGGATTTCTCGAAGGTCAGACCGGAGAACATCGACCTGAAGGAGGAGGTCATCGAGATAAGAACCCAAAAGACCGGCCAATTGGTATCAATACCTATTCTGCCCATTACCAAAGAGATTTTAGCCAAATACGCAGGGAAGACGGCCAACAGCCTACCCAACAGCATATCGAACCAGAAGTTCAATGCATACCTGAAGGAAATCGCGCAGCGGTTTCTTCCCCTCCATGCAACCACATCCAAGGATTCAACGATACGCGGCAAGAAGGTATCGCAGACCGTTCCAAAGTGGCAACGGGTAACCACACACACAGCCCGGAGGAGTTTCGCAACCAATATGTTCCTATCCGGTTTCCCGGCACAATCAATAATGAAGATTACCGGCCACAGGACGGAGGCATCATTCATGACCTACCTCAAGATGTCACCCCGCGAAAACGCCAAATCCATTTTGAAGGAATGGAATCAGAAGTTTGCAGTTAACCAATAGCAATATGACCAAGAAAAAAACCAACGAGCCGGCATCTGGAGTCTTCAATATTACTGAAAGTGATATTGAAAAGTTCGACCGTATGGAGCGAGAGAGAGCGCGGTTAAAACATCAGGAATTGAAGAGAGAGGCTGAACTAATTGAGGATTTACGCGAAAGAAGAGATTTCTGGAGTAAGGCACAGAATGAATACCGGCATAGTATCCACGATATGGAACTCCCACTTCATGCCTCCGGTGTAGTTTCCGCTAAATTCGGTGGCATGAAGTTATGGTTAGATATGCGGATTCAAATTGAATTGGATGACCTATTGAACCAGATTCAGAACTTACCCCCTGATTCTGTAGATTCGAAAAGAGGCGTCAAGGAAGTCATACTGCTATACGAGTTAGGTGTAATAGAATTCCTTTACAAAAGATTTGGAACAAACAGCCCAAGTACATTACACTACATCCTCCCTGAATTCGTCAATATAGAAAAAACCAATGCGAAACAGGTTTTACAACGGCTGGCAGGTAAAGGCCAAGGTTCAGAGTACAAACCCGAACAACATAGATATGCCCAACAGACGATTCATCGCCAATGTGGTGAAATGAAACCCCTCCATTTAATCACCTTTGACCCGAAAAAGTAATAAGTCGCGATGCGATTCGTGACTCAATCAAAAACCTCTATTTGTAATAAGTCGCGGTTCGTTTCAGAAGGTCGGTGAACTTGTATATGTCATCGATTTTTTCAATCTCGTGTTTCGTTTCCTTCTTATCCTCTGAAAAAGTAATGAGATACTTTTTGGAAGAACCAAGTTGAATTCGACAGATTGGTTTACGGTTATTGTCATCAAAGAAAACAGCAAAATAGGACTGCGCATCCCTGTAGGTTATGCGACTACCTTCAACAACTTCGCGCATTATCGCCTTGACCGTATAAAATGCCTCAAGTTCTTCAACGGTGGTTTCGATGTTGGTTTTACCGTCATCTGAAGATTGGTTGACCTCGACAGGAGCAACCGAAATTTCGTTGTTTTCCTTAACCAATGCAGCCTTCAAACGGTCATTTACGGAATCATGCAGGTATTGCACTCCGGATTTTTTCACAAGTTCCGTGAACTGCTCGACCAACTTCGCTGTCTGCCGGCCTTCATAAACTCGTTTCACCAAAAACTGAACGAATTCTGGTGATGGATTATGTATTTCGTTATGAATCACGCCTTTGAGCGCATTCATATACTTCATTTCGCTGGCTGTGGAGAGAATCTTTTCGAGGTCATAATGGCCTTTGTGAAATGCCTTTAATTTGTCGAGATGGGAATCACGAATCTCAGAGATATTGAACTCAAGGAAAGGTTTTGAATCCATCTTATTGGCCTCATCTAAATCCGTATAGAACCGGTAATGAATCCCGTTTGTCAGTATGCCGAACTTCGCCTTTGATACATGAAAGTATCGCAATAGTTGGCCGTCATGCAAATCAAGGTTCTTTGCCCAATGTTTGCATTCAATCAATATGATGGGATGCCCATCCTTGAAAATAGCATAATCTATTTTCTCACCTTTTTTCGTTCCAATGTCAGTAATGTATTCTGGTACAACCTCTGTCGGATTGAAAATATCATACCCTAATGCCTGAAGGAAAGGCATAATGAACGCGGTCTTTGTGGCCTCCTCTGTATTGATGCTGTCTTTGAGAGTATTTACGCGGTTCGCTATGTTGCGGATTGCATCGTTGAATTCCATACTGCAATTTTATGGTGAGAATTCGAAAAGGTGACTATAGGGTTGCGATTTCATTTGTCGAGAATCTGTAAACGGCGCAAAATCCGCGTAAAGATTGGGACTTGTCCCGAAAAAGTCCCGTATTGATTTGTGGTCGGTAATACAAAACGACCATGAACCACAATTTCATTTTATCACCGATTCCCCTTTCGGAGCTGGAATCCACCATCGCGAAGACCGTTGAACAGATTCTGGACAAACGGCTAACCAACCAGCCAGAGCCAGACCGGGACGAACTCATCACACGAGACGAAACCGCGCAACTACTCCGGGTTACTTTGCCGACCTTACACAATTGGACGAAACAAGGTCTGATTCCTCATTACAAGATTTCTTCCCGCGTTCGGTACAAACGGGCAGAGGTTATGAACCTCTTCACATCTGGCAACCTCAAAAAGTTCAGGAGGCACTAATATGGGATTGCTCAATTTTCCAGATTACAAGGTTCTGCAATACACCATGAACCCGGCAACGGGCAGGTATGAGAAACAGCCGACCAGAATCGCGTTCAACAAACTTCCCTTCGAACTGAAGGTTGAACAGACGCAAGACCCAAGGATTAAGGCACAAGGCGCAGAGCAGGTCATCACCGGCCGGTTCGTCAACAAGAAACGCGAATTCTTCACCGGGATGAGGCGCACCATGCTGCCCGGATGGTACTACGGCAACGACTTCGAGTTCGTGAAAGACCAAAAGGTTAACTCTCTCATCATCGTGGCGTTCACCGATGATGATGCGCGATTAACCATCTACTACTTCAACAGGTACTACAAACAATCGGCCGATGAGCGAGAGTCATTCGTCAATGCATTTATCCGCAATGTCTGACCTAATAAAAATGGGAGGCGCGATGCCTCCCATTTTTTTGCTCAATTCACGTCACAAGGTGCAACGTATGGCAAAGATAGGAGATGATTGATTTTGTATCTATCGAAGTGAAGGATTTTCGGCCTGACTTACTGAGCGAAAATCCGCTGTTATCATTCAGCCAGAGAATTAATCCGCGCACAGGTGAACTGACCGCCAACGAAAGAGGCAATCAGACCTTAGAGGCAGAGTTTGGCAATATGCGCATCCGCATCGTCACCAACATTCGCACCAATGCACATCGGTTATTCATCGAAGGCAGCCTGCACAAACACCATCGAGGCAACAACTACGAGGATTTCGGGATTGCTGATTTGCGCGAATCATTGCGATTGTTCCTTGCCAATGTCGGTATAGAGCCAGGCAGGTGCATCATTCACCAAATCGAGTTCGGAGTCAATATCACGCCACCGATGCCAACCCAACAATTCATCGACCAGATATTGAGCCATGCCGGGAAGGAATACGAGCTGAAGGAGTTCAAGGATTTAGGCTATTTGAAAAGGTTTAGTCGAGCGCAATACGAAGTAAAAATCTATGACAAAGGTTTGCAGTATGGCCTGCCTGAAGACATCCTGAGAGTAGAAATAAAGGTCACCCGTATGGAGTTCCTACATGAGAAGAATATTCACGTCTGGACGTTGGAAGACCTGTTCGCCCCGACATTGTATTCGCTATTGAAAGACCTGCTCATTGCTACTCTGCAACGATTGATTTTCACGGATGACCGCATCCAACCGGCTGCCATCATCCCAAAGACCGACAGCGCATTTTACAGAGAGGCATCGAATACGCGGTTCTGGAAGATGATGCGAACAGGTCACAGGATGCGATTTAAACGCAATCTGGAGCGATATGATGCCATCCGGTGTAAATACGCCCCTAACGACCTGAAAGAGGTCTTGCTGCGCACCATATCAGATAAATGGGATTTGCTATCGCGGGATGTTACGTTCTTACCAATGTCTGAACCGGGCAGTTTGTTACGTTCTTACCATCATATAGTGTGTAAGAATGTCACACCAGCCCGGAGGCATTGCCTGAGCTGTGGTCGGGACATCACCGAACAGAAAACAGGTAGTCGGTTTTGCAGCGAAAGGTTATATGGCCGCGATGCGAAACGATGCCGGAACATGGACAGCAATCCGCGCAACCATCGCAGACGCAAAGACCTGCGTCTATATCCCGGTTTCACTCTATTCCCGGCATACCTTCATCACGGCACATAACACAGAAAAAACAGTCATACCATGAACCCGAATCCCAAAACTGAACATTTGCAGAAATGGCAGCCCGGCCAGCCGTCACCGAATCCGACAGGAAGGAAACCCAAGTTCGTGACCACATTCAAGAAGGACGGCTACACACAATCGGAGGTCAACGACATCATCCTCGAAATGCTGTCAATGTCGGAATCTGAGCTGGTGACCGTCACAGAGAGCAAGGATGCCACCATTCTGGAAACCACTATCGCCAGAGCATTGATGAACGGAGCGAAGAAAGGCAGCCTGTATGCGATGGAAAGTTTGCTGAACCGTTCTGTCGGTATGCCGCGAATCACTCAGGATGTTTCGATTGAGAACAAAGAAATCATCGTCACCATGAACCTGAGCTAACCACCAGACGCGAACCGCTCATCGATAGGGGATTCGATGGGAAACAGCAAAAACCGCCCCCGAAACCGACCCCGACAAAAACAAAACCCGCGCTAACTCAATGTTGACGCGGGTTTTCATTTGGTAGTTGTGGAGCTGGTGGGATTCGAACCCACGTCCGGCGAAGGGACAACCAGTGCTTTCTACATGTTTATCGCCGTTTGTTGTCGGGTAGCAACCGGTACGGAGACAACCATGAAGCTACCTTATCCGGCGTGATAATGACGTGGCCTGGCCGGTGTGAGCCGTCATATCCGTGCGTTGCGACCACCCCTGATCACCCGAAGCACAGACGAAATCAGGTGGGGATGGATGGATTCTGCTAATCTCTCCGGATTAGGCAGCCATAGCGAAGTTAGACTCGCCTCTTAATTGGTTTGTACACTAGGATTAAGGTGCCAACATACCATGCACCACATGCTTACACGACTATCGCACTACCCGTCAAGTCCGTACAGCCCCCAAAGAACGTCTCGCAAAGATAGCAAAATGCATGCCTGTTTTTATTGACTGCGCAACAAGCTCAAGAGCAGTTTCGCTTTTTCTTGCCTTCCTGCTGCGTCTTGTGCCTCAGCCATCAGGATATAATTGCCAGCCGGGGCAGGCCTGCCATCTTCCCGCAAGCCGTCCCACACAACCATTCCTTCTGTGCCGCAAAGCTGGTGAAGGCACAGTGCGCGCACCGGCATTCCCCACGCATCATAGACACGCAAGGTGAGCAAGGTTCCTGGTTGAGAGAAACGGTAATACAAGGCGGCAAAATCTGCATGGCCATCGTTATCCGGCGTAAACCATTCGGCATCCAACTGCATCTGAGCTGTGAAGTCAGGCTCTGTCCTGGCTTGCGCGTTGCGTCGTCCGGGTGTTCCACCGCTGCATTCCCGCCCAGCACTCTGCCAATTGGCAGGATCCATACCAGATACTGAAGCGCTTACACGTTCCAGACTGATTCCCTTGGCTTGGTGCAACAATGGATGGTGCATTCGTGGATGAAAGGCCATGCGGTCGATTTCTGTGCCGTCCCGTCGTCTGATCGCTATCTGCCCGCCACCGGCCAACAGTGCCGGCATGGGCTTGAGCAGTAAAAATGCCGTATCGCTGCCGTGGCAAGGGAACTGCCCCATGACTGCTTCCGAATTCTCACATATTGCCAGAAAGCCGCCCGGCAACAATAACTGTCCGTTCTTCGCCAGAACAATTGCTTCCACCGGAGTTCCGGCTGCATCCAGACGCAGGAGTTCCAAGGCCTTGAGATCCAAAGCCTTCGGCCCCGGATTGTGCAGTTCCACAAAATCCACACCGCCCGTCGCCGGTTCGAATAACACCTCGTTGATCAGCAAATCGCCGCGCCTGATACTATCTGCCGCCATGGCAAAATAGCGCAGGTTTGCTGGCATGGTATTTCCCGAGCAATCGGCAGCGCCATCCCCTTGCAAGCTGTAAACCTGCTGGCTGGAAAACGGTGAAGCAAACTGCAGGCGGACTTCCTGCTTCCCTTCATCCGCCATGAGCTGATCTGCCACAATATAACCGGGTTGTACAATGAAATTTTCCGCTCGCAGCGTGGTTATATCCGGCCATTCATCGAAAGCCAGGCGCAGCACAAAGGGCGATTCAGGGTACACTTCGCACAATCGCGGCGGCACCGTATCGTTCAAAGCTGCGGCTACGCTGTTCCGCAAACCCGGTGTGGAGCGCTCAGGCGCAAGTGAAGCTTTCCAGTTGCGCGCATCGCCACACCATACCGAGGTATCAACCATTTCAAGGGAATACCCTCCGGACGCCAGCACCGGATTTCCATACCAGCCATCCGAATAGGCAACCCTATGCAGCCATTGCCCGCCGGCGCTGCGCAGCGAAAGCGTATCGCCGCTGTTGTTGAGACTTGGCAGGTTTAACCTGAGGTTCTTCCCTTTTCCAATCGGCCCGGAAGCGTTTTGTGGCAGCAAAATGGCCCGTTCTCCCGGCGCAAGCCAGGTATCGGGCAATAATATCCCGCCAGTGGCATCGTGGAATCGGATACCTTTTAACCCAATCCACCGGTTATGGACGTTTTGAATTTCAACCCATTCCGGCTGACCGGCTTCCGGAGCAGCCATGATTTCGGTAAACAACAATTGCCCACGCTGTGGTGTATCGGGAAGGCCTCCCCAAAAATAAAAAACTGCGTTGTCTGTTCTGTTGCCCGCTGTGTCGCGAAAACCACCCAGGTGCAGCTGATATTGGCCAACCTCAGCTTGCCGGTTCTTCCATAGCAAGAAACGAAAAGCAGGGTCAGCACCTGCCAGTATGGAATCCGGTCCACCCCTGCCGTCCAGCCAATAATGCTCTGACCCGGGGTCGCTCAAGGCAGACAAGGCTTCTGAAAAACGAAGCCTCAATCGGCCATCAGACTGGAACGCGGCATCCTTAAGTTGTGGTGGAATGGTATCGTAGCGTGCCGCTCCAAAGTAGACTTCATCTATATAATGCCGCTGATGAAAAGCAACAGTGGATTGCCTTACACGGAACCCATGAAAGGGAGGTAAGGTGATAAACGCATCATCACAAACACCTTCCATTTCCCAGGCCGACCGCTCTGCATCGACCACTTCCAGTTTCCAATGCCTGTTCTCGCGGCAGCGTACGCGGATGATACAAGGGTTATCTGAACGGTTGAGACGGCCATCGCGGCCGCTGATGATTTCAGTTGCCAGGCCATTCCGCAGCCGGTACAAGCTGATTTCGTCGCGTGTGTTCCCTATGCGGACATAATAGCCATTCCGCGCCTGGCCCGGCGCTGTGTCTGCTGCCAGGAACCAATCCAGGTAATTGGTTGAGGACGGATTGAAAGCCAGTCTGAGTTTTACCTGCCATTCCAATTCGCTTATGACCGGCGTGTTGGTGGCTACCGTATAAATGGCGAAACTATATTGTTCGCGTGTTTCGGCACTGCGCAAAAAACCTCCATCCTGCACCCAGCCGGTGGTATCTCGCCAGTAAAGCGGAGTTTGGAGCGATCCGTCGTTAAACGTTTCGTTGAATTGCGCTCCGGCGTCTGCTGTGCATGTCCAAACAAGGCATGTGGTCAGCAGACAACGGAGCGCGGTGAACATCAGGGATAATGCAGCTCGCCGAATTCCCCGCGTATACTGAGCCGGGGCTGCGGTGAAGGTTCGACGCGGCCTATGACAGCAGCGTCCATACCAAAGGCTCCGGCTATGGAGATTACCTGGTCTACGTACATTTCAGGCAGGTAGATTTCCATCCGGTGTCCCATATTGAAAACGCGGAACATTTCGTTCCAGGAGGTACCGCTGCTTTCCTGTATCAGTTGGAACAGCGGCGGAATTGGAAGCAATTGATCTTTGATTACATGTCCTTCTTTCAAAAAATGTAATATCTTGGTCTGTGCGCCACCGGAACAATGGATGATGCCGCCGATTACCGGCGCCAGTTCACGGAGCACTTCACGCATAACAGGCGCATAGGTGCGCGTTGGCGACAGTACGAGCTTGCCAGCGTCCAGCGGGGTGCCGGGTACAGGATCGGTAAGGAGGTGTTTCCCTGCATACACCACTTCTGCAGGTGTAAGCGGGTCGTAGCTTTCCGGATATCGCTCGCGGTAAACGGAGCTGAACACATCGTGGCGGGCGCTGGTGAGGCCATTGCTGCCCATGCCGCCGTTGTACTCGGTTTCGTAAGTGGTTTTGCCATAACTCGCCAATCCGACTATCACCATGCCAGGGCGGATGCCATCGGTGGTAATGATGCGGCTGCGTGGAACACGGGCAACCAGGGTGCTATCCACTACAACCGTGCGAACGAGATCGCCAAGGTCGGCGGTTTCTCCGCCAGTCGTATAAATTCCGACGCCCTGGTCGCGGAGCATGGCACAGTATTCCTCTGTGCCTTCGATGAGTGCTGCGATGACTTCACCGGGTATCAGGCGTTTATTCCGGCCAATGGTACTGCTCAGCAGCATGTTATCGGTGATACCGACACAAAGCAGGTCGTCGGTATTCATCACGATGGCATCCTGGGCAATGCCTTTCCATACACTCAGGTCGCCGGTTTCCTTCCAGTACATGTAAGCCAGGGAACTTTTGGTTCCGGCTCCATCGGCATGCACTACGGCGCACCAATCTTCGTCTCCGCTGAGGATATCCGGAACGACCTTGCAGAATGCGCTGGGATACAATCCTTTGTCGACGCCGGCTATCGCCTTGTGCACGTCTTCCTTCTGCGATGAAACACCGCGCAATGCGTATTTGTCTTCCACGCGTTCAAAGGTAGCAGCAGACCGGCAAAGGGCTAAAGGCATACACAAAAAAAGGCAGGTCGAAACGCCCGAATCGTATGGTAAACGCTTATAAACGTTTATTTCATGGATTGCATCACGCTTTCCATAGAAGAGAAAGTGGAATGGCCACCAAGCACCATCAGCAAGTCAACAACCAACATTGGCAACAATAGCACAAGCCCGGCGCGATGCAATTAACGAAGAAGATAAAAAAAGGGAGGCTGATGGGCCTCCCTTTGCTTTATTATTCTGCCGGTGTGGGTGCCGGCTTCTTCACCTTTTTGGGTATGAGTACCAGGAATCCGTCTTTCTCATAGGATTCAGGACGGAAGTCTTTGAAGGCCGATTTACCGAGCACCGGATAATCGATCTTATCAGACACCGTCATTTTCAGGTTCTCGAGTACATAGCCTCCGATTTCTACTTTCTTGATTTCAAAAATCTTGCTGGGCAGCTTGGTTCCGTTTGCGAGCTGCACCTTGTCGCCTTCGAGGAAGTCGGCCTTGGTGATGAGCTTGCTGTTGTACCAGGCGGTAACCACATCTTCGGGAATGGCAGTCAGACGACCGGCCATGTCAAATTCCCATTTCACAGTCTCGCGGTCATTAACCATGGAGCTGATGATTTTCTTGTTGCCTTCCTTGCCAACGCGCAGGCGAACTGCGTTGCTTTCGTCGAGAACCGGAGCAGCAGGTGCTTGTGTTTCAGGCTTCTCGTCGGGCTTGTTGGTATTGTTCGGATCGGGTGAAGGTGCAACACGCACATTCGGATCGAAGTCAACGCTGGTAAAGCGGATGGTAGTGCGGCGGTTTTGCTGGTGCTGAGATTCGTCGCATGCTACGTATTTCACACCGTTTACGGTGCGGATTTCAGAGGGCTTGTAGTCTTCGTAACGCGAAACAAATGAACCATCCACAATGGTTACAATCAGCTTACGTGTAGAATCAATTCCGGTTTTTGGGTCTTTACCACGGAAGCGTGTCAAGCCGGTTACATCGGTGCCTTCGCACTTACAATCGTTCACCAATTGCGTTTCACCGTAACCTTTGAACACCATACGGCGCTGATCAACACCTTTCTTAATCAGGTAAGCCACTGCACTGTCGGCGCGGCGCTGAGACAGGTTTACGTTGTAATCGTAGGTAGCGCGACAGTCGGTATGCGAGCCCAACTCGATGGTCAACTTGGGATAGCGCTTCATCACGTTGTCGGCAAATTCATCGAGGATGGCTTTCGCATCGTCGCGGATGAAAGCTTTGTCGAGATCGTAATAAATAGGCAGAACGATGATGGTGGTGAGCGGGTTGCGGAGACAGAAGTCCTGCTTCAGATCTGCGCTGCGCTTCAGCCCACGGGTAGTCTTCTGAACCGGGCGGCCGCTCTCGAAGTAATAGCGCTCAGGGAAACGCGATTGTACTTCGTAGGAAGTTTCACGTTTGAGGTCTACCTTGTAATAGCCCATCTCATCGGTCTTCAGCACAAACTTGCTTGTATCGCGGTCGTTGGTGATGATCACGGTAGCGCCTTTCAGCGGCAGTTTGGTATCACAATCCGTCACCACACCACTGAGGGTAAACACGAGGGGTTCAACGGTGAATTCGTAGATATTGTCGTCGCTCTTCTTGCCCGATTCGTTTCTGTTTGAGCTGAAGAAACCGTGGTTCTGGTTCTTGTTATCGAAAGTGATACCAAAATCGTCGCCACCGGAGTTGATGGGTTCCTTGAGGTTTTCGAGTTCTTCCCAGGCTATGATGCTTTCTGTAGGCTTGGCGCGGAAAATATCAAGGCCGCCCATGCCGGGATGGCCATTGGAACTGAAATACAGTAAGTCTTCGTGCTTGTTCCAGTAAGGAAATTGTTCGTTTGAAGGGGTGTTGATATTGCGACCGAGGTTGGTGGGTTCGCTCCAGGTTTTACCGCGCTTGGTGAAATCGCTCACCCAAATATCGTATCCGCCTTCCCCGCCCGGGCGATCGCTGGCGAAGTACATTCGGTTACCGTCTTCGGTGAGGGTTGGGTGACCATAGTTGAAGCTATCTGCGCAGAAAGGCATGATTTCCAGGTCGCCCCAGCCATCGCCCACTTTCTGTGATTTATAGATTTTGCATTGACGTTCTTTTCCGCCCGCACCGTTGCACTGGGTAAAGTACATGGTCTGGTAGTTCATATTGAAGGCCGCAGTACCATCGTTGAACTTGGTATTGGCACCGTTAAGAAGTACGGGCTTGGACCATTTTGCCTTATCCTTCTTGCCTTTCAACTCCATCATCCAGATATCGGTGTACCAATCGCCGGTCCAACCGTACACGCGCTTGGAAACTCCGCCTTCGCGGTCGGTGGTGATAAAGAGAACGTTGTCGTTTTTGCTGGCGATCATCGGCGAATAATCGCTCTGGCGGGTGTTGGCAAGTTTGAACTCGCTTACCTTGAATCGCGATGAATCGGGCGTCCAGGCCAATGCGAGTTCGCAACCCATGCGTTTGCGGATTACCAGCGAATCGCCCGGAACCTCCTGGAGATAACGATCGAAGATATCCATGGCTTCGCGGTATTTCTCCTGCTTTTGCATGATGATACCGGCCATGAGCAAAGCCCTGGTATTCTTGGGCTCCTTGCGCAATACCTTTTCGTAGAACTTACGGGCCGCATCAAACTGGTTGGCAAGGCGATAAGACTCTGCCGCCAGCATATTGGCTTCCTGTTTGGTTTCGGGGGTAGCTTTTTTCGATGCAGCCACGGCAGCGAACTGGTCGCCCGCCGTCCTGTACATTTTCCTCTCGTACGATTCCTTTGCCACCTTCATGGAGGTGCCACAGGCGAAAGACTGGGAAAATAAGGCGATGGCAGCGAGGCCAATTACACCGAGCGTCAGCATGCCGGATCTGTTCCGGCTGGTCTTGTACACTTTCATCTTGTCCCTTCGGGCTTGCGCTTGATTCATGGATAAAACGCTAAATAACCGATTTTGACACAAAGAAAAAAAAAGAAGGGCAATTTTCCGTTGTATCGTTGCTGATTATCAGCTACTTAGGTTTTAAGAAAAAGCGCTGAAACCTAAGCCGGATGCAGCTTTCAGCCGAAACCGGATGGTGCAAAACCTTTTTAACGCATCAATGTTGCACTGTCAGCCGCCGAACGGCTGTTTGGTTGCCCTGGGAAATCCGGACCAGATAAATCCCGGCAGGCAACTGACGTACTTCCAGCGGAACACTGAAGCTTCTTCCATCGCTGCG
>Ga0315901_10003956_pt1 | contig 18834 bp, 50 predicted proteins | sample LakEriMetagenome_10_FD_203761 | JGI IMG/M metagenome (GOLD analysis project Ga0315901, IMG submission 203761) | Freshwater fungal communities from buoy surface, Lake Erie, Ohio, United States - Buoy 2 MA116 | ecosystem: Environmental > Aquatic > Freshwater > Lake | place: USA: Lake Erie, Ohio...
TTGGCAGTAGTAATTTTGGTTACGTTTAGGTGGATTCTCTCTGTAATTTAACTAAATGGTTCTCTCTAGCAATATTCTGGAGAACTATTTGGTTAGGTTGACAGTTGCAGGTAAACCTGTATAATTGTTTTTTTAGTTGATTGAGGTAAACATTATGAAACATCACGACATTATTGATATGGTAAACGATTTGCTGGATGAGCAAGGTGAGGTTACTATTGGTAATCTAACCTTCTATCCTTCTCAGATTCTGAAGCAATGCGATCCTATTGCTTATCGTATTACGGTGAATGAATATATCGATAATATGATTGCCGATCTGGAATATGATCTTGAGCGTTTGGATACTGATATTGATGGTGATGAAATTCAGGATATTAAAGATAATATCGCTGAACTGGAAGATTGTTATATCTGATCGGAGATAATATGTCTTATAATGCATCCTATTGGTTTGCTCGCGGTTATTATGATGGGCGATCCACAGGTGTGGAAGCAAATGATATTCCAGAAGATCAAATATTTTCTTACCAATCTGGTTTTCAAACCGGTGTGCAAGATTATAATGAGCTGGAAGATAATTACGAAAGTGCTTATGATGGGCAACCTGATGAAGCACAGGAATGGCATGACTTTGATCCTGACTGTTAATAGGTACTAACATGGGTTTTGAAAAGAAAATACTTGATGTAATCTCGCCTGCGCTGGAAGTAGGTGATCATGCGGAGTTTTATAACGGCACCCTATTCTTAGAAGGTGTATCGGATGAAACAGGTAAGATTATCCGCGGACTATTGTCCAATGCGTTAGGTAAGGATAAAGTACAATTCTCTTCCTATCGTGAAGGGTTCATTGCAATTGATTTTAAATAAGGTATAATATGGATTATGGTATGTTTACCGATGAAGGTAATGCAGCTGTCGGCGGTATTGTTGTGACAGCTAAAACCCTTGGATTATCTTGGGCACAGACATACAATGCATTAGCAGCACTTTCGAAAATCGAACGTTTTGGTGAAGCTACAGATACAGCCGTCCGTGAGGTTGTATATGATGCAGTAGCTAATGAAGAAGAAGACTTTTACATTTAATATATTATGAAATCTAAATTCCCTAAATCTGTCTATAATGTCCTTGCAGAACAATTCTATAAGGATGAAATGGTCGTGCTCGAAAAGAATTGGCGGAAATACTCTGTCAAACCTTTTGGTGATCTGTCTATTGATGCACTTATTGCAGAGGCAGAGTTTGTTATTGAATCTACTTTTGAAGAACGGAGTTATACCCAATGAAAGACCTTAACTGGATTATGATGCTGGACATTCTGTCTGGTGCAAAGTTTACCAACTATGGTTTGAACCAAATGGCTCAGCTTAACTGTGGTGAAGTAATCGAAACCAAACAATATATGCTGATGACGGAACGTAATTATGAACCGACCAGTGCGGAAAGGTTTGCTAATCTATGATCTATGTCATATACAATATCAAGACAACAATGGCAATGAAGCACCTGAATACATTTGAATCTGGTGCAAAAAGGTCGACTACTTGCATGAATCGTAATGCAGGCGGTATTGAATATGCATATGCATCATTGGAAGATTATGAAAACAAAGTGGTTACTACCAAAAAGGTTAAATCACTTATGACTGGTGAAGAAATCGAAATACCAAGTAATACACCTAATTTTTGTAATCCCGCATCTGAATCTTATTGGAGTATGTAATGAGTGTCGTTCGTGTACGTAAAGAAATGATTTTATCTTCTCTTGTCAAAGAGCATTGGACTTCCGAGTCCAAAGAAGAACTAATGCAGATATTTGAATCGGAAGAACGGTCCTATCCAACCCAAGGGTATGGTACCATGATCTCCGATATTCACCAGGACCCAACTGGACTGCTCTGGCACGCTGATTTTATGCGGTTTACCAGTTGTGATTGAGTACTAACGTATACCACAAAATTTTGTGAGTACTTTTGTACTATATTGACAAATCCTAGGACTCCTGTATAATTGTCAGTTCTAATGTTAGTGGATATTAACCATGTTGCGTAAATCAAATCTTGTTTATGTTGCGGAAGATTATAAGTTAGATTATGATGAATTTTCTGACTATTGTTTTCAATACCATTCTGATTCTGTCTGGCGCGTCTTTGATGGTGTAGAATACTGCCATGCCGGCAGTGAATCTTACCTTGTTAGTGAATTTCTAGAATTTAAGAAAGTAAATAATGCAGTTTAATGATACCAAACCCACCAAATCTGGCATGTACCTTGTTGACCGTGGTATGCAAGGTAAAGCATATCGTTATTATAATGATAAGGCAGACTTCTGGGGTATGTGCGGTTTTGATATGTCAGAAGCAAACGAAAACAAAGATAAGCAATCCGCCGTTGGTTTCTTCCCTTGGATTGGTCCTTTGACTGGTCCCAATTACAATGCCAACGCACCTGTGGTTGATGTTGTCGAAGAAAAGGTACGCAAAACCAAACCCGCCAAGAAAATGGCAAAAATGCGTGGCGCCGTTGCACCTACGCCTGTTACAAAGGTTAAAACGCCCCGTGTTTCTACCAAAGCGTCCGCAGTGCATCCTGATGGTACCGTTTGGTTCCGTGAAGATCGACAAAAGTGGATTGCTATGATGAATGGCAAACAAGAGGCGGCACGACCTACCGCTGAAGCGTGTCTTAAGTTTCTTAAGAAGAAATACAATGTTGATGGCAATGTAATCAAGTGATTAAACTATATCAATTTTTTATTCATGGATGTTGGCACAAATGGGCACCTTATCAAATGGCAACATTAACCGACAAATACAAGAATAAGAAAACGATTATCCTTTCTCGGCACATTTACAAGTGTGTTAAGTGTTGCCGTTTCAAACATAGGAGTATGGCATGATTGATATTCAATTTGTAAAACCAGAAAAAGTTTACATATTATATGATGTAACGGATGAGAGTGATCAAAAAATTGTTGGTGTTTTTAAAACCGAAGACGGTGCAAAGAATTATCTAAACAATATATTTGATGACCACGAATCAATAAAATATTTCATTGATTACCATTATCTTTTGGACTAATTATGTACGACGACCACCTTTATGATGCCTTTGAACGTGGCATGAAGACCTCTTATCCAGAACTTTGCACCAATATTGGTTATGAGATTGGTCCTGGTTGGTATGGGCTTGTCGGCACTCTAATTGGTCAGATTCATGCCCATATTAAACACAATAACTGTTTTCGTGAAAGGTTGTTGAAAGATAATCATCAGAAACTACCTATTCCAGAATATATGGAATGGCCAACTATTGTACAGATCAAAGAAAAGTTTGGTGCATTGCGTTTCTATTGTGATGGCACCGACAAATACATTAATGGTTTGATTGACATGGCAGAAACTATGTCTACCCAAATTTGCGAAAAGTGTGGTAATGTTGGGCACGTTCGTGAAGGCGGTTGGTTAGTTACCCTATGTGACAAACACTATCAAGAACGATTGGAGAGAATGAATGACTATACCGATTGAAAGAACCAATGCGGTCAAACAAACTAGGAGTTTTCTAATGGACTTAACTGATTCAAAGAAAACTCCTCGCTTGCCGTTGGCTATTCGTAAACAAGCAATGTATTGTCTGCGCCATTATCCCACCGATTTTGATATGCAAATGATTGCAGAACGGGAAGACAGCGAAGAAAACAACGTATTCAAAGTCTTTGGTAAAGGTTTTTGATGAATAAGAAATATATTGAACTTGCAGAACGGGCTGGTTTCTCCCTATGGGGCAAAGAATCGTGGAACCCTGGTGATGTAATCGATTGGTCTGCCAGATATGATAAAGAACTAGAATCATTTGCTGATATGATTGTTCGGGAATGTGCTGAGATTTGTTTAGAAGCAAATGACCATAAAAATATCTTACGACATTTCGGAGTTGAAGAATGAACGAACGAATCAATCAACTGAGATTAGAAGCAGGCATCAGCAGACTTCACGATGAGCCCAAGTTTATGGTTGCTGTCAGCAAAGAAGGCACAGTTATAGAACCACTAGATGGACTGGAAAAGTTCGCCGAGTTGATTGTGCGGGAATGTGTTGGTGTTTGTGAATCTATGCAGTTGATTGGTCCATATAAAGAAGTGCAGGATGCTACTTTGAAAGATGCAGTAATGCAGATTAAACAACATTTTGGAGTTGAATAATGGGTATCTTATATCGTATTAAACCTAAAGACAAAAAATCAATTGAAGCATACTATGATGTATATAAACGAATGCCTGATGGTACTATCCGCGGTTGGAGTGTAACTGAACTATATCGATGGGGTCAAGGGTTTGTGGAAGATGAATCTGAGTTACCCTTTAGTGATGACAAATACCATTGTGTAGATCCTAAGATTGGTTGGGGTTGTGAACTTGAAGACCTTTGTGCAGTAGACTTTGTGTTTGATGATAGTTTTACTGATGAAGAAAAAGAAGAAATTGAAAAACTATGGTATGATGGTGATTCAAATGATGAATATGAACGAAGTGGTGCGGCTTGGTTATATGACTATAGTGATTGGGAAGTAGAAGAAGATACCATTACTATTTTGGGTCCTTTTGAAGTTGATAAAATTGATGAAGATGTATATAACGAAAGTATTGAAGTGGTAGAACTTAAACCTCGCCCACCTTTTGTTGCAACATCAGCATGGCCATTTTCAAAAGAGTAAACAAATTGGAGTTGAATTATGATGATGACAATTAATGCATTTGTTGCGCTATTATGTGCTCGTGTTTCTTATGAGGCATTTCTATTGGGATTGAATACCAATGGATGGGTTTGTTTGGTTCTATCGGCAATGAATACCGCATCTTTTCTAACCTATGTGATTTAAGGGCTTGCCAAAGGCATTTCGGTCCGCCATAATCACGGTGTAGCCCCTTTGAGAATGATATTATTATGAAGATTAAGCTTAAGAACCAACCTCCTGTTGGTGACACCAAAGAAGTTGAAAAGTTTGCATGGTTACCTACTGTGGTTGGTACCAATGACAATCGATACCTTGTTTGGTTTGATTACTATACTTGTTTATATGAACGTATGTTTGATGGCACTTCTGGTCATTGGACGTTAATGGCTAGATTCACCTCGCCACCGAAAGAATGATATGGTAAAACAATATAATCTAAAAGAACGTTTTAATTCTTATCTTGATGAGATTGAGAATTATGGCATGAGATGGGAAAGATTAGATGATGAATACCATTCTGGTATGTCAAAGAAACGATTGTTAGAATGGTTAGAGGCAGCATACCATCGTGGTGCAAAAGATATAGCTAATGATACTCTTGATACATTGCGTATCTATGGCACTGCTGTTGCTGGTCTAAATGATAAACTGTATAATGCAACCGAAGCATTTGATTCTTCTGCTGATAATCTTAAAGTATATTATGATCTTATGTTTAAGGATGAAAAATGATTCGCGAAAAGTCTGCACTATCAGAATATGTTATCGACCTAACTGGTCCTGAAGGCAATGCATTTTGTCTGATTGGTCATGCTCGTAAACTATCCGAAGTATTTAATTTAAAAGCAGAAGATATCATTTTCGAAATGACACGCGGTGATTATAATAATCTAATCAAAGTGTTCGATAAACATTTTGGTGATTACGTAATTCTCGAGCGATAGCCTGTTGTATTCATGCAACACATGGCAAAAAACCTGTTGCCATTTCTACCAACACCTGTAGAATACACTACATCGATTCAACAACTGGAGTTTTTTATATGGGTACTCGCTCTGCTATCGGCATCATTGGTAACGAATCCGTCCGTGGCATCTATTGCCATTGGGATGGTTACATTGAGCACAACGGTCAGATCCTGAACCGTTTTTACCCTACTGCCAACCTTGTTAACGCTCTTATTGAACAAGGCGACCTGTCCGCTCTTGGTGCTGAGATTGGTACCAAACACCAATTCGGTGATGAGTCCGAATACATCCAAACCGATTTGACAACCTCGGTTGCGAAAGAATGCACCTTCTACGGGCGTGACCGTGGTGAAACTGGTATCGAAGCAAAAGAATTCGAAAGCAAGGAAGAATTCTTGGACTATTTCGATGGTTGTGGGTGTGAGTATTTTTACCTGTTTGATCCGATGCAAGGAACCTGGTCGGTTCTTGGACACAATGGTTTTTTTAATCCTCTTACCGCTGTTATTGCTGAAATTGAACAAAAACGAAAGGTTGAATCTAATGTCTGATCAAAAACCCACCATCTTGGATAATATCCTATTCTTTGCATTGATTACAATTTTTGTTGTCTGCACAGTTTCATTGATTAAGTCTGGTGTTATTGGTGTATTTTCCCTTTTGGGTTCTTGTAAGTGAAAAATCATTTTGCCAATCTAATTGTATTTGTTGCATTTAAAACAGTACAGTATTTGGCATTCTTTGTTGGTGTTTTTACATTTGTTTATGGATTATTGAAATGAAAACTTCTGAAATTAAAAAAGGTATGCGTATTCTCTTGTCTAATGGTTGGTATGGTACCATGATGGACAACCTGCGAGGCGCCACCAGGTTGGCGGAGGTCGAGGGACACTATACCGAGATGGGATCGATCTATTCCCACGATATCGTCGCCGTGGAGGTTGGTGGTGAGTTCCAAAAAGTAGACTATACTGAAAAAGAACTAAAACTCAAGAAGACTGTCGCTGAGTACTTTGGTTAACATAAGACCACACGGGGCAAAGTAAGACTTTCTTCTTATATTGCCTTTTCTCTTGGTCCTGTTATAATTCTCTTATTGATTCAGTAACACAAGGAGTTTTTACATGCCCCGTGGCGTCCCCAAAGCAGGTTTCCGTATGACCAAGAACCGTATCGCATCTGGTGGTGCACCTATCGTTCCCCAGACCGTCCACGCGCCTGTGGTCGAGTCTCGGTTCACCATCAACCAGCGTTTCGGTTTCGTGTCTGACATGGTGATGATGCTCGCCCGTGGCGACCAGGCGTCCGTTGTTGTCACTGGTCCTGGTGGTCTTGGCAAGTCCTTCACCGTCACCAAGGCATTGGCTGACATTGGCATGACCGATGTTTCTCTGGTCGACGATTTCGCTGTTGGTTCTACTCTTAACAGCAAGAAATCTTTCCGTGTTATCAAAGGTTACTCTACGCCTAAAGGTCTGTACCGCACCCTTTATGAGAACCGCGAAGGCGTGATTGTATTTGATGACTGTGATTCGGTTCTCAAAGATCCCACCTCTCTTAACCTTCTTAAAGGTGCTCTTGATTCTTATTCGCGCCGTATTATCTCTTGGCGTGCTGATATGCGTGATGAAGAGCTGCCTACGTCCTTTGAGTTCAAAGGTCGCGTGGTGTTCATCTCTAACCTTGCATCTACGCAAATTGATCAGGCGATTATCACCCGCTCCATGGCGGTTGACTTGACTATGACCAACGATCAAAAGATCGAGCGTATGCGTCACCTTCTGGATTCTGGTGAGTTTATGCCTGAGTTCGACATGGTGCACAAGGTAGATGCCATGAATCTTATTGATTCTCTCAAAGATTCTGTCAAAGAGCTGTCGCTTCGCACGCTCATTCAGGTAACAAAAATTCGCAAGAGCGCAGGTAGCAACTGGCGCAACCTTGCAGAATACACCATCTGCGGTTAATATGTACAAATCACTATTACACAGTCGCCCTTATGCGACATTCGATGCAAACAATAAGAGTCATCGAATGGAATATTATAAGTTTCTTGAAACAAACACTTGGTCAAAATGCCCGGTGCAGTTTATGATTCAGGTACCTTACACCGAATTACCGCATGAGATAAACAATAAATTGGTGAGTTATTATTTCGAAAAAGAATTTGGCAAAAAGAAGGTAGTTGACAATGGATCTATTTGAGAACGGCGAAGGCTTTACTGTCAACTATGATAAGTTAATCAATTCAAAAGATTATTTGGCAGTGACACGTAAACTTGCTATTGATTTAATGTCAAAGCCTTACATGACTGTTGAACAATTCATAAGCAATATCTCTGACGGTGATATCACACAATTGCTTGAAATGTCGGTAGATAATGATGATGAAGATGCCGATCCTTTTGATAGTATTAGTGATACCGAAAAACATTTAGAAGACCTTGTACTAATTGCCGAGATGCTGGCAACAGCAGAAGGGCTTGACGGATCGGATGGTTATGATACAGTACAGCATAGAGTGAGTCAATTGATTGCCTTTCTTGCGGTAGAATCTCTTGCGCGAAAGGGTCTAGTTAAATCTTATCCACAAAACATGTCATTTGGAGAAGACATGGCGAAGAAAATTATTGCAGAAAGGCTCGAGGAAGATGAGTGAAGTTGTTGTCAAAGGTGATGTAAACAAATACCTGTACAAGGTTCTTGGTAATAATTTTATGGTTGATAGTTGGTGGCACACCGAGAATTTCCATTTTGATTTGAAGACACCAGAAGAGGTGTACCAATCAGGTGATGCTGGTCGACAACGTGTGTTTGAATATGTGCGTAATGCATTCGAAAGGAAATAAAATGGAATATGGGCAACAAAAACAAATGATGCAAGAAAGTAAGACGGCATCTTATGGTGCAATTCGTGGTGCAGGTTATGCTCAAGATCAAACCCTTAGTAGTCCTTCCGTGACTTTGAATAAATCTTCTCCTATTGATGCTGATTTGGATGGAATGGAGCGAGAGTTGAATGTATTAATTGATAGTCTTGCAATTCTTAGACAACGATTGAATCCTGTACTTTGCTCGGGTTTTGAATTCGTTGAAACGCCTGGTGAACCTATGCGCGATTCTTCACCTATTTCTTACCGACTAAATGTTTTCCGTTCTTGCGTAAGAGAAGCAACCAATAGGATTGACGCTCTTAGAAGTGGGCTTGAAATCTAATCCAAACACATTTGCAAAATGACAATCATGGAACACGAAGTTTTATTGTACGGTAAACCAAAAAAAGATATCATTGACTCCATTGAGAATAGTCAAGAATTCAAATCGTATGGCATTCGTGCGGTTCTATCATCTTATTTGAGTGATATTCAAGAGATGAACGATCATAATGTTTATGGTTCTTACACTGTCAGTATTCGCCAATCATTGAACATTATTAATCTGTTGTTGAGTCATTATGATATTGGTCGTGTTTGAGGTAAAGTATGGCTATCTCTCTTAAAGAGTTTGAATTTGATCTTAAAAAGAAACAACTGAAGATTACCTCAGAAAAAGCTTTCAATAAAACTGGCAAGAAAGGTTTCCCCCAATGTTTGTTTGTTATGAGTCATCTAACTGGTATAGAGGTTGAATTCAGACCCATTCGTGAATCACATCCGTTGTTTGATGAAGACCAATGGGATGGTGAACAAATGATTTATGAACCCGTACAGGCAAATTTGTGCCCCAATGTTAAAACCCTTGTTGTTTACAATTCTTAATTATGAGATTCAAACTTAAAAAGAAACAGTATAAAATAGGCGACCTTAAATCATTTCATAAGTTCGCTTGGCTTCCAGTTAAAGTGGAAGATAGTATCATCTGGTTAGAGAGTTACACTTCAATGTGTGAGCGCAAAACCTATTTGAAAAACTTCACCTATGAAGAAGTCGGAAAATGGGTTGAATATGACCGCAGGCTCCGCGATTATTATTGTTAAGGATAATTATGAGTTTTGAAGAAGACCGTAACAAACGCAACAAACGGATTCAATCTAAACAAAATGCAATCAAGAAACAAACTAAGATTGCTAAGACTAACGGATTGGATGTGACACAACCACACAAGTTCGCAAAACACCATGCAATGGATTGTGGTAATCCTAAGTGCATGTTGTGTGGTAATCCTAGGAAACTATATAAAGAACCTACTATTCAAGAAGAGTCTTTTAAACAAACGGAATCCTGGGATGAATAATGCTTGCCAACCACATCCGGTTGGTATATAATAGACACACACTACATTATGGAGATTGAAATGAATTTCAACAAGAATCAAGTCGCCTTCATCAAGGCAGCAGAGAACATCTTTGGCGTTGGTTGCATTATGACGCGAGATGGCATTCAGCATGTTGTTGATGAAACTGGTGCACCGTTCCCTTACTGGTTTGTCACCAAATCGGAGTTTCGTGCTGAACGTGGTCGTTACAAACTGCCTGATATTGGTAGCAAAGCCAAAGTGAAAGAGGTTCAACCTGAACCCGAAGCTGAGATGGCTTTGTCTGCTCAGGTGCTGACATTCAAACAACCCAAACTGATTGATGATTCTGATGTTTCTATTCCCAAGAAATATCCTGATTACGTGCCGTTTGGTTTCTTTAAAGACTTGCGAAACATTGTTAAGTCTTCCCAATTCTATCCCATCTTTATCACTGGTCTATCTGGTAACGGCAAGACTCTGATGGTTGAGCAGGTGTGTGCGGATCTAAACCGTGAATGTATCCGCGTTAACATTTCGATTGAAACTGATGAATCTGATCTTCTTGGTGGTCCTACCCTTGTTAATGGTAACGTTGTCAACCGTGATGGTCCTGTTATTACGGCGATGAAGCGTGGTGCAGTTCTACTGATTGACGAAGTTGACCGTGGTTCGAATAAACTGATGTGTCTGCAAGGCATTCTAGAGGGTAAGCCTTATTACAATAAGAAGAACGGTGAGATGGTTCATCCTGCCGAAGGTTTCAATGTGGTTGCTACTGCAAACACCAAAGGTCGTGGTTCTGAAGAAGGTCGTTACCTGTCACAGATTCTTGACGATGCATTCCTTGAACGTTTCCCGATTACTGTCGAACAGGAATATCCTGACGCAAAGACTGAAAAGAAAATTCTTTCGCCTCTTATTGAAGATAAAGAGTTTGTTGAGAATCTGGTTCAATGGGCTGACGTTGTTCGCCAGTCTTTTGATCAAGGTGCTGTTGATGAAATCATTTCGACTCGGCGCCTTGTGCATATCGCCAAAGCATTCAAAATCTTTGGTGATCGTATGAAAGCAATTGAATTGTGTGTCAGTCGATTCGATACTGAAACCAAACTGGCTTTCATGGACCTATACTCTAAAGTTGATGCCAAAGTTGAGGCACCCCAACAACAGAAGAGTGTTGTCGCTGATGAAGAAATTCCCTTCTGATGTTTTTTTATAATGTTTATTTGAAAAGGATTTAATATGACTAACACCGTTCGCAAAGGCAAACAAAATCGCCATGAGAAAATCACCGTCACTCTGCTGTCTGGCAAACCTGTGACGCCTGATGAAATCAAAGCCGTGTTCAAAGGCACGGATCAGGAATCGGTTCTGTACCGACTGCCGACCAACATCTACAACATCCGTAAAGATGGCGGCATTATCAAGGTGCATAAGAGTGGGCGTAACGTCACCGCATATCAACTGGTTAATCACACCGAGTTTGATGCAAATGGTCGTTATGTTGGACCCACCCAACCTGTTGCCAGCCAAGAAGTTGTTGAACAAGTTGCCGTAACCAATGAATGATTGGGACAAAGACAATCTCCATTTTCTTCTGACTGTCGATCCAGAAGTTTTCGAAGATTGGCTTGCACAAGCCGATGAAGACGATGTTGAATATGCAATAGAGTTGCTTCAACAAGCAAAGTCTGAATTGATACTTCAGAAGATGGAGATTTTGGATGATGTTGACGATACAACAGATGCAAAATCCATCCTACAAAAAATAAGGGATCGAAGAGCTTGACAGGTAATGCCGGTTCTGGTATAATGGTACAATACAGGGAGTAAAATATGAAAATCGCAATTTGTTCAGATTTGCATCTTGAGTTTGGTACCATTAGCCTGGAAAATACTGAGAATGCTCAGGTGTTAATTCTGTCCGGTGATATTTGTGTTGCAAAAGACATTGGAGAGCGAGATGCTTACAACGCTGTGGGTGAACATGACAAGAGTTCTAAAGTACATACGTTCTTTCAAGAATGCTGTGCAAGATTTCCTAGAGTCCTTTATATCGCAGGGAACCATGAGCATTATCACGGTGATTACGCTACTACTATTGCAATTCTCCGTGATCGGCTTCGTTATCTGGACAATCTACATATTCTAGATAAAGAATTTGTAGAAGTTGATGATGTTTGCTTTGCTGGCGGTACTCTGTGGACTGATATGAATGGTGAAGATCCAATCACGCTTAGTTCGATTCGTAGTTACATGAATGACTATCGCGTCATTGAAAACAGCAATGAAGTTGTACACTACACCGTTCCAGTATATGGTTTGAATGAAGATGGATCAAGAGATTATAATAATATTGTCAGTAAAGAATTCAAGACGCGAAACGGACGATTCACTCCTGATGATTCTGTGAAAGATCACAAAGCAATGTTACAGTTCATCAAAGAATCTATTGAATCTCGTCCTGATGCAACTTGGGTTGTTGTTGGTCACCACTCACCTAGTAAATTATCTACAAAACCTCAATATGAGAGTGATGTTTTGGTGAATGGTGCATACAGTTCTGATCTTTCAGAATTCATCCTTGATCATCCACAAATCAAACTTTGGACTCATGGGCATACACACCATGAATTTGACTATATGATTGATGGTACTCGTATCGTTTGCAATCCTCGTGGTTACATTAATTATGAGGCGCAAGCAGATGACTTTAAATTGAAATTTGTTGAGGTATAAAATGGAAAAAAAACTTTACATGGTTGAAACTGTGTCGATCTTTCGGCATCGTTATGTTGTTGAAGCACGTGAAGCAGAACATGCTGCTGATGAAGTTGTCATGGGTCTCGGCCGTGATTCTTCCGATTTCAATGAGTTTTCACAGAAACATGTTGATGAATTGATTACTTCAACCCGTGAAATTTCTGTTGAAGAATATTTGAAAGTGTTTGATGAGGATAATGACTACCTAAGTAGTTGGAGCATTCCTCAAAAGATGCAGTATATTCACACTATTGATTATAAAGAAGATGAAGAAGATTCTCATAACTGGTAGTTCTGGCTATATTGGGCGACACCTCTGCCAAACATTGAAAGAACATTTCGTTGTTGGTTTGGACAAGGTGCGCCGCCCACAAATGGCAGAACGATTGATTGAACAAGATATCAACGACCATGCACCCATTTGGCATCCAGATGGTGGTTATGATGTTGTTGTGCATTTGGCTGCACACGTTAATGTTGGTGATTCGATGAATTGTCCTATGGACTATTATCGAAACAATATTAGTGGCACAATGGCAATGCTTGAGAACATTGATTACAAGCATTTCATTTTCGCATCAACTGGTGCAGCAGCAAATCCAACAAGCCCATACGCAACATCGAAGTTGGCTGCCGAAAGTCTTGTCAGAGAGTTTTGTGGATTGAATGATAAGAAGGCCACAATCTTTCGTTTTTATAATGTTGTTGGTTCTCTTGGTTATGAACCAACCAATGTTGATGGTCTGATGTATAATTTGATGAAAGCGAGGCAAACCGGTGAGTTTAATTTATTCGGTACTGACTACCCTACACCTGATGGCACCTGTATTCGTGATTATCTACACGTATTGGAAGTATGTAGTGCCATCAAACTTAGAATTGAAGAACCTGACGATGAATGCCGTTTTCGATTGGAAAATCTAGGATCAGGCACAGGTTATTCCGTTAAGCAAATGATTGAAACCTTTAAGAAGGTTAATGGTTGTGAATTCAATGTCAACAATTTACCTCGGCGACCAGGTGATTTACCGGAATCCGTCCTCAAGGATGTCTCGCCATATATGCATTATTTGTATAAAATAGAAGACATGATGAAAGTTTAATTATGAAAGTATACATCTCCAATTATCGCAATCACTGGATTTCTCCGTACACTGTGTTGGAGAAGGTATTCTTTTGGCGTGAGATTGATTACGATGAACCTCTGATTGACAAACTATCAAACATTTTGAATCCTATTAGTATTGGATTGCAAAAGTTTCTAGACTTTGTTCATCCTAGAATTCAATATGTGAAGATCGATCACTATGACACATGGAACATGGACTCCATGTTGTCACCTATCATTCTTCCTATGTTGAAGCAATTGAAGGCAACCAAACATGGTTCAGGTTATATTGATCTAGAAGATGTGCCGCAGAATCTGCGTTATACACAAACCGAAGATTATGACGCACAAGAAACATTTGATTTCTACAAAGATGAATCTACGAAGAAAATTAATTGTGACATTCATGTGCGTTATGATTGGGTTCTGAATGAAATGATTTGGGCTTTCGAACAACTGAATGATGGAAATTGGGAAGATCAATATTGGATCAGATCACCAGAGATTGATTTCACCAAACATCCAGAAGATGAAGGTAAAGAAGTTTATCCCGTTCGTTGGAAAGTCAAAGGTGAATGTGATTGGGAAGGTCGCAACAAACACCAAGAGCGTATCAACAATGGATTGAGACTGTTTGGTAAGTACTATCAAACATTGTGGGATTGATTTATGTTTTCTTTATTGCATTATATTTCAGCATCACGTAGGCTGAAGGAATCCGAGAAGACTATCTATATGATGGGTGGTAGAGAAGAGTGTGATGCCATGATTCTCGCTCAAAATGAAATGATTAAACTTGAAAGAGATTATTACAGAGATGAATCAATAAAACTTGGAATTTATTTGGCTTTGATTTCGTTAGTTGGATTGTTTGTTGTTACATTTTTTATGAAGGTGATTTATGTTTAAGAAATTTTATGATTGGTTTTTGATGAATGTTGGTTCTTGGGCTATTACAATTTTCATGCTCACCACAATTTTTGTCATTTATCAAAATGTATCTCATACACCAAATACTGTAGAGTATAAAGACTTTAAAGATGGCATCCAGAATCACCTTGTTTGGTCTATTAAAAAAGAATGTTATTTTGTTCGCCCAATTAATGATGTTGTTGTTCATTTAATTAGAGTTTCGGATTGCGATAAACCTTGACGCTTTAATTTATTTAATTCTTTAATTTTTTCTGAAATTTTATTTCTGGTTTCTTGTGTGTGATTTCTACCTAACCAAGATTTTGAACCTTTTGCATTTTGATTGCCTTTGAGTTTTTCTGAAAATCCTATTGGTTTAGGTTTTCTCATTTTCTTTTTTGTTTTTTCACTTTTCTTAATACCGATTTTAGCCAGACTATTTTTTATTTTTGATTCTTCTGACATAACTCTTTTGCAACCAAACATTGGATTGTTTGCACCACACATCGATTGCCCATAAATTCCATTTGGTATAGCATTAGATTGATTTATGTAAAGTGGTGATAAAACGACACCCAATAATATTTGTAATTTATTTTCTTTTATTGTTGCGGAAGTTCTATCACTATGATAAGAAATAATTTTTGTTTTGAAAAGATTTGGATTTTCCTTCAATTCCTTTTTCCATATTTCTTTATATGTTTTAGAGGATACAGATCCTCTATAACCATTAAGAATTTTTTTGATTGAAGTTGAACCTATATAAAATTGAGGTAATTTATTGCCTGAATAACATGTTAGGTAAACGCAAAATAAATTTTGTGGGCTTGACATAGCTGTGTCTCCTGTTGTATAATTGTTGGACATAGAGTGGGTGGAGGTTGCCGCCTCGCGACTCACACCTTTATTTATAATTTTTTTTGGAGATTTTTATGTCGCTCTTTGTTGAAGTTAATTCGTTAGAAAAAGGTTGCCCAGTTATTATTAACTTGGATCATATTGTAGAGATTGCACCTCTGATTGAAGGTGGTTGCGCTCTGTTTATGATTGATAATGCTGGCATGAATTCGAAATCTGCTTTGCGTGTTTCGGATAATTATGATCAGTTCAAGCAATTCGCAATGCAGACTGTAACTGCTGAAGACATTGCTGCACGGTTTCCTAAGACTAAGAAAGAACCTGCACCTATTGCAGACTTGAAGGTGCCTGAACCTAAGGTTAATCCTAGAATTCCTACCAAAGCCGATATTGAAATTCCTAAACTCTGAAATAAATAGATGATAGAGCTTTTTAAACCAACTTTCGATTGGATCAAAGATGACTTTGCCTCTCATCCTTTTCGCTTTTGTGTCGAGCTTCTTGCTTGGGCTATTAGCATTGGTTGCTCTATCACTATGGCAATTACCGTCCCGAGTCCTCCCCTACTTGCTCTTTACCCTGCTTGGATCTTGGGTTGTAGCCTCTACGCTTGGGCTGCTTTTACTCGGAAGAGTTTTGGGATGCTTGCTAACTACTTACTGTTGACGACAATCGACACAGTGGGTTTAATTAGAATGTTAACGTAATGTCTCCAAGATTAAATTTAGTACTATTATCGTTGTTGGGATCCCACGAGCTGGTAATGCAGTGGTGGGAATCCAAGAACAAGGCTTTCGATAACGAAACTCCTAGTGATATGTTTGCCAAAGATCCACAAAGAGTGATAAAATACATTAAAGGTCAACTTAATGGTGATTACAGTTAAAACATGTGGCGACTTTGGGCTAAGGCAATTGGTGAGAAACATGGTAAAACCGACAGTGAATCCGATAAAATCGCTTTCATTCGGACGATTATTGTGTTATCATACCTGATCACAAACTGTTTTATTATTGCAGGCGTTATTCGCCATTGGTAAAATTGATATGAGTAATTTTCTTAGAACCACAATTCGTTACATGTTTCCGGCGCATCCAAAAAACAAATTCAAATATTGTTTTGAAATGCGAAACTATGGTGGCAATGAAAGGTCGGAACTGGAAGCCTGGTGTTTGGCTGATTCGGAAAATCGCCGTTGGGGTAACATGGGTTATGTTGAGTGTCAGAAGGACGAAGATGCAATTGAATTTATCAATACCTGGGGTATCAATTGGAATCATAAATCAAAGCACGCGGAATCCTTGGACAAAAAAATGGTTGCCAAACTAGGCTATAGTCGTGTAGGATTGAACAATGTATAAATCACTTCCAATGAAAACCATCAACACAACTGATGGTACGCCATATATTTCACTAATTGATGAAGGTGAAACTTTCTCAATTCAATTGCATCGTTATAGTCGTGTTGTTGTTAATTTGGATAAAAAAGTTATTCCTGAAATGATTAAACACCTGGTGGAGATGAAAAAATGATTGAATATTTTAAACAACAAATCGAAGGCGGTGCCACAGAACAGTTTTTCTACGGCACAGAACACAACGGAGAAGTAAGAATTGAACGCCACCGCGGTTCGTTGGATACTTTTCCTACTACTTTAAAATTTCTTAAGATGATGGGGTCAACGCCCTTTTTCAAACCTACTGAAGTTGAAGAATGAACAAACAAATTCAAAATCTCAAAGATAAAATCTGGGCAGATGAATATTGGACCAAACCCAATACAGATAAACTTTTGCCTGCACAGTTGAACAGGTTCGCCGAGTTGATTGTGCGGGAATGTGCAGGTATTGTTGCCGATGCGGTGGATCAACGTGAACCTGCTAGTACTTATGTTGATAAGATTAAACAACATTTCGGAGTTGAAGAATGAACATCTTCTATCTTGATCCTGATCCAAAAATCTGTGCTGAACAACACATTAGTAAACATACCTGTAAGATGGTTATCGAATATGCACAGCTCATGTCAACGGCACACCGTGTCCTTGATGGCACAGAATACACCGATCTGACAGCAAATGGTCGCCGTATCAAACGCTGGCGTATGGATGATCCTTTTATGGAATCTACTCTATACAAGGCATCACACATCAACCATCCATCGGCTATCTGGTGCCGCGAGAACAAACAAAACTATTTGTATTTGCATCGTCTGTGGCATCATTTGCTGCAAGAATACACCTATCGTTATGGTCGTAAACATGAATGTGAGAAGCTTAGTGCTGCACTCTATCTGAGGCCAGAAAATATCAAAGATGGTGAATTCTTTGCACCGACACCTGCAATGCCACCCGAACTGAAGATCATTGCCGAAAATCCAGTGCCTGGTCGTAAATATGATTCACTTAAGTCATATCATAATTACTATATAAAGGACAAGATTCGTTTTGCCTCATGGAAAGGCAAAGTCAATTCCCGTCCAACACCAGAGTGGTACAATGTATGAAGTATTATTCTATTTCTTTTCCGGGTGAATTTGGTCAACACGTGGATGAAATTTGGTCTGAAGACCAAATCATAGATTCATATTACAAGTATTGGTCGGGTAAGATGATTGAGAATGTACCTAGTTGTGATTTGTGTAGAAAAAACTGCATCGAAGATTGGTGCGTAGTACATTGGGCAATTGAAGTACCTAAACCTGACTGGTTGGATTAAGAATAAAACAACGCATAAATAGAATTATGATTTATACATTTTTAAATATAAACACTGGTGAAGTTGAAGAGCATACAATGAGACTCTCTGAGTATGATTCCTTCAAAGAAAACAATCCACATCTCCAACGACATTTCTCATCTGACAGCATCCCTGGGTTAGGTGACGGAATGCGTATGGACACACCAGGAACAGGCAAGGCAGATTCCACCTTTGAGAAGTACGTCATCAACCGTATTAAAGAAAGTGTGCCTGGAAACACTATCAAAGCTGGTCACAAAACAAAGATGCCGAGGGAATGGTAATGGCTCAGATTCCCGCACTGTTCTTACCCAAGAAATCTTCTGAGAATAAAAAACCTCAGACAAAGGAACCACAAAAGCAAAAAAAGAAGCCTAGTGGTCCTGGTAAAAAAGTTTCTGCATTACTAAAAGGGAGAGTTGATGGTCACAAAGAAAACAGCAGCCAGACATATCGAACAGCAAGACGAAGAGAGTGTTAATAGGACAAGACACCAACCAGTCACAAACA
>Ga0315901_10003957_pt1 | contig 18832 bp, 20 predicted proteins | sample LakEriMetagenome_10_FD_203761 | JGI IMG/M metagenome (GOLD analysis project Ga0315901, IMG submission 203761) | Freshwater fungal communities from buoy surface, Lake Erie, Ohio, United States - Buoy 2 MA116 | ecosystem: Environmental > Aquatic > Freshwater > Lake | place: USA: Lake Erie, Ohio...
GATGGCCTGCTCAATCAGCCAAATAGATTCCAAGCGCTGCGCCAACATGAAGCAGCACAATAAAATCAGAACTGGCAACACGCGCAGCTGCGGAAACATCCTAGCGTATCCCTTTCAATGCTTTCATTAATTCTTTTTCAACATCGGACATATCGTCCTTTTTATTGTCCTTAAATAAGGTATCCAATTTATTAAGATCGCGGTTTTTTTGTTCGTTTTCGGTGTTTTTGCGGGCGGCTTGCAACAGCTGGGTCAAATCCTGTTGTGGGCGCTCGGGCCGGCTGCTGCTGATCGAGCTTTCCAATTGATTGGCCAATAAATCGCCCCGCTCCAGCATAAACGCCATTTCGTCGCGCAGCGATTTCGCCTTGTCGATCCTATCTTGCAGGTCGCGGCCCAGATCATGCGATATGGATTTCATATTTTTGATCCCCAAATCCGCCGCCTGAATCGCGTCATAAAACTTGCGCAGCAACCTTTCCATCTCCTCGCGGTCGGCGCGCAAAGCTTGCAGGCGCTTGTTCAATAAAAACGCATAGATGATCGTTGTGCCTAACAAAGTGGCGATGACGATATCAAAACCAAGACTAAGCAATTGCGAGTCCATGTTTCCCTAGCCGTTGTTTAAATTAGCTAATTTGCCGATTTTGCCGTCGATTTTAACCGCCATCGATTGCCCGCGCCGTCCCATGCGCCCAGTAAACATCGAAAACTCGCCGCAACGGACTTGGACGGTGGAATTGGGCTGGGCGTCCAAGACAATCTGCGAGCCAATTTTCCAATTCATAATCTCGCCCAACGGCAAGGTGATTTCATCCAACACCGCCTGCACCGGCACTTCGGTGTACCATAATTCGGTGGCCAAATGGCTTTCCCAAATCGTATCGCGGCCGAATTTTTCACCCATAAACATCTGCAGCAATAATTCGCGTACCGGCTCCATCGTTGCATACGGGATCAATAATTCCATGCGGCCGCCACGATCATCCATATCCACCCGCAACCGCGCCACAATGGCAGCGTTCGCCGGGCGGGCGATGGTGGCAAAACGGGGATTGGTTTCCAAACGGTCCAGGCGGAAAGTAACGGGGCTGAGGGGATCGAAGGCCGAAGTTAAATCGCCCAAAACCACATGCACCATGCGCTCGACCAGATTGCGTTCGATGGTGGTATAGGGGCGGCCTTCAATACGCATGGCCGAAGTGCCGCGCCGCCCGCCCAGCAAAACGTCGACGATGGAATAAATCAAAGAAGAATCGATAACCACCAGGCCGTAATTGTCCCATTCCTCGGCCTTGAAGACGCCCAGCATAGCGGGCAAGGGAATCGAATTTAAATAATCACCAAAGCGGATCGAGGTGATGTTATCGAGGGAAACCTCGACGTTATCCGAGGTTAAGTTACGCAAGCTTGTGGACATAACACGCACCAGGCGGTCGAACACAACCTCGAGCATTGGCAGGCGTTCGTATGACACCATGCCCGAATTGACAATCGCCTGAATCCCCGATGCGCCCGACGCTTCGCCTCCGGCCTCGTCAAAGCCCAGCAAGCTATCGATCTCATCTTGGTTTAAAACCCGTGCGCCGGTCGCCTCGGAAATGGCGGCGGCATCGGCCCAGTTATCACCCTCTTTTTTCTCGCCCTCGGCTGCGGGCGCAGCAGCGGCGGCGGTTTGCGCCTCCCACTCGGCGGCCATTTCTTCTTCGGTTTTGGGCTTTTCGTCGGCCATAGGACCCCTATTGAATTAAAATTTCTTTGAATAATACATCATGGATTTTGACCGGCTCGGTTACGACATTAACCCTTGCCAGCAATTCCTCGCGCAAGCGGAACATACCCGAAGAGCCTTGCAAATCCTCGACCTGCAAGCCGCGCAGATAAACTTGGAACTTATCGACGATACGTGGCGTGACTTTTTCCAGCTGGGCCTTTTCATCTTCCTTCTCGATCTGCAAGCTGACCGAAATCTTCATAAAAGTGTTCTTGCGGCTGCCGGATGCCAGATTAACAATAATCTCGGGCAGGTCGAAATAGACAAAATTTTCAATCTGCTTGGGTTCTTCTTTTTTCTCTTCGGCATGCTCCGCCCCTTCCGGCGGGTGCGATTTGCCCAAAATGCCCGAGAAGTACAAGCCCGCGCCGCCGCCCAGCAACAAAACGACCACCGCGCCAATAATGATAAACAGCTTTTTCTTACTGCCTTTTTGAGAGGCTTCCGCGCCTTCGGCCGAGGCTTCGCCTTCGGGCTTTTCGGCTTCTGCTTCTGGTTTTGCTTCTTCTTTTTTGGCCATGGATAACACCGGACGGAATGAATGGTATAGAATGACACCTAGAAATGGCGAGCCGCTTGAACCAAACGCGACCATCGCCACCTTAGACACAAGCGGTTAACAAATACTTGCCTGCCGACTAACTATTTAGAACTACTATAAATTTTACCCTTTCCCAGTCCAGCCTTACAAGCCGGGAAAGAAGTAATGGGCAGATTCTACCCGCTATCGTGCCATATCCGCCCCACCGCGCGCCGTAATTTCCTAAGTCCTTGAATTTCCTACGCACCCTGGATTGGCACGGCTTTCGCATGGAGATCAGCGATAAAAAGAAAAAAAATACTTTTTTGGTCATGGGAAGTTAAAAGTGGAAAACATCGCAGCCATTGCTTTATCGAATCAAATCGTCCTGCGCCGGCAGATGGAGATTATTGCCAACAACATGGCCAATATCTCGACCCCGGGCTTTAAGGGGCAAAACCTCGCATTCAAGGAATACATCGACAAGGGGGATGTTGGCGACGACCGCACCTCCTATGTCAACGCCGCCGGCGTCAATACGGATTACACCCAAGGCTCGATGCAGCATACGGGTTCGGATTTCGATCTGGCCATCAACGGCGAAGGGTATTTTACTATCGGCGGCCCCAACGGCACTCGCTACACCCGCAACGGTAATTTCCGTCCCGACAGCAACGGCCAATTGGTCTCGGGCACTGGCGATCCGGTGCTGAACACGAATGGCACCCCGATTATAATCCCCTCGGCGGCGGATAAAATTACCGTGTCGCAAAACGGCGGCGTTTATGCCGGAACCACATTATTGGGCCGCGTCGGCATTGTGAAATTCGCCAACGCCGATCTGTTAGAACGGGAAGATAGCGGCCTTTATATGTTGCCCGCCGGATCGAACGAAACGCCCGAACCGGTCGAACGCCCGCGTATTTATCAAGGCATGCTCGAAGGATCAAATGTCGAAGGCATCTTGGAGATGACCAAGATGATGGAAGTTTCCAGAGCCTATGAATCGGCTCAAAAAGTCGTTGAAAAAGAAGACGATCGGTTGCGCAACGCCATGCGCCGCCTATCGCAAACGCAATAACGGAGGATTATCGTCATGCGCTCATTATCCATCGCCGCCACCGGTATGCTAGCCCAGCAAACCAATGTCGATGTTATTTCCAACAACATCGCCAACGTCAATACCACGGGGTACAAACGTAGCCGCGCCGAATTCCAGGATTTGTTATATCAAAACGCCCGCCGCGTCGGCGCCAGCTCGGGTACGGGCGGCGAAGTCGTGCCAAGCGGGGTACAAATCGGCGTGGGTGTGCAGACCGCCGGCGTTTACCGCATCTCCGAACAAGGCCCATTGACCACCACCGAAAACGTCTACGATTTGGCGATCAAGGGCAAAGGCTTTTTCCAAATTCGCTTGCCTGATGGCACCACCGCCTATACCCGCGCCGGTTCATTTCAATTAAGCCCAAGCGGACAATTGGTGACACAAGACGGTTATCAAGTTCAGCCCGGCATCACCATCCCCCAGGATGCAATGGATGTAACGATTAACGAAGACGGTGCCGTATTGGTGAAACAAGACGGCCAAGTCGCACTGGCCAACGTTGGCCAGCTGGAATTGGCCACTTTCCCGAACGAGACCGGCCTTGCCGCCATGGGTAATAATTTATTCCAAGAAACCCCCTCCTCCGGCTCGGCCGTAACGGGTCAGCCCAACACCACGGGTTTCGGCAGCATCCAACAACGCTATCTGGAACAATCGAACGTGAACATCGTATCCGAGATTACGAATTTGATCACGGCCCAGCGCGCCTATGAAATGAACTCCAAAGTGATCGAAACCAGCGATCAAATGATGAGCACCATTAACCAAATGCGCTAAACGATTAACGGCGCGGAGTAAGATCATGCAAAAGGTAATGTTAAGTTTAATAATCCTGATTGGCTGCGCCACAGCGGCAATGGCCAACCCAGCGGTATTTTTCGTTACCGAAAGCATGATCGCCGAGGCCGCGCGCCCGCAATTGCTGGCCCAAGGCATCCACCCTGAAAGCGAAGTCAAGGTGTTCAAACTGCCGCGCGCGATGATCAGCGACAGCGAACAGCCGGAATTGATTATCAGCAACCTGAACTATAATGCCAATGGCCGCAGCTTTAGCGCCCGGGCCGAAATCGCGGGCAAACCAGAAACCGGCATCGCGGTTGCGGGCCGCATCTTGCGCATGATCGACGTGCCGGTTTTAACCTCGGCCCTGCGCAGCAATGATTTGATCAAACCCAGCGATCTTGGCAGCATCAAAGTCGAAGAAGCGACCTTGGGCCGCAACGCTATCACCGATCCCGCCGATTTACTGGGCAAGGCCGCCAAACAATCCATCGTCGCCAACACCGTCATCCGCCAAGACATGGTCCGTTTGCCGCTGGCGGTGCGCAAAAATACCATTGTGACCGTTACCTATCAGACCGGCGCACTGAGCATTAGCCACCAAGTCCGCGCTCTCGAAGACGGCTCGCTGGGCGACGCGGTAAGGGTCAGCAATACCCAAACTAACCGTATTTTCGATACCACTGTTATCGGCAACGATCTCGTGGCAGTAGGCGATGGTAAACCAAAAGCACAACAAGTTTCGGCGAACAGCCAGCAATAAGGGGGAATGATAATGACCAAAATTTTTCGCACACCGGTTTTCTTGCTGACCGGCATGCTCTGCCTAACCGGCTGTAGCACCTTGGATAAACTCAGCCAGGTTGGCGAACCGCCGCCACTGAGCACCATCGAAAATCCAGTCCAACAAGCTGGCTATCGCCCGGTAACCATGCCGATGCCAGCGCCAGTCCCGGATCAACGCGAGATGAATTCGCTATGGCGCTCGGGCTCCCGCTCGTTTTTCAAGGATCAACGCGCCGGACGCGTCGGCGATATCCTGACCGTGATGGTGGATATTTCTGATTCCGCGAAAATGGACAACAAGTCCGAACGCACCCGTACCAGCGACGACAAACTAGGCGCGCCCAATTTATTCGGTCTGGAAGCGGAATTAGGCAAAGTATTGCCCCAAGCCGTCTCGCCGACCAATTTATTCGGCACCAACAGCAGCACGGTCAACAAAGGTGACGGCAAGATCGACCGCAAGGAAACCATTTTAATCAAAGTTGCCGCCGTCGTGAATCAAGTTCTGCCCAACGGCAATTTGGTCATCGCCGGACGCCAAGAAGTACGGATCAATTTCGAGGTGCGTGAATTGCTGGTCAGCGGCATCATCCGCCCCGAAGACATCAGTTCGATCAATTCGATTTCATCCGAGAAAATCGCCGAAGCGCGGATTTCTTATGGTGGCCGCGGCACGCTGAGCGATATTCAACAATCGCGCTATGGCACACAAGTCATGGATATCTTGCTGCCCTTCTAAAAGTTTTCTACTCCCCCCCAAAAAACTTACGGCCCGAAGCAATTCGGGCCGCATTTTTTTGTTAGAAAATTCCAAATTGTTTCACGTGAAACAATTTGGAATAAAATTACTCGCGGTCTTCGTCGCGGTGGGTGCGTTCGTATTTTTCGTGCCGCTCTTGGGCTTCGAGGCACAAGGTGGCGATTGGCCGCGCTTCGAGGCGCGGCAAGCCAATCGGCTGACCAGTTTCTTCGCAATAACCGTATTCGCCCTGCTCGATCCGCTCTAACGCCGAATCGATTTTGGCGATCAACTTACGCTCGCGGTCGCGGGTGCGAAGTTCCAGCGCCATATCGGTTTCGAGCGAAGCGCGGTCGGTGATATCCGGCTGCTGCAAAGTCTCTTCTTGGATGTGGTGCAAAGTCTGTTTCGATTCGCGCAAAATGTCTTCTTTCCACTGAATCAATTTCTGGCGGAAATATTCCAATTGCTGCGGCGACATATATTCTTCTTTGGCCGAAGGCTTGTAATCCGGCGGCAGGGACGGGACGGCTTTGACGGTTTTCGGACTCATGGCACACCCTTTTTCAATCTAAAATCTTAAGGCCGTGTATAGGTAACTAAGCCCCCCGGCGCAAGGGGAATTTAACCGATGCTAGCTTCGTATTTCGCCAATTCAACCAGCGCGCGGGTTTCGATTTCATCGATAATGTCCAGCATGTTGGCATCGACCCCGGCGTATTCCCGCTGGCGGCGCATCAATTCCGCCAATTGGCGCAAACGGCTAACCGGAACGCCACCGGCGAGCAAATCGAGCAAAATCTTTTCCAAGGAGTCCAACACATCCGCGCCATAGCGTTTGGCGCGGGAATTGGCATTGCCCCCCGTTTCTTCCGCTTGCAGGGACAAAAGCGAATCGATACTGCCAACCGCGTTGGTGCTGGTAACTTCCTGGGCTTCGGCCGGGGCGTCCAAATGGCTAGCAAAGCTTGCGCCGCTACTAGCCTTGGCTTTGCCCGCTTTTTTGACCGAGCTGGTCGAGCTTGTGTTGTCCGTAGATTTGATACGCATTTGGTCCGGGATCGGCTTTCTGTCGTTTCTATCAATGCCTAGAATACCTCAGGCGGACGCCCGAGTGGCAGCAAATTCTATCCTTGGTGTACCCTTTTTACGCTCGATTGCAACAATGTTTAAATACGGGGCTGTGCTTAACCGCACTGGGCAATTATTGCCGCCCTTTGCCCTCCCCCCAATCCTGGCTTTGTCCGATTACCGCCAGTTGGCAAAAACACCTATATTTTTCAATGAATTAAGTGGCAGCAGGTTGGCACGATCTTCGCATAGAGAGGTATGGATCAATCCGCTTGTCTAACAGAGAGCGAGCATAAAATGCTAAAAATATTTGGGGAAAACCGTTTGCAACTCACCATCGTAGCCTTGGCTGCTTTGGTCTGGCTGGCCAGCGCATCGACTGCTGGCGCCATGTCCCGCATCAAAGACATCGCCGATTTTGAAGGCGTACGCGATAACATGCTGATCGGCTATGGCTTGGTGGTCGGTTTGAACGGCACCGGCGATTCGCTAACCAGTTCGGTATTTACCAAAGAAAGCTTGATCGGGATGTTGGAACGCCTGGGCGTTAACGCTCGTGACGACGCCTTGAAAACCAAAAACGTCGCCGCCGTTATGGTCACCGCCACCCTGCCACCCTTTGCCCGCCAAGGTAGCCGCATGGATATCAGCGTTGCCACCATCGGCGACGCCAAAAGCCTGGTCGGCGGGATGTTAATGGTCACACCGCTGTTGGGCGCTGACGGCGAAGTTTACGCCGTCGCCCAAGGTGCTATTTCCGCCGGCGGCTTTACCGCCGAAGGTAAAGGCACCGCCGTTACCCGTGGCGTGCCGACCAACGGCAAGATCGCCAACGGCGCAATCATCGAGCGCGAAATTCAGTTCGCGATGAAAGATTTACAAAAAGTACAAATCGCTTTACGCAATCCGGATTTTACCACCTCGCGCCGTGTAGCCGAGGCGATCAACGAATTCATCGGCACCGCGACCGCCACCGCCCGCGATCCTGGCACAGTCGAAGTAACTGTCCCCGAAAAATACCAAACTGACACAGTCGCGTTTTTGACCGATATCGAGCAATTGCGCATCGCCCCCGATCAATTGGCCCGCGTTGTTATCGACGAACAATCCGGCATCATCGTTATGGGCGAAAACGTGCGCATCAATACGGTTGCCATCGCCCAAGGCAACTTGACCATCAAAATCACCGAAACACCCCAAGTCTCGCAACCAAACGCGTTTTCCAATACCGGGCAAACTACCACCGTGGACCGCACCAAGGTTGAAATCGACGAAAGCTCGGACAAGCGTCTGGCCATTTTCCGCGGCGGCATTTCGATACAGGATTTGGTCGTGGGCCTAAACGCTTTGGGTATCGGCCCGCGCGATATGATCAACATCTTGCAGGCGATCAAAGCTTCTGGCGCCATGCAAGCCGAAATAGAGGTGATCTAATGAGCACGATCTCCGCCCTGCCCTTTCCGGCCCAAGCAACATCGCCGCAAGCAGCCCTGCCCGACGCCAGCCGCGCCAAGGACAAAGCAGCAGCCGCCAAAGTGGCCAAAGAATACGAAGGCGTTTTTTTGCAAGAGATGTTGGGCCACATGTTCAAGGGTCTGAGCACCGACGGCTTATTCGGCGGCGGTCATTCCGAGGAAATCTACCGCTCGCTGTTATTGAAAGAATACGCCAACGGACTGAGTGATCGCGGCGGACTTGGTATCAGCAAAGCATTGCAGAGCGAGATCATGCGCCTGCAGGAAGCGAGCAAGTAATGCAAATCGTAACCGCCCCAACAACCCCGCCCGGCCCGCATTTCGTGGAGTTCCTAATCGATTTGCAATCGCAGTTATTGCATATCATCGATGCTGAAAATGGTTTGCTACGCGACCGGAAATATAACGAGATGGCCAAGGTACAAAGCGACAAGCATCGCATCACCGCCGCCTATGAAACGCAAATCAAGGCGCTATCGGAAAATCCGATGCTGGCGCAGAACTGGCCAGCCGAGCGCAAAGAAAAACTGCGCGATCTGACCGCCCGCTTCGACAAAGTGGCCCGCGACAACGTCATTTTGCTGCAAGCGGCGCAGCGGGTAAACGCCCGAGTTTTGGAAGCGATCCGCAACGCCGCGATGGACCAAAAGCAAGAGCACAAAGGTTATGGCAATCTGGCCAAGGGTTCTTTGCCGCAGGCCGGCAAAAAGCGCGAACAAGCCGTTTCCGTCACGCTGGACCAAAGGTTATAGGAGTTTAGGTTATGTCACTCACCGTCGCCATGCGTAACGCGTTATCGGGCCTGAACCTGAATCAGTTCGGGCTGGCGGTGACATCGAACAACATTTCCAACGTTAATACCCCAGGGTATACCCGTAAAAACGTTGAACAAAGCAGCCGCGTCGCCAACGGTATCGGCAGCGGTGTGGACATCAGCCGGATTAGCCGCAATGTAAACAATTCCTTGGTCCGTGATTTGCGTAACCAAATGTCGCGCTTAGGTCTGGCCCAGACACAGCAAGCTTACCTCGACCGGATGCAAGATAATTTCGGCAAGCCCGGCACTGCCAACGCATTGAACGCCAATATTGGACGCTTGGGCGCTTCGTTCGAAGCCATGGGCACCAATCCACAAAACTCACAATACCAATTGAATACCGTATCCGACGCGCAGCGCATGGCCAGACAGATCAATGATCTGGCCAATGCCACGCAAAATCAGCGCGCCCAAGCAGATCAAGAAATCAGCAGCACCATCACCCAAATCAATCGCCTGGCTAATCAAATTCAGGCATTGAATGACGAGGTGGTGCGCACCGGATCGGTTTCAACCGGCGGCCAGTCCGCCACAGATGCCGAAGATCGCCGCGATCAGGCACTACGGGAACTGAGCGAACTGATCGATGTCAGCAGCTATCAACGCGGTGATGGGCGGTTGGTGGTCGTCGTCGCCGGTGGCTTCAATTTGGTATCCGACAGTGCGGCACAATTGGGTTACACCCCCGCCACTGCCGTTAGCCCAGCCACCGTGTTCAACCCCATCACCATGAACGGCAGCGGCAATTTGACCAGCCGGGTTGCCAGCGGCAAATTGCGCGCGCTAATCGATTTGCGCGATACAACCTTGCAAAACCAGATGGCACAGCTGGACGCGACTGCATTGGCTCTGCGCAACAATTTGAACGCCCAACACAATCGCGGCACCAGCTTGCCAGCGCAACGCACCTTGACGGGCACATTGGGCGGCCTTACCAACGCCACCGCGCTGACCGCCACGGGCATTACCCGGATTAGTGTCGTCGACGCCAATGGCGGCATCGTCGCCAACGCCGATATTGATTTGGCTACTACCGCCACTGTGGGCGACTTAATCACGGCTATCAATACAGCCCTGGGCGCGAACGGCACCGCCAGTCTGGTCAATGGTCAATTGCGCATCCAAGCCGCCAACGCCGCCAACGGTATCGCCATCAACGAGAATACTTCTAACGTCGGCGGGTTGGGTTTTTCGAACAATTTCGGCATGAACGATTTTCTGGTGGGCGGCGATAACCCGGCCCAAGCCGGCGATTTGGCATTGTCCTTGGCGGTTAATCCGACTTTGATCTCCAACCCCGGCTTTGTCTCGCGCCATCAATTGTCCTTAACAGCCACCGCCGGACAAACCGGCATCGCCCCAGGGGATGGCAGCATCGCTCAGGCTTTGGCTGGAGTGTTCACCACTAGCTATGCTTTCAGCGCGAATGGCGGCTTGCCGGGGATGAACAGTACGATTGCGGATTATGTCGCATCCATCATTGGCTTGAACGCCAATTTAAGCCAGCAAGCGCGCAACGACAATGAAATCGCCATGGCTAGCATGGACAATTTGGACAAACGCATGGCCGCCGATACGGGCGTAAACATCGACGAAGAAATGTCGCGAATGGTGGTTTTGGAAAACGCCTATAACGCATCGGCCAAGGTTATTCAGATCGTCAACCAAATGTTTGAACAGCTTGAAAGCATCATCCGCTAACTGGTGAAGGGATAAATTACATGCGCAAACTTAACTTTTATAATTTCTCTTTACACCGCCGCAATTTGTTGACGGGTGAGCAAATCGCCCTTGACGAACATGCGGTCATGAATTCATCGCGCATCAATTCCAAGCCGCATAGCGGCAAAACCAGCCTACAACATTCGGCGAGGTAGATCATGTCATTCCGTGTCGGCGACTATGCCCGTTTCACCAGCCTGCAAGCGCAGATAGGACAATCGCAGTCCCGGCTGGCGGATCTGCAAATCATGTCCTCGACCGGACGTGCTGGACAAAGCTATGCCGACATCGCCCCGCGGGCCAAAGACGTGCTCAGTTTCGAGAATAGTTATATTAAATTCAAGCGCTATCAGGACAATATTAAAATCGCCAGCGACCGCGTCGATCAATATGAAGCCAGTATCGATAAAATCCAAAGATCGGCCGAGGCTTACCGCACGCTTTTGGTCAACGCCCTTAACACCAACAATGCGGATGTCATGGCCCTGGCCCCTCAGGCACGCGCCGCATTCGACAACGTGGCCGCCGAATTGAACCGCCAGCAAGACGGCAAGTATATTTTCGCGGGCAGCGTGACCAATACCCGTCCCGTCGATACCACCCGTTGGGGTGGTACGCTGGCAATGCCGATCAATTTAAACGCCCCGGCGGCATATACTGTACCCACTTTGCCGGTCGCACCAGCCGCTTATCCCGTTACTATCGCCGCCAACGCCAGCGCCGAATACTATGGCTATTACAATGGCAATACGGCCACCAATTCCATACGGGCCGACGATGGCATGACCATCGCCTATGGCACGAACGCATCCGATCCGGCGTTTGTCAATTTGATGTATGCGATGCGCCTGGGCGCTACTATCGATGGCGCACCGGCAGCCGAGCAACGCGACCGCTTGCAAGGCGCCTTGACGATGATGAACCAAGTGATTGGAAATTTAGCCGATCTGCGCTCCAAAATCGGCGCGCAAGGCAGCTTGATGAGCGATACCGAGAAGAATCATACCGACACGCTCTCGCGCCTTGAGGATTTGGTCCAAGAAATTCAAAGCGCCGATATCCCCCAAACCATGACCAGACTTAGTGCAGAACAGACACAATTAGAAGCTTCTTACATGACGATTAGCCGTTTAAACAAAGTTAGCCTTGTGCAGTTCTTGCGCTAACTCTAATATAGGACGAAACAATGTTAGCCCAAAAAATCTATGAACCTGCGCGTGAATCCATGTCCCAAACCCCTCCTGCCCTAAGCGACGGCGACCAGCATATCGAAATTGCCAATAAAATCGGCACGTTTCGCTTTGACCGCGAATTATCCGTGAAATTTCCTCACGGCATGATCGGATTCCCCGATGCTATCGAATTCGGCGTGGCCGATCTGCCGGAATCTTTACAGCAATTCAAATTGTTGCAATGCCTGACCGAGCCTGGTTTGTCGTTTATTGTTTTACCGATGGACCTGGACAAGGCGCCGATCGACGCAGAAGACTTGAAAAACGCCGCCGAGGTGTTGGGCATCGCCCTTGCCGACTTGGCCGTGTTGTTTGTAATCACTATTCGTGCGCTTGGCCCCGGCCAGGGCATTAGCATGTCGGTCAACAACGCCGCCCCGGTATTGGTCGATACCAACCGCCGGATCGGCCGTCAGTTCGTGTTTTCTAACAACAAATATCAAGTTCAGCAGCAAATCGGCTAGTTTGTCCGTTCCGGGCGACCACCAATTTGCCTAAGATCATTCGGGTCAAGTCACCCACAGAGTCCTTTTGATGTTAACCACGCATAATATCGGCCAATTAGATGCCATTATCCTTTGCGGCGGCCTGGGCACCAGGCTGCGGGAGGAAACCGAATTCAAGCCAAAGCCTATGGTAGAAATCGGCGGCAGGCCAGTAGTATGGCACATCATGAAGCATTACCATTCTTTTGGGATCAAGAATTTTATCCTGTGTCTGGGCTACAAGGGCGATGCGATCCGCGATTACTTTTTGAATTACCATTTTCGCAACAGCGATTTTGCTATCGACTTCGCCTCGGGCGATGTCGAAACCCTGACCAACACCTACCGCGAAGATTGGCGGGTGGTGATGGTGGATACCGGGCGTGATACCTTGACCGGATCGCGCATCAAGCGTGCGTTAAAATACGTGCGCAACGACATTTTCATGACCACCTATGGCGATGGCGTCTCGAACATCGACCTCAAGGCGTTGCTGGACACACATCTGCGCGCCGACAAGCTTGGGACGGTTTCGGCTGTCCGTCCCTCCTCGCGTTTTGGTGAATTGGGCATCCAAGAAGGTATGGTCAATACCTTTGCCGAAAAACCCCAAGTGGCCGAAGGTTGGATCAACGGCGGGTTTATGGTGTTAAACCAAAAAGCATTCGATCATGTCGATGAAGACAGCGTGGACGTCAGTTTGGAAAACGGCGTATTGGAAAAACTGGCCAAGGATGATTCGCTGGCCGTGTATCAACACGCCGGGTTCTGGCAGTGCATGGATACGTACCGCGAAATGGAAATGCTGAATAATATGTGGAACAAGGGCCAGGCGCCGTGGCGCTTGTGGTAACCCATGCAAACTGCCACAGCCAAATTCCCTAAGCCTGAATTCTGGCATGGCAAAAAGGTGCTGCTGACCGGGCATACTGGTTTTATTGGCGGCTGGTTATGGTATTGGCTGCAACAATGGCAGTCGGAGATGTTGGGCTATGCCCTGCCGCCGGTGAGCGAGCAGAATTTTTATACTCTGCTAAATTTAAATCAACATGGCCAAGAGCGTTTGGCCGATATCCGCGACTTTAATCCCCTGCGCCAGGCAGTGCTGGATTTCAAGCCGGACATTATTTTGCACCTAGCCGCGCAGGCATTGGTTCGCCCGGCCCATGCCGATCCTTTGCACACTTTTACAACTAACTTTAATGGCACGATGCAAATATTGGAAATTGCACGCGAAATTCCCAATTTACAAGGCGTCGTAATTTTCACCACTGACAAGGTTTACGAGAACATCGAAACCCCGCGCGGCTATCGCGAAGATGATCGTTTGGGCGGATTCGAACCCTATGGCGCCAGCAAAGCCTGCGCCGAGATCGTTACCCAGGCTTATTGGCACAGTTATTTCAAGCCCAAGGGCATGCCCATCGCGACCTTGCGCGCGGGCAACGTGATTGGCGGTGGCGATTGGTCGGCCGATCGCTTGATCCCCGATGCCGTCCGCGCCTTTGCCCAATCCCAGCCCGTAATCTTGCGCCATCCCGAGGCTGTGCGCCCCTGGCAGCATGTGTTGGAACCGTGCCAGGCGATTTTACAATTATCCGAATATATCATCCAGCAGCAATCGCCGTTTTTCGGCCTGAATATCGGGCCCGATGCGATTGATGCCAAAACCGTGGGTTGGGTGATGGATGAATTTACGCGCGCCTGGCAGGACAAAACCGGACAAACGGCGTCCTGGCGACACGAGCCGGATAATCGCATTTACGAGGCGAAATTATTATTGTTGGATAATGCGCTGGCTCGGCATAATCTGGGCTGGCAGCCGCGCTGGTCATCGCAACAAGCGATTGCCCGCACGGCCGAATGGTATGCCGCTTGGCATGCCAACCAAGATTTAAACGCCCTGACCAGAACGCAGTGGCAAGATTTTATCCAAGGGTGATGTCGTATGGTGAATGTCTCGAATCTGGCCGCGATGCGCGGCGAAAATAAACTGGCACAGCCCAGCGTCTGCCGCTTTTGCCGCACCAGCCTGGTCCACAGCCTGTGCGATCTGGGCATGTCGCCACCATCGAACCGCTATTTAAAAGCCGCGCAATTAAACGCAGCCGAGCCGTTTTACCCGCTACACGCCTATGTTTGCAGCGATTGCAAATTGGTGCAGCTGGAACAATTCCACAGCCCCGAAGAAATTTTCTCCGATTACGCCTATTTCTCGTCTTATTCCAGCTCGTGGTTAGAGCATTGCAAAAATTATTGCGCGCAGATGCAGCGCGAATACGGTATCGACCGCCGCTCGCTGGTGATCGAAATCGCCAGCAATGACGGCTATTTGCTGCAAAATTTCGTAGCCGCGCACATCCCCGTTTTGGGGATCGAGCCCGCCGCCAATGTCGCCAAGGTCGCCATCGACAAGGGGGTGCCAACGCGCATCGAATTTTTCGGCACGGCCGCCGCCAAAAAACTAGTTGTGGAAAACAAGCAGGCCGATTTGCTGTTGGGCAATAACGTCTTGGCGCACGTCCCGGATTTGAACGACTTTGTCGCGGGGTTAAAAATCCTGCTCAAGCCGACGGGTGTGCTGACCATGGAATTCCCGCATTTGCTGCAATTGATGCAGCACAATCAATTTGATACGATTTACCATGAACATTTTTGCTATTTCTCGCTGCTGGCGATCGAGCGGGTGTTCGAGCATCACGGCCTGAGTATCTTCCATGCCGAGGAATTGCCCACCCATGGCGGCAGCTTGCGCATCCACGCCTGCCATAGCGGCAAGCGACCGCCGCAGCCGAGCGTGGCGCAAATCCGCGCCAAGGAACAGCTTTATGGCCTCGAGCAAATCGGCACCTATGGCAAATTCGCCGAGCAGGTGCGCGAGACCAAACGCAAATTACTGGAATTCATGATCACCGCCAAGCGCGCCGATAAATCCATTATCGGCTATGGCGCCGCCGCCAAGGGCAACACGTTGTTGAATTATTGCGGCGTGCGCGGCGATTTTTTGGATTATGTCGTCGATGCCAACCCGCACAAACAAAATTTATTTTTGCCGGGCACGCATATTCCGATTTTCCCCACCGATAAAATCCTGCAAACCCGCCCCGATTTTATTTTGATCCTGCCCTGGAACATCAAGGACGAGGTGATGCAACAGCATTCTTATGTCGGCAATTGGGGCGGCAAGTTCGTCGTTCCCATACCCGAGGTGAAGGTGGTGGGGTGATGTGTTAAAACTCTACCCTCCCCTTGCGGGAGGGTCAAAGATGCGTAGCATCTTTGGGGAGGGGATGATATCGGAGCTTGTCCCCACCCCAAAATTTCTGCGAAATTTTGTGCCCTCCCGCAAGGGGAGGGCATTTAAAAGAAAGTGCTTTTAGTTTTATAAACCGAACCCATGAAATTCACCCCTACCAAATTATCGGGCCTGTTGATCGTTGAACCCGAATTCAAAACCGACGAGCGCGGTTTTTTCGCCCGTTCCTGGTGCGCGGGGGAAATGATCGAAAACGGTCTGAACCCGCAATTGTCCCAATGCAGTATTTCGTTTAATGCCAAGGTCGGAACGCTACGCGGCCTGCATTATCAGGATTACCCGAAGCCAGAGGATAAATTGGTCCGCTGCACCATGGGCAGGATTTTCGATGTCGCCGTCGATATCCGCCCGGATTCCGATACGTATTTGGAATGGTTTGGGATCGAGCTGTCGGCGGAAAACCGGCTGGGATTATACATTCCGCGCGGCTTTGCCCATGGGTTTCAAACCCTATGCGATGGGTGCGAAGTATTTTACATGATTTCCGAATTTTACGACCCCGCCCTGTCCCGGGGCATGCGTTATGACGATCCGAAAATCGGGGTGGAGTGGCCGGTGAAGGGTAATATTATTATCTCCGATAGGGATTTAAATTTTCCTCTATCCTAGTTAGAATGGCCCCACAAAAGAATCGGGGGCGAGATGCTACCAATTAAAAATATTCTAGAAGTCATTGATCGCGCGGAAGCAAATTGGTTTAAAGCCAAGCGCGGAATGATTGAATGGACGGATGCAGAGGGCAAACCCAGCTTTGCCAATGCAACTGATATTTGCCAAGAAATCGCGACTATAGTTAAAGGGCGCGGCGTAATTTATACCTTGGCACTCGCTAGCTTGATCAATCAACGATATACAGCTGGAAAACCTAATATCGCCCTCGCCATTTTTATTCTGGGCGATTCTTTTGATCAAGATATTGCAAAAAAATGCGGCAGCAGATTACGGGCACAATTGGCTGGCAATAGATATGCCGATAAATTTGCTCATACCTGGCACACATTGATGGAGCCAAACCCAGAGAAAAGGGATTTGGTGATGCAGGATGTCATGCGCACTGCTTTGGCGCAAGTGTTAGATCCGGTTTTAAAATGGCGGCTGGACTGCAACTGGCCGTTGTCAAAAAAAATCTATACGGAGTGCGTGCCACAGTTGATGTCGCATGAGAGTTTTGCCCTGGCCGCGCGTCAATGGGCCACTACCAGAAGCCAGCGAGAAGCAGGAAAAATGCTGGCGGAACTGAATAAGTATCGAGACAAGATTCCGCCCGAGTTACTGGAGCTGTCGAGAGTATTTGAAACGGATTTGCTTGAGGTGCAAAAAACTGGGCCAAAACCGCTTACAGTTGCGCCACCTATCAGAACGACAACTGTTCCTCCTGCTACAAGCAAACCAAGCGCTAACACTAAAAGCCACACACCTGCGGTTCAGCCCCAAACGCCTGCGAAACCTGTTGCCGCACAAAACAATGGGACAAAAAACAGCGCGGCAGAGAAAAGCACTCCCCCTGCAACAGGGTTGAATTTAACTGGTCTTTTTGGAGGTCAGCCACCAAAAGGAAGATTGCGCGGGGGGATATAGACGCCCCTACTCCGCCGCAACCTTTTTGGCGCGGGGTTTTTTGGCGGGTTTTTCGGCGGCGGGCTTGGCCGTTGTAACCTTGGCCGCTTTGCCTTTTTTGCCCGGGCCCGGCCCCTTGGCCAATTTGGCGTTGATCAATTCCACTGCCTGCGCCAGGTCTAGGGTTTCGGGATCAATCGATTTCGGGATCGAGGCATAGGTTTTGCCATGCTGCACATAAGGGCCAAAGCGCCCCTTGCCCATTTTAATGGTTTTACCATCGTCGGGGTGATCGCCCAGCACCTTGGCCGGGGTCGCATTCGCCCCGCCGCCGCGCCCGCCAAATGCCGGTTTATCCTTGGCCTCGGCAATTACCACCACCGCGCGGTTGATGCCGATGGAAAAAATATCATCGGTTGCGGGCAAGGTTACGTATTTCGCACCATGTTTTAAAAACGGCCCGAACCGGCCAATGCCGACGGCGATCATCTCGCCGCTTTCGGGGTGTTTGCCGATATCGCGCGGCATCGCCAATAACATTAGCGCCTTTTGCAAATCGATATCGACGGGCGAGACGGATTTGGGAATGCCCATGCGTTTGGGTTTTTCGCCTTTTTTCACGGCCTCGCCCAATTGCACGTAAAACCCATAGGGGCCTTTGCGAATGGTCACGCCCGCTTTGGTTTCCGGATCAATGCCCAAATCTTTTTGGCTGGGGAAATCGGCATGCGCCGCATCGGCGTCATTCGCCGCTGGCACGGCCAATTGTTTGGTCATCCGACATTCGGGATAGTTGGAGCAGCCGATAAACGCGCCAAACTTGCCGAGTTTCAAGCCCAAGCGCCCATTGGCGCAGGACGGGCATTTGCGTGGATCGTGGCCATCGGTGGGGGCGGGGAAAAAATGCGGCCCCAATTCGGCATCCAATTTATCGATCACCTGGGTGATAGTTAAATCCTTGCACCCTTCGATGGCGGTGGTGAAATCGCGCCAAAAATCGCGCAACACGGATTTATACGCCAAGGCCCCGGCGGAGATTTCATCCAACTGCCCTTCGAGATTGGCGGTGAAATCATATTCAACATAACGCGGAAAATAACTGGCCAAGAAGGTCGTAACCACGCGCCCGCGATCTTCGGGGATAAAACGTTTTTTATCCAGGCGCACGTAATCCCGGTCCTGTAATACCTGAATGATGCTGGCATAGGTTGATGGGCGGCCGATACCCAGCTCTTCCATTTTTTTGACCAGGCTGGCTTCGGAATATCTTGGTGGCGGCTGGGTGAAATGTTGTTCGGGTTTAATGCCGTCGGTTTTCACGGGCTGCTGCGTTTCCAGCGGCGGCAAGCGGCCGGAATCATCATCCTCGGCCGGTTCGTCATAGGTTTCTTGGTACACGCGCAAAAACCCATCGAACACCACCGCCTGACCGTTGGCGCGGAACACATGTTGA